>Ga0334722_10001218_pt1 | contig 33247 bp, 27 predicted proteins | sample C3_bottom_MG_FD_207210 | JGI IMG/M metagenome (GOLD analysis project Ga0334722, IMG submission 207210) | Sediment microbial communities from Yellowstone Lake, YNP, Wyoming, USA - C3_bottom | ecosystem: Environmental > Aquatic > Freshwater > Lake > Sediment | place: USA: Wyoming | collected... | reverse complement strand
ATTGACGGACTTCACCTCCTGCGCCCGTTCATCAACCAAATCTTCGAGCCAGTCCCGATATTGCTGAAGCTCCTCTTCCATCTTGTGAAGCCTGGTGATATCGGCAAAGACCCCGTTGGCATAATCCCCGATCGCCCTGGCCCGGTCATGGACCCACAACCATTTCCCGTTTTTATGGCGCAGACGGTAACGGAGGGAAAATTCCTTCCCCTTGGCAAAGAGCAACCCGTATCGCTTCCGGACCTCCTCGACATCCTCGGGATGAACGCGGCTGAACCTGCTCTGCCCAAGAAATTCATCCGGTTCGTAGCCACATATCCTTCGGACATTGGGGCTGACATAGACCAGTCGGCCCTCCGCGTCCGCCCTCCAGGTAACATCCGGCACATTTTCCACCAGGCTGCGAAACTGATCTTCGCTTTCCCTTAAAGCCTGCGCTATCCGCCTTTGCGCGCTGACGTCCTGCAAAATGACAATACCGCCGGGAACCCCACGCACCCGGCCCAGCGAAGCGCCGCTTATCAAGACCGTTCGATTCTCCCCTGCAATCGGGAGCGTAACCTCGATATTGGCAAATGATCCATGTTCGGACAGATTTTTTTCAAGCAAACAGGCCTTGCATGCTTGAGCCCCGAACAACTTCGCGCACGGCTTGCCAAGCAACGTCTCGCCACGCGCCTTGAAAAAATCCGCAAACGCGGCGTTGACATCGAGCAAACATCCCTGCTGATCAACAATGCAGGCAGGCTCCGCCATCCGGTGGAAAATGGTCGCATAGCGCTTCTTTTCATTGAGAATAAAAAGCTTGGCCTCGCGGAGCCGGTGTTGGGCGGAACTGGCCTCCTCCTTGAGCCACTGGTTGGCTGCGGCAGTTTCCAGGCAGTCAAAAAACGAGGCGCAGCCCGGCTGTAGCCGGGCAGGCAGGGACGGATCGTTGAGTACTGTCCGGCGGAGGCATTTTAGAAGGGAGAAAAAATCGGCAAAGGGCAAGGCCTCCTGCCGGAAGAGCCGGACAGCTTCACAGCCAAGTGCGGCGGGAACATCCTGGGAAAGAGGGCCGGAGGCGGCAGGGCTGCCCGGCTCTAGGACTTGGCGATTATCGGGTGCTTCAAGAAAATCAGCAAGGCCTTTCGCCAGACGGGAGACAAAAAGACGCCAGGCTTCGGCCTGCAAGGCAAGGTGCTGGGCATATCCGGCCTGTTCGGCCGCAAGGGTAAAAGCGACACTCAACCCCAGATCATTGAGATTGAAACGCAACAACCCAGAATTCTTGCCCGGCAGCTTGCCTTTAGCCATATTCCTTGCGTTGCCGTTCCTTGAGGATAATCTTGATGGGGATGGAATCCAGCTTGAGTCCGGCCCTAAACTGGTTCAGTAAATAGCGGAGGTAGGAAAAATGCACCCCCTTTGGATAATTGGTAAAGACGATAAAGGTGGGCGGCTTCGTGGAAACCTGGGTCGTGTAGTAAAACTTGAGGCGGCGGCCCTGGTGCATGGTCGGATTATGGCTCTCCAACGCTGTCTGCAAGATCCGGTTGAGCTTGCCGGTTGAAAAGGAGCCGCAATACTGCTTGTACATTTTCGCGACCGTGGGCAGCAACTGCTTGACCCCGGCGCCGGTAAGGGCGGAAATTTTGAGCACCGGGGCATACTCGACAAAACTCGTTGCCCGGGTAATCTCTTCCATCAGTTGTTTCTGCCGCTTCGCATCCCCATGGAGCAGATCCCATTTGTTCACCAGAATCAGACAGGCCCGGCCCCGCTCAAAGGCATAACCCAGCACCTTGGTGTCCTGCTCGGTGATTCCTTCGCCGGCGTCGATCAAAATCAGCACCACATCGCAGCGCTCCAAAGCGCCCAGGGCCTGGAGCACGCTGAATTTCTCCAGTTTTTCCTGCACTTTGCCCTTGCGCCTGATCCCCGCCGTATCGATAAGCAGGTACGGCTGTTTGCCAACGGTGAGCAGGGTGTCCACCGAATCCCTGGTGGTGCCCGGGATATCCGAGACCACCATGCGCTCTTCGCCCAACAGCCGGTTGATCAGGGAAGACTTGCCCACGTTGGGCCGTCCCAGACAGGCAAGACTGATGGTATCCGGCGGGATATCTTCGGATTCGGGGAAAACCGGCAGGGTTTCCAGCAGGATCTCAAAAAACGGTTTGACCCCATAGCCGTGCGCCGCGGAAACCGGCCAGAGCCTGTCCACCCCCAGCTCATAAAATTGAGGGAGCAGCTTTTGCTCCAGTTCCGGGCTGTCCACCTTGTTGACCAAAAAATGCACCGGCTTTTCCGTGCGCCGCAGATAATCCGCCACCTCAAAATCTTCCGGCAGCACCCCTTCCTTGCCGTCCAGCAGGAAAAGAATCACGTCCGCCTCCCGCATGGCCTGCATGGTCTGCTCGCGGATCAAACCAGCCATCATCTCCCGCCCGTCGCCCTCAATGCCCCCGGTGTCAACGAGGATAAAAGTCCGCTCCTCCATGGTCACCTGTTCGTAATGACGGTCACGGGTTACGCCGGGGGTGGGATCAACAATGGCCTTGCGGCTCTTGGCGAATCTGTTGAAAAGGCTTGATTTGCCGACATTGGGTCGACCGACCAGGGCAACTATGGGGTATCGGGTCTGCATAAAAGTTATGGGGTTCCGTGTTGATTATTAAGGCTGTTTCTCGCCTGCTCCACCACAGCGCGCAGACAGGGAAGATCCCGGCCCTGCGGCGCAGCCAGGTGTTCGTGAAGGGTGCTGGCCGCGGGTATAATGAACTGCCGAAAAAACTGTTTCCCCCGATTTTTCGAGAGAAAGGCAAAAGCTCCGAGAATCTGCAGGTTACGCTGCAGGGCCATGTAGTAATATCCCTCAATGAATCGTCCCCGGTCAAGGGGAATGTGAGAGGCGAGGGCATCGAGATAAAAGCCAAGGAGGTCCTGCTGCCGGGCTTGTGACAAAGCGGCATAGGGATCGATGAGCAGGGAGGCGGGATCATACCCCAACGGCCCCAGTCTGGCACCCTGAAAATCAATAATTCTGACTTTTCCCTCACATACCATGAGGTTGCGCGACTGAAAATCCCGGTGCAGAATGAAATCGGCGGGTTCCTGCGTGGCCCGTTCGGCCAGAAAGATGAATTCCTGGCCGAGTCCCTGAGGCAGAGAGTCCATCCCCAAAAAATCCTCGCACAAGGCCTTCTGAAAATAGCCGGATTCCCTGGCCAGCATGAGGGCGCGGTCATACCGGGGGGTATCCCAGCACCAGTCCGGCTGAAAACCGTGGCGCGTCTCGGTCTGCAAATGGGCCAGGGCAGCAAGGGCCTGCCGATAGTAGGCGTCCACCTCCGGCGCATCCGCTCCCTGCTGGAGGACCAGATCGTGGAGTTTGGTATCACCCAGATCCTCAAAAAGAATAAGACCGCAATCCTCGGCAAAGCCGTAAATCCTTGGAACTGCCGCCCCATGCGCGAAAAAATGCCGGCCCATGGCATTGGCGGCTCGAGCCTCGGCCATGCCCTGGTGGGGCTGACCGGCGCTTGGCAAGACCGCCAACAGGGAAAGCTCGCCAACGGCAAACCGGTAAAACTGCCGGTCGGAGCCATCCCCTGCCATTTTTTGAGCCGTCTGAACCTCCGAAGTCAGGCCTTGCGCATTCAACAATTTAGCCAAAGCCTGCCTATGCTGATCCGTAAACACCCTAATCCCCCTCGGTGATGATGCAGTCCGCCATGATGCTGCCGGGGGCAACCCTGGCCCCATCCCAGACCACGACCCGCGTTAGGCTGGCTCCCTCGCCGATGGTTGCCCCATGCCCGATGGAAACCCAGTCCTGAAGCGAGACCCCGGCTTCGAGTACCGCGTCTTTCCCGAGATAAAAAGACTTGCCCCCATGATCAGAAGAAAATCCGGGCATCCTCCCTTTTAGCAAAATATCCGCGTGGAGCTTCAGATAATCCGCCGGGGTGCCCATGTCGGTCCAGAAATGACCGGAAACGACCTGGGCCTGGATAGTGCCCCCGCGTTTGAGCAAGTCGGCATAGCAGTCGATGATGTTATAAAAGGCGCCCTCTGGAATCAGGGAGAGAACCGCCGGGTTAATGACCTGCGCCCCGGTGAAGGCCAGAAGCCGCTCGCCCTCCTCCGCTGCCCCGGAAAACCCAACAACTCTGCCCTCGCCATTCACCCGCACATTGTTGAAACGCGGGCAGTCGTGCAGCACCATGGTCACATCCGCACCGGAAGCACAATGGCTCCCATAGGCCGCTGCCAGATCAAGATCGTGGACAATATCGCCATTGACCGCAAGAAAAGGGGCCTCACCAAAATGCCTTTGCGCCAGACGCAAGCCGCCCCCGGTTCCCAACTCCAGATCTTCCATCTGAACCTGGACCTCCCCCTGCCCCTGGAGCATGACCTTGATCTGCTCCCGCAAATGATGGGCATTGACCACGATCCCCTCGGCCCCGTTCTGGCGAAGCTGGGCCAGGGTGTGGGTCAAAAGAGGGGTGTCAAGCACCGGAAACAGCGGCTTGGGGCGTTTCAGGGAATAGGGGCGCAGACGGGTGCCGAGGCCTGCGGCCAGAACCATGGCTTTCATGAGATGCATCATCCTGATGGCTGAGTATCTGTTACGAAAAGATAGATCTACAACGTCGAGTTCACACGACGCGAAGCGGTCGACGTGGAACGATTCGTTAGCCCCTAAGCTGGGTCCAGTAGTTAGTTACTTTTTATAGCTCCAAAGGCAGCAAAACACGAGTTTTTGTGTAAAAGCTCCACGCGGTTGAATCCTACTCTACGAAGCAAATCCAGTTGATAGGTGACTGGGCGTGGTGAATCTTCCTTGTCGATGTACGCAAATACCTTGTTTGTATATTCTTCTCCACCCAGCGAACGCAAATATACTCCGTATCGATCCCACATCATGCTTTGGACTGGCACAGTTTCATGGGACACCAAATCCGTTATCCAGACGCTTCCACCTGGGGCTGTCAGCCCATAAATCTTGCGAAATGCCATTTCCCAGTCTTGATCATCTCGCAAGTGATGCAAAACAGCGGCAGCCAAGATGACGTCATATCCTTGGTCGGGTAAATTGAGTGTGCGAAAATCGCCCTGAAAGATTCTGATGTCACCCGAATTGACTGCGACAATCCGGGCATGTGCCCTTTCGAGCATGGGTTGGCTCAAGTCAATGAGGTCGCAATCAACAGGAGAAACAAGCTGAAGAAGTTTGAGTGTGTTGTTGCCGGCACCACAGCCGATATCAAGTACCCTTCGGATGTTTACGGTGCACGAAATCGCAGCGTGGGTGATCAACTCCATAGCGAGTGGAGCATCGATAGTTGCTGCCTGGCCCGTTTCGAGACTTTCGAAACGGTCAACATCGTTGTCAAACCGCTTCCGGATGTCTTCTAATGTTGATTTATTTTCGAAAGGTGTGCCCATGACATTACTCCGGCTAACAAGTAACTGTTCAGCAGTGCCACAGATGCGCGGAAGAGGTCTGCGAAGTGGCTGTTGCACATGAGCAGGCCGATGACAGCGTAACGAGACTGCGAAGCAGATGTGGCGCTGCTGAACAGTTACGACAACGACAGAGTGCCGTCCGGCAGCTCCTCCACCCCGACCACGACGATCCCGGCCCGGTTCGCCGCATCGATCACGGCCTCCCGGTCAAAGAGCAGGGACTGGCCGGTTTCCACCGCCAGAACAGCGGCCTTGACCGCGGACATGGTTTCAATGGTTTTCACGCCGATGGCAGGCAGGTCGAAACGGAAATCCTGTTTCGGTTTTTTCACCTTGACGACCACAACCTTCTCTTTCCCCAGGGTACCCCCCCGGGTGACGGCGGCATCCGTTCCCTCAATGGCCTCCACCGCCAGCACGGTGCGATCCCGGACCACAACACACTGCCCGATATCAAGATTGCCGATGGCCCTGGCTGCCTGCCAGCCGAAGCGGATATCCTCCAGCTGTTCGGCAGCGGGTTTTTTCTTGGTGAGAACCCCTTTGGGAAAGAGCAGATCCTTGAGATAGAGGGTGGATTCGAGAACGTGAATGCCTTCTTTTTCCAGGGACTCAGCCACCGCCCGCAGGATCGCGTCGTCCTGCCGGGCGTCTATCTTGTTCCACAGAGTCAAACCCTTGAGGTCCGGCCACACATCCTTGAAGATTTTGGTTTTGGTGATGGCGCCCAAAAAAACGGCTTCAGTAACGCCATGTTCCCGAAAAAAACTTATGATCCGGCCAAGCTGGCCGAGCTTTACCCAGCAGAACCTATCGGCGATGCCTTCAAGCTCAGGCCAGGACTCCCCTTGGTGCGCGACGATCACCACCTCACGCCCCGCTTTCTTGGCCGCCTCGGCAAAGAGTTTTGGGAACTGACCGCCGCCGGCGATGATGCCAATGCTATTCTTCGTCATCACCGGCCATGCGCACTGCCCCACGTTTCGAGGTAGCGAAAAAGTTCACCAGCTTGGCAACAGGCGCACAATCGGGAATCTCCTCCAGGGTCTTGGCAAGCGCCTCCTGAAGCAGCAAGTCCGGACTGCGAAAAATGATCTTGTAGGCCTGTCCCAGTTTCTTGATCTCATCTGCGGTAAAGCCCGACCGTCGCAGGCCAATCCGGTTGATGCCCGTTACCCGCATCTGGTTGCGGATACCGGCCATGATCACATAGGGCGGCACATCCTTACTGAGTCCTGACATGCCGCCGATATAGGCATATTCGCCGATCCGGACAAACTGGTGCACGGCGGTGAGGCCGCCGATGATCACCCGGTCGGCAACCTCGACATGCCCACCCAGGGTAGCGGCATTGGCCATGATAACATGATCCCCGACCACGCAGTCATGGGCGATATGGGTGTAGGCCATCAACAGGTTGCCGCTGCCCACCGTGGTGACCCCATGGCCGCCCGGGGTGCCGCGGTGGATGGAAACGTATTCCCTGATCTGGTTATCATCACCGATAACCAGCCGGGTGGGCTCGTTGTTGTATTTCAAGTCCTGGGGCGGACCGCCGATATTGGCGAAGGAACCGATGGTGTTGCGGGCACCGATGGTGGTAAGTCCCGTGACCACGGCATGGGGGCAGACCACGCAATCAGGGCCGATCACCACCCCTTTTTCGATAACGGCATAGGGGCCAACCGTGGTGGAAGCATGGACCGTGGCCTCAGGATCAATAACTGCGGTAGGATGTATGTTCATTGCGCCTTCGTTTGGATTTGGGTAGGTGGAGCATCAAAAAAGGGAATGGAGAATTCGGGCAAACAACTCAGGCAAAGGTGGCCATGAGTTCCGCTTCGGCCACGAGCTTGCCGTCGACAAAGGCCTTGCCGTCCATCTTCCAGAATCTGGCTTTGCGCTTGCTCACCGAAAGTTCGTAATACAGCTGATCTCCGGGTACAACCTTTTGCCGGAACTTCACTCCGTCAAGCCCGGCAAAATAGACGAGCTTGCTGGCAACCGCCTCGGGATCGGTGATATAAGCCAGGATCGCCCCGACCTGCGCCATGCCTTCCAGGATCAAGACCCCAGGCATGACGGGCTGCCCAGGAAAATGCCCCTGGAAAAAATTTTCGTTCATGGTCACGTTCTTGTATCCCCGAATGGACTCGCCATGATGCACCTCAACAATACGATCCACCATGAGAAAGGGATACCGGTGCGGCAAAATCTTCAGGATTTCTAGGATATCAAGCTGCTGCAGATCAGAATTCATACCACGTCTCCTCACTTTTCACTGAGCCAACACTGCTGCCGAGCCATATTTTTCAAGGCAAGCAGACCGGCCCTTCACTCTTTAATTTGCGGGGCTGTCATCCTCACCCGACGTCAGTATACGGGACAGCTCGGCGACCTTCCGTCGCAACTCCCGCATCTCCCGCACCATCTCCGGAAGTTTCGCATAGGCGGCGCTTGCGCGCAGCCAGTTTTTATGGGAAATCGCCGGAATACCGGCCACGATAGCACCGGGCTCCAAATTATTATGCACCCCTGACATGGCCGCAATCATTACCCTGTCCCCAAGATGGATATGCCCGGCAACACCGACCTGCCCACCCAGAACCACACTGTTGCCGGTGGTGGCGCTGCCTGCGATACCCACCTGGGCGACAAGCAAGGAATCCTCCCCAATGACCACATTATGACCAAGCTGCACGAGGTTATCGATCTTTGCCCCCCGCTTGATCCAGGTCTTGCCAAAGGTGGCCCGATCAATACAGGTATTGGCACCGATCTCCACATCGTCATCAATCTGAACCACGCCAACTTGGGGCCGTTTGACATGGTGGCCATTTGCCTCGGTGGCGTAGCCAAAGCCATCACTGCCGATCACTGCACCGCTGTGGATGACGACCCGATTCCCGATTTGGCACTCGTGCCCAATGGTTACATTGGCATACAGCACCACATCATCGCCAATGACGACGTCATCGTACACCACTACCCCTGGATGCAGGGTGACCCGCTGCCCGAGTCGGACCCGGTTGCCAAGATAGACCAGCGGGCTGATGGCGACTTCGGTGGGGATATGGCAATCCTGGCCGATAACCGCCCGCGCATCAATGCCGGTGGCGACAAACGGCTCTTCAACAAACAGGGCATGGATGCGAGCAGCGGCCAGATAGGGATTTTTTACCCGGATCGCCGGACCGCCTATCTCGGTGACCGCGGAGGGAACAATAATCGCCGAAGCGTTGCATTCGTCAAGCCGAGCCCCTCGTTTCAGGTCGGCAACAAAGGTTATCTCGCCATCCCCGGCGCTGTCAAAATCGGCAACGCCGCCAATAAGCACTTCGGGATCACCAACCAACTCTCCTTGAACCAGGACGGCCAGTTCCGCAAGACGTTTTTTCTCACAAGCCATATCCGCTCCTTCGCTCTGCCTGTCGGATGCAAGACAGCATCCTGGGACATAAGAAAAAAAGTTCGCCGTTGCACACAAATAACTGCAACATTAAAATACCATGGTCGGCATAAGAAGCCGTAACGAAATGGTCACACGGCAATGATTGTCTCGCAACGGCTCCTAAAAAAAAAGACGGGCTGCCTCCTTGCTGCCAAGGGAAACACAACCCGTCCTGATAAGCCGTCGCTCAAAAACAACTGGGCTCATTGAAATGCCGTGACCGGCAAAGGAGCCGTAACGAAATGGTCACGGCATGGTTATTTCGCACAGCCCCTAAACGTGTCAGCGTCGAAAATGCGCGGCCCCGTAAAACAGCCGCTACTCTCCGTTAATCCTGGAACGCAGAAGTCCGGACGGCTTGAAGGTCACAACCTTCCGGGCATCCAGAATCAGTTCATCACCGGTCTGGGGGTTTCTCCCCCGCCGGGCATTTTTCTTTTTCACGTTGAACTTGCCAAAACCACTGATCAACAGATCCTCACCGGTATTCAGGCATTTTTTGGCTATGCGCAGAAAAGCCTCAACGGCCTCGGCAGCCTGGGCCTTGGTGAAGTTGTGATTTTGGTATACCTTTTGAACAAGATCCGCTTTTGTCAGGGTCATGTGGCACCCTCCTTTATAGACTCATAACATGTTCAACCAATTGATAATTGTCAAGAAATATATTTCAAGGCGCTCTTGCCGGCATACCTGCCCGCAGCGCCAAGCTCGTCCTCAATCCGCAGCAACTGGTTGTATTTGGCCACCCGATCGGTCCGGGAAGGGGCGCCGGTCTTGATCTGCCCGGTGTTTAGGGCCACACTGAGATCGGCAATGGTCGTGTCCTCTGTTTCGCCGGAACGATGGGAAATGATCGAAGTATACCCGGCGCGGTGGGCCATTTCCACGGCATCAAGGGTTTCCGTCACCGTGCCGATCTGATTGAGCTTGATCAGGATGGAGTTGGCCACCTCTTCCTTGATGCCCTTGGCCAGAATCTTGGTATTGGTGACAAAAATGTCGTCCCCGACCAACTGCACCTTGCCCGCCAGTTTCTTGGTGAGCTTCTTCCAGCCTGCCCAGTCTGCCTCGGCCAGCCCGTCTTCAATGGAGACCAGCGGATACTTTTTCACCCACGCCTCATAAAAGGCGATCAAGTCGTCCTCTGACTTATTGGCTTTCTTTTCTGCGGCAAGCACATAGCATTTTTTCTTCGGGTCATACAGCTCGCTTGCCGCAACATCAAGGGCGATAAAAATATCCTTGCCCGGCTTGTAACCTGCCTTGACAATGGCCTCCAGCAAAAATTCCATGGCCTCTTCATTGGAACGAAGGTTGGGGGCAAAGCCACCCTCGTCGCCGACAGCGGTCTGGAGTCCGGCCTTTTTCAATACCGCTTTGAGGCTGTGAAAGGTTTCAACCCCCATGCGCAGGGCCTCGGCAAAGGAACTTGCCCCGGCAGGCATGACCATAAACTCCTGAATATCCACATTGTTGTCGGCATGCGCCCCGCCGTTTAAGACATTCATCATCGGCACAGGCAGCACCTTGCCGTTCACGCCCCCCAAATAGGTATAAAGCGGTAGGCCGATCTCCTCGGCGGAAGCCTTGGCCACGGCCATGGAAACCCCGAGGATGGCGTTGGCGCCGAGATTTTTCTTGTTCTCGGTGCCGTCCAGCAGCAGCATGGCCTGATCAACAATCACCTGCTGGGTGGAATCAAGGCCGATGATGCCCGGACCGATTTTTTCGTTCACATTGGCAACCGCCGTGAGCACCCCTTTGCCAAGATACCGTTTCTTCTTGGTGTCGCGAAGCTCCAACGCCTCGCGAGTGCCGGTGGACGCGCCGGATGGCACCAGGGCCCGACCGACCACTCCAGAATCGAGAAACACCTCAACCTCAACGGTGGGGTTGCCCCGCGAATCCAGAACCTCTCTCCCCAACACACCGATAATCTCTCCCATTTCTTCCTCCAAATCTTATTTAAAAAAACAATACAGGCTAAAGCCCTGACGATCAACCTGCTGCCCCGGCAATACTGAAGATGGGCAGATACATGGCAATAACCAGTCCCCCGATCATGCCACCCAAAAAACACATCATCAACGGCTCAATTGCGGCAGTCAGGTTGTCCACGGCCTGGTCAACCTCTTCATCATAAAAATCAGCAATTTTGGTCAACATAACATCAAGGGCGCCGGTGGCTTCACCGACATTGATCATCTGCACCACCATGCTGGGGAACACCCCGGTTTCTTCCAGGGGCTCGGCAATGGCCCGCCCTTCGCTGATACTGTCCGTCACCCTGAATACCGCCAGTTCAACAACCTTGTTCCCCGCGGTTCTTGCCACAACATTCAGAGCCTCCAGAATCGGCACCCCGCTTTGCAGCATGGTGCCGAGGGTCCGGGTGAACTTGGCCACCGCCACTCTCCGCAAAAGAGTGCCGACAATGGGCATATTCAGCATCATTCTGTCCAGCTGAATTCGACCCTTCTCTGTTTTGTATATCTTTTTCACCACAAAAATCGAGGCAAAGATCGCCCCGATGATGAAATGAAAATTACCCTTAACAAACTCACTTATGTTCACAACCATCTGGGTCGGGGCAGGCAGGGTGCCGCCAAAATCCGCAAACATTTTCTGAAAAACCGGCACGACAAAAACGAGCATCACCGCCATGACCACGAAGGAGATGCAAATGCAGATAATGGGATAGGTCATGGCGCCTTTCACCTTCTTCTTGAGGGCCATGTTTTTTTCCTGGAAAGTGGCCAGCCGATTCAAGATGGTATCCAAAATACCGCCAATCTCGCCAGCCTCCACCATGTTGCAGTACAGATTGTCAAAGCAGGTGGGGTGTTTTTTCATGGCATCGGCAAAAGTTGTGCCGGTCTCGACATCCGTCCTGATTGTCCGCAACACCTTCTTGAAGGTCGGATTTTCCATCTGTTCCCCTAAAATCTCCAGACTTTGCACCAGCGGCAGGCCTGCGTCGATCATGGTGGACAACTGGCGGGTAAAAACAACTACATCCTTGCCGGTTACTTTTGGCTTTAAAAACGCAACATTTTCAAACATATCCTTGGGGGCTTCTTTCAGCATGGACGGCGTTATCCGCATCTTTTTCAAATGCGCTTGCGCCATGGCTTCGTTGGGCATCTCTATCTTGCCCTTACGTTTTTCCCCATAGGAGTTGATACCCTTCCAGATATAAAACGGCATATCCCTTTCCTCTCTTGCTGAAATTAAACCGGCATTTCTATCTTATATCTTAAGATTTTCCCAAAAACAATAAATAGATAGCGTTTATATATGCCTGAAAATCCCGCAACGTCTATTATTTTTTCACCAAGGGAGAACCTCCTTAGACCACACGCCCTTTTTCTTTTTTTTGTTGACACGGCAGGCGGGATAATTTAAATAAGCTGATTCTTTACTGAGATGTTGCGTCGGTTTGCGGCGACTTCCTGACTACCCCAACAAACAGCGCCCAATCAGGGGGGATGAACACGATTTTCCCCAATCATGGGTTTCATACGGAGGATGACAATGGCAAAAGCGGCCCCCAAGGATATGGCTAGCAAATATACCACCGGCCAGTTTCAGCAAATCATCGACAAATGCGAAGGTTGCGAGCGCACGATTGAGGTCGAAACCGTAAAATATTGCTCCACCTACACCATGCCCGAGGCCAAATGGCGTCTGGGCCTTTGCAATTTTGCAACCCATGTGAAACCCGAGATCAGCGTTTCCACCCTCAAGATCAACCCCTTGAAAGCATCCAAACGCGCAGCCACGCAAGGCAAGAAAAAGTAACCTCTTCTCTCCTGCAAAACCCAAAAAGCCCATCCGAATCCGGATGGGCTTTTTTTTGGATCAAACACAGCGCAATTACAATATCGCCTTGGGGTACAGAGCGCTCAACAACTTCTCATCTTCCTTGATCTCCTTAAATCTCTCGTAGGCCTCCTGAAAGTGAGCGGGCCTTACCGCACTTCCAGTCATCATCCCGGCCGCCTGAACCAGGAGTTCTTCCGAACAGTCATACACCGCCTGAAAGACCTTATCGACCACCATCTCCGGCATCTTTTCATAGGGGGGAGGCGCCTTGGTGATGGCAATGACCGCCTGCGACACCGTGGGCTCAGCAACGCACCTGAATAGATCTGGAACATCATAGATATCAGCGGCACCCAACATTTTCTCGATGACGCTGCCATTCAACGAATGGAGCAGTCCGCGAACCCGCACCAGATTCCCTTCCCCATCCGGCGCCATAAACAGCTTGATGTATGGCATGATTTCCTCGGGTGACAGAGCACCTTTCCGAAAAGCGGATTCAAGCCAGCGCAGCTGCATTTCCGGACTTCTCGCCACAAATGGCAGGTATTTCTCATACCATTTCCGTTTTTTCACCACTACGCTTCCCCTGTCCTGTGACCGTGCTTCCTCGTCCTTCACCCACCAAGGAAACTCAGCCCCCGTTAATTAGCCATGAACCATATCTGGCTGCATCTCCCCTTCCTTCCCCATTGCCTTGCGCAAACCGCTGCCACACGCAAACGGCCCTCCAAAATAACGCAGACCCGAGGCAGATTCAAATCGAAAAAAAAGCGATTGTCGCCTCGGACAATCGCTTTTTCCTATCCGAAAAACACATAAACACTAACGGCGGTCCCCCAAGAATCGAAGCAGCATGAGGAACAGATTGACAAAATCGAGATACAGGGCCAAAGCCCCCATAATCGCACCCTTCTGGATCGCGGCCTGGCCGTTTTCCATAATCCCGCCTGAGCCGATCCGGGTGATTTTTTGCACGTCATAGGCGGTAAGGCCGGTAAAGACAATCACGCCGATGGCGGAAACAACCCAGGAAACCATGGAACTGCCCAAAAAGATATTCACCACCGAGGCAATAATTATGCCCACCAGACCCATGAACATAAAGGAGCCCATGCTGGTGAGATCTTTTTTTGTCACCGTACCGTAGACCGCCATGGAAACGAACATGCCGCCTGCAACAAAAAAGGTGGTGGAGATGGAGACGCCTGTATAAAGCAGAAGGATGGCGGAAATGGTCGCCCCGTTCAAAACGGAATATCCCAGAAAAAGATTGGTCGCCATGCGGGCGGACATTTGCTCGATCCTGGCGGAGAGATAGATCACCATGCCAAGCTCGCCGAAAATCAGGCCATAAAAGACTATCTTGTTGCCAAAAATCGCCTGCTGCAAAGCCGGAGAGCTGGCGACCAGCAAGGCGGTAATGCCGGTGAGACCAAGCCCCATAGCCATCCAGTTGAAGACCTTGGACAGGAAAAGGGTTGCCGCCTGGGAGCGGGACCGGTCGATGACCATTGTTCTGCCATTGTCACTGCTGTACATAATTTTTCCTCACACTATTAAAGATTTGAAGTATCGAGACGGATGCTCTACACAATAATCATTCTGCAAAAAGACACCACTATTCAGCGCTGATCATCTTCACCAGGGGCATGGCCGGGTCATATTCCTCAAGCGCGATATTGACCGCCGCAGTTATGGGCACCGCCAGCAGCATGCCGACCCCCCCCCACATCCAGCCCCAGAAAATGAGGGCGAACAAAACCACCAGGGGACTAAGGTTAAGACCTCGTCCCATGATTTTTGGTTCCAAATAATTTCCCACAACCAGGTGAATGGTGACAAGAACGCTGGCAACCAGCAGGGCAAACCCCGTCGAGCCGGACTGAAACAGAGCCATGATCACCGGCGGCACTGTGGCGAGAAGCGCCCCGACATTCGGAATAAAATTCAACAGGAAAGTGAGCACGCCCCACAACAATGCGAACTGGACCCCAAACAACAAAAGGACTACGGTGGTGAGTACTCCGGCAAGCAGACTTATCAAGGTTTTCAGACCAAGATACTGCTCGATGGATTGGCTGATTCTTCCCCCTACTCGGATAATCTTCCCGGCGTGCCGGTGGCCGAAGGCGTTCTGAAGCCGATTTTCCATCCCGTCCCTTTCAGCCAGCATAAAAATCAGAAACAACACCACCCAGACAAAATTCCCTATGAACTGAAAAAAAGACCCGCCGGCAGCATGGAGAAACGAGCTCAACGGCTCCAGCTTCTTCCCTTCCATACTGCCGACAAAGGCATCCAGAATCTCCTTTCCCTGGTCCACCGTGACGCCAAAAGGTTGCAGTTCAAGGGCGGCAAACTCAGAGAATTTCTGTTTAAAGACCGGAAACTGGCAGATAAACTCCATGATGTTCGTCTGCAGCAACCCGCCAACCCAGTACAGCCCACCGAGAATAAAAGACACGACCAGCAGAATGCGGAGCCAGGGAGGCACTCCGAACCGCTTGAGAAACTCCATGGGCATCCCCACCGCAAAGAAAACGAGAACAGCCATACTCAGGGGAATGAAAATAAAGGAAAGCGTTTTCACAATGAGCGTGACGAGCACCACGATCACCAGCCAAGCGGCAATCTCCTGGGGACGGCTACAGCTTCCTTCTGTTTTTTCCTGCTCCATCTATACGCTCCTGTATCTGGCCGTCCCAAGGTTACACAACCAAAGTATCTCCCGCTTCCGGGAGGAACACCTCCAACACCCCTCCCGGCGGACGCTCCTTCCGGGTCTCAGCCGCAACCCCGTCGCGTTCAAGACGGTTGACATGCACCAAGGCCAGCTTTGCGCAACCGGCCTGCCGGGCAAGCGCAAGGCAGCCGGCAACGCTCCCGTGCCCGGGGATCCGCCCGGACACGCTGTATGCCTCATGCACCATCAGATCGCATCCCCGGGCCAGATCGGCCACCGATTCGGTGGGCCGCCCATCCCCGCTGTACATCAAGGACTTGCCGCCATTCGTCACCTTGAGGGCAAGGCAGGGCTGGGAGTGGTCCATTGGCGCAGTCCGCCAGAAAAATCCTGCGGCCTCAAACGAGGTCGCCTCGGCAACCGGGAGATATTGCAGGGCATAACGCAATTTTCTGCCAAAAGCAGGATACGCCAAGTCAAGGACCATTTCAACCTTCTCCTGCAAACCGCATGGGCCGACAATCAGCAAAGGTTTGGTCCGCCCCATCTCCCAAAAGCGGAGGAGCAGCAGGGGAATCCCAAAAAAATGATCGCCGTGAAAATGCGAAATCCACAGGGCCTCAAGCTGCTCCGGATCGGAGCAATCGGCAAAATATCGATGGGGGGTGGTAAATCCGCAGTCAAGTAGGATATAATGATTCTTGCTCCCGCTTATAACCAGAAGCGAGGTGTTGAAACGTTCCGGGTCGCAGGCTTCGCCAACCCCCAAAAAATGAATGTTCATGCGCGGCGACCTTATTATCCCTTATCTTTACTTGACCGACACCATACCATGAATACCCTGATTGTTGCATGTCCAAGCTGTAAGGCCAAGAATAAAATGCCTGCCAGCAAACAACACCGCAGCCCGCGTTGCGGCAAATGCCGGACCCCTCTGCCCATGAGCGGTTACGCCACGCCGGTTGAGCTTACCGACCAAGACGCTGCGCAGGTGATCCGCGAGGCCGATCTGCCGCTGCTGCTCGACTTCTATTCGCCAAGCTGCGGCCCCTGCCGGACGCTGACTCCGGTTATCGACAAGCTGGCACGACAATTTTTCGGCCGGGCGATCATCGCCAAGATCGACACCAGCACAAACCATCTCAGCGCCGGACACTACGGAATCAGGGGCGTCCCAACCCTGATTTTCTTTAAAAACGGCCAGGTTGTCGATCAGGTTGTCGGGGCATTGCCCGAGGATGCCCTTATCGCCAAGCTCAACAGTTTCACCCGGACTTAGGATCGCCGCCTTGCCAATGAGCACCCCGCAAAAAAAACACGAACGCTTATGGGACGCATACCAGTCCTTGCCGCGCAAATCCCGCTTCGCCCTGCAAGCCTGCGCCCTGGCTGGAGAACCGATCCGGGAAGCCACCCTAATTTCCTGTCTGTTTCCCCCAGCAGCCACCCAGGTCTGGCCCACGGCCAAGGAAGAAAATCTCCGTATCGCCCTGGCCGAACTTGCCGAAAAAAATCTTCTCCAAGACGGCTGTGCCTGTTGTCGCGAAGAAATCCTTGAAATCGTGGCCCACGACGCGCGAAGGCAGCCGTATTTCTCCGCCCTGGCCGCGACCATCAAACAGGCCTGGCCAATCCCGACTCCGGAAGAAAATCCCGCACCCGAATCCCTGTGGCTCCGCTCCCTGCGCAATCTTCGCCTTAGCCTTTTAGCCTCGGACGACACCGGATACAATCACAATCTCCTCCGCCTTCTCGAACTCCAGGAAGAGTTTCCCGACCGCTTTCCGGAAAACCCCTTGGTCTCGCTCTGTAACACGCCTTTTGACCCGCCTTGGTTTGGCGAGCTACCCCTGCACGTCCAACTCTATGCCCTGCACCAGATATTCTTGGGCGGCCTGCTCCTTCTTACGGAAATAACCCCGCCTCTGGAATACCTGCAAGACAAGCGTTTTTTAAAAGGCCTGCCCGCGAAAAACCGCGAGCCCTTCTCCTATCTGCTCACCTCCCATCTCCTCATCCGGGGACAGACCCAGGCCGTCTCCGCCTGGCTCACCGACCGCCAGCAACAAGGGGCACCGCTGGGGGTGCTGGGCTGGCAACGCTTTCTTGCCGGGGAAACAACCTCAGCCATTCTCTGCTACGAGGAAGATCTCGCCAAGATCAGACAGGCCAACCAAAACAGGCAGGCATATTTCACCGGGGTTGAAGGGCTGTTCTACCTGATGGCCCTGCTCAAAAACGGGGATTACACCACCCACCAGCAACTCAGAGATATTGTTCAGGATATCGAGGATATCCAGCCCCACAACCCCTTTCTCCCCGCCTACGCCCTGCTCCTTGCCCTGGTGGAGGCGAGAGAAAACCAGCTTGATCTGGCCCGCGACCGACTCACTGCGGTCAGCCTCCTGCCCAGGCTCCACAGCATCACCACGCTTTTCCTGGCCCTTGTCACCTACTGGATCGAAGGAAAACCCAGCCCTGTCTGCCTGCCGCACCTGAAGGCCTTCCAGAAAAAAGCCGCAGCCAACGGCTACCTGTGGCTTGCCCGTGAATACACATCCCTGTTGCGCCTGGCCGGAGAAAAATCGGCTTCAGCAGCCATCACTGATGAGCTGAAGGATGCCTGTTCCCTGGTAACCGCAATTACCCCGGAGGAACAATGGCAACGCGCCCTGCGCGCCCTCAGCTTCAGCTCGGCCCCAGCCCTGAACCCGCCCAAGCCGGAGACCACCTCCCGGCTGGCCTGGATGATTGATTACCGCAGCCAGGATGGCGTCATCTCCCTGGCGCCAAAAATTCAAAACCTCACCGCCCGTGGCCAATGGACCAAGGGCAGATCCGTGGCCTTAAGAAAACTGTTTCGCAAAAACAAACCCTCTTTTTTAAGCCCGCAGGATCTCCTGGCCTGCGAAGCCATCGTGGAGAAAAAAGACAGCCGGGGCGTTTATTTCCGCTTTGCCATGCCCAATGCCCTGCGGATGCTCATCGGGCACCCCCATGCCTTTCTTGCCGACTCGCCCAGAACCCCGGTTGAGATTCTGCAAGGCGAACCGGAATTGCGGGTTGACCAGCAGGGGAACTCGCTGCTGATCCAGTTCTCCCCATGGCCCGACAGCACGGAGGCAATAGTCCTCCGGGAAACCCCGGCCCGCTTCCGGATTTTCCCCATCACCGGGGACCATCGACGGGTGGCCCAGGTCATCGGAGCCAATGGCCTGAGTGTCCCGATTGGCGGCAAGGACGAACTTTTTGCCACTCTGGGCAACATCTCCTCCTTCATGACCGTGCACTCGACCATCGAAGGAAAATCCGTGGGCATTGCCGAGGCGCCAACGGATTCACGCATCCACATGCAACTATTGCCTTACGGGGCAGGGTTCAGGCTGGCCATGCTTGTCAGACCGCTCCAGCCCGACGGGCCATACCAACGACCGGGGGAAGGCCCCAAAACCATAATCGCCCACAGCGGCGGCATACGCACCCAGACAAAACGCGACCTGGAGCTGGAAGAAAAAAACGCCCGGTTTGTCGAGGAATCCTGTCCCATGCTGGCAAAGGGCACTGACCTTGAGCGGGAATGGCTGTTACAGGACCCGGAAGAATGCCTGCAACTCCTCCTTGAGCTGCAAGGCCTGCCGGAAGATGTCATCATCGAATGGCCCGAAGGGGAACGGCTTACGGTAAGCCCGCCCGCCGAACTCAACCAATTCCTGCTCACGGTCAAGGAACGCAACAACTGGTTTGAGATGAGCGGCACCTTAAAGCTCAACGACTCCCTGGTCCTCGACATGCGCACCCTGCTTGAGCTGGCCCAGACCAACAGCAGCCGCTTCATTCCCTTGGGGCATGGCCATTTCCTCGCCCTATCCCGGGAGTTGCGCAAACGGTTGGACGAGATCGCCGCCTTTGCCGAACTCAGAAAAACCACGATCCGTCTCCACCCCCTTGCCGCCCTGGCCCTGGAGGATTTCACCAACGGGGTGGGGGATCTGCACACGGACCAGCGCTGGCAAGAGCAACAAAAACAGCTCAGAGAGGCCCAGGAATACGAGCCCAAGTTGCCGTCCACCTTCAAGGCCGTGCTCCGGGATTACCAGCTCTCCGGCTTCAACTGGCTGGCCCGCTTGGCCAACTGGGGGGTGGGGGCCTGCCTGGCGGACGACATGGGACTGGGCAAGACCATCCAGGCCCTGGCCCTGGCCCTTGACCGCGCCGACCAGGGGCCGACCCTGGTGGTGGCTCCAACCTCGGTCTGCCCCAATTGGCAGGAGGAAGCCAACCGCTTTGCCCCCACCTTCAAGGTCGTTCTCTTCGGCGGCCGCCAGCGGAAAAAAATGCTCTCCGAGCTTGGCCCCTTTGACCTGATGATCTGTAGCTACGGCCTGCTCCAACAGGAATCAGCACTCCTTGCCACCCGGAACTGGGAGACCATTATCCTGGACGAGGCCCAGGCTATCAAAAATTTCATCACCAAACGTTCACGGGCAGCCATGCTCTTACAGGGCCGGTTCAAGATGGTCACCACCGGCACCCCCATCGAAAACCACCTCACCGAGCTCTGGAACCTGTTCCAGTTCATCAATCCAGGGCTTCTTGGCTCGCTAAACCAGTTCAACCAACGCTTTGCCATCCCCATTGAGCGCGGCAACGACCCAGAAGCGAGAAAGAAACTGAAAAAACTGATCAACCCCTTTATTCTGCGCCGCCTCAAATCACAGGTTCTGGAAGAGTTGCCCGAGCGCACCGAGATCCTGCTGCAGGTGGAGATGGAAGAAAAGGAAGCCGCCCTCTATGCCGCCCTCCGGCAGCGGGCCCTGGAAAACCTGCGGCAAACCGGCGGCCAGCCGGGAAAACGCTCCCTCCAGATTCTGGCCGAGATCATGAAACTGCGGCGAGCCTGCTGCAATCCGCGCCTGGTCCTGCCCGAGACGGACATTCCCAGCGCCAAGCTCACCCTCTTTGCCAAACTTGTCGACGAATTGCGGGAAAACGGACACAAGGCCCTGGTATTCAGCCAGTTTGTCGATCACCTCAGCTTGGTCCGGGAGCATCTCGACCGGGAAGGCATTGCCTACCGATACCTGGACGGCAGCACCCCATCCAAAGAGCGCCAGCGCCAGGTCCAGGAATTTCAGGCAGGGCATGGCGACCTATTCCTCATCAGCCTCAAGGCCGGAGGGGTTGGCCTCAACCTCACCGCCGCAGACTATGTGATCCACATGGACCCCTGGTGGAATCCCGCCGTGGAAGACCAGGCCTCGGACCGGGCCCACCGCATCGGCCAGCAGCGCCCGGTAACCATTTACCGTCTGGTGACAAAAAATACCATTGAGGAAAAAATCGTCCATCTCCACCATGAGAAACGAGCCCTGGCCGACAGCCTGCTGGAAGGCACCGATGTCAGCCACGCCATGAATCCCGCAGATCTCTTGCGCCTGTTAAAGGAAGCCTGAGCCGGTCCGCCCATGCCGCCACCCACCCTACAGGATGCCCTGCTCCACTGGTTTGCCCAAAATGGCCGCGACCTTCCCTGGCGCCGCACCTATCTCCCCTACCACATCTGGGTTTCGGAGATCATGTTGCAGCAAACCCAGATGGATCGGGTAGTTGTTTACTTCAACCGCTGGCTCGACCGTTTTCCAGAGATTGCCAGCCTAGCAAAGGCACAAGAGCAGGAGGTCCTGCTTCTGTGGGAAGGCCTGGGCTATTACTCCCGGGCCAAAAACCTCCTCAAAACAGCCGAACTGCTCTGTCGCAGGCATGGCGGCGCCCTGCCGGAAGACCATGCCGCCTTGCTGCAACTACCGGGCATCGGCCGCTACACCGCCGGGGCGATCATGAGTCTGGCCTTCAATCAAAGCCATCCCATCGTGGACGCCAATGTGGAGCGCCTGTTCGCACGACTTTTCAACCTGGCCGCCCCGGTCAAGGAAAAGCGTACCCACGCTTTGATCTGGCAGAAGGCAGACGAGCTTATTCCCCTGGGCAAAGCGCGGTTTTTCAACCAGGCACTCATGGAACTGGGCGCCCTGATCTGCCTGCCCCGCTCTCCCCGCTGCGAGGCTTGTCCTGTCCGCAACCATTGCGAGGCCTTTGCCCAAGGGGTGGTGAACGAAAGACCGGTTGCGGGCAAGGCAAGGGAGATCATCCCCATCACCATGGTCAGCGGGGTACTCCGGCACCAAGGGAAGATCTACATCCAGAAACGTCTGGCCGATGATGTCTGGCCCAATCTCTGGGAATTTCCCGGCGGCCGGATTAAAGAGGGGGAGACACCGGAACAGGCTCTCGTGCGGGAGTATGGGGAGGAAACGGGCTTTGCCATCAAAGATTTGAAAAAGATCGCCACCATCCGGCACAGCTTCACCAGATACCGAGTCACGCTGCACTGCTATCACTGCCGCCTGCGAGGCAGTGCGACAGAACCGGTTCTCAACGCCGCCCAGGAATACCGATGGGCAGACCCGAATGAACTGGAAAATTTCGCCTTTCCCGCCCCCCACCGCCGCTTGATCCATCGTCTTGCTGGAGAATTATAAAAACAACGACATCTGTACTTTCCTACTTTTCCTGGTTATTATTTATTCTGGATACGAAGTCCAAGCTTGACACAGGGATTCAGGGAAAAGGGGGAACCATGCGCCAACAGATGATCCGTGTACTGATCTATCTGGCCATTGTGCTACTCATGGCCAATATCAGTCCGATCATCGATTCCTTCCTGCACCCGGACATTCCCTATTTTGATCCGGAACATCTGCTGATTGGCGGGCTAACCGCAGGCATCACCGCTCTGCTGCTCAGCCTGCTCGTCTCCCATGCCAACCGCATGACCTCGGTCGCCCATGAGTTAAGCCACCTCAATAGAGTCCTCCGCGAACAGACCAGCCGCGACAGCCTGACCGGCCTTTACAATCACCGGTACTTCCAAGAAATGCTCCGTCATGAGTTTCTCCTGGCTCAGCGCCACCAGACCGAATTGTCCTGCATGATGCTCGACCTCGATCTTTTCAAGGATGTCAACGACACCTGCGGCCATCCCTTTGGCGATCTGGTGCTGAAAGGAACCGCGGAACAGATTCTGCACGAGGCCCGGGCCACGGACACCGTGGCCCGCTATGGCGGGGAGGAATTTGCCATCCTCCTGCCCAACACCGATCTGGAGGGCGCCACGAGCATTGCCGAACGTATCCGCATCCGAGCTCAGGAATATATCCACCAGGATAAGGACGTTGCCATGCGGGTCACCATCAGTATCGGTCTGGCCTCGACCCGGGCCCATTCCCCCCACAGGCCCGAAGATTTGCTGACCTTTGCCGACCGCGCCCTCTACCGGGCCAAGAGAGCGGGCCGCAACAAGGTAATTACCTACTCAGAGCCAAACACACACACCCCGCTCTGAGCCTGTCGAAGAACCGCATCGTCCCAATCTTACTGACAACCCGGACTTACTAAGCAAAACAGAACAATACCCGCATGCTCCAGGAGTCTTTGATGTTTCTGTGGAAATCACTGCACATTTCGGATACAAGCAAGACCATGCTGCCACCGGAATCACATTACAAGTCGCCCTGGAAACGATTTGCCGTCAGTATCAGCATGGTCATCCTGCTGTTCATTGCCGCGCTCTTCACCGGCATTTACCTCAACCACCAGAAAACCATCGAACAGGAACTCAGAAGTCGGGCGCAAGCACTTTTCAGCAGCCTTGTCATGACCCGCAGATGGAATGCTCGGTATGGCGGCGTCTATGTAGAAAAAACACCGGACATGGAATCCAACCCCTATCTCCAGAACCCGGACATCACAGCCAGCAACGGCAAGACCTATACCAAAAAAAACCCGGCGCTGATGACCCGGGAGATCTCGGAAATCGCCGACCGTGAAGGCGCTTTCCAGTTCCACATCACCAGCCTCAAGCCGCTCAACCCCAACAATATTCCGGACCCCTTTGAACGGCAGGCGCTTTTGAGCTTTGCCCAAGGGAAAAGTGAGGCGATCAGCAAGGAAAAGCGTGAAGGCGCCACCTATTACCGCTACATGGCGCCGCTTTTCGTCGAGCAGCCCTGCCTTGCCTGCCATGCCGTGCAAGGATACCAGCTCGGCGATGTTCGCGGCGGCATCAGCGTCAGCTTCAATATTGAAGGAATGGAACACGCCCTGATGCTGAACAGGCTGCTCCTTGGCCTGCTGTTCATGGTGACGCTGGCCTCTTTTCTGGGAATCGTCCTCCGTCTGGTTATCGCACTCCAGAAAAAACTGGTGGCCGCGGAAGAGCGCATCCGGGAGATGGCGATAACCGATGACCTGACCAAACTGAAAAATCGCCGTTTTCTGCTCACCCGCCTCCAGGAGGAACTTGACCGCGCCACCCGTTATCGCCGCCCCCTGTCCTGTATCTTTTTTGATGCGGACCATTTCAAACGGGTTAATGACACTTACGGCCATGAGGCTGGCGATATAGTACTGAAAACAATCAGCGCCACGGCCCAGGAGCAATGCCGCCAGCCCGACACCCTCGGTCGTTACGGCGGGGAGGAATTCCTCATGATCTTGCCGGAAACCGATTTGAAGCAGGCTGATGCTCTGGCGGAACGTCTACGGCAAGCCATCGAGAACCAGACCAACATCGCCGACCAACACCAGATTCGGGTCACCGCCACCTTCGGCGTGGTGTGTTATTCTCCCGAGACTACAGATGCCCAGCCTAATCTGTCCGGCTTTATCAAGCAGGCAGACACCGCCATGCTCGAAGCCAAAAAAGCCGGGCGCAACCGCGTCGGCATCGCTGCCTGAATCAAATCGCCAGGAAAAATACAGGGTTCCCCTTATTGCCCGCCCAAGCCGTTCCGTGTGATCTCCTTTGGACATCAATCAAAGGTATCCCAAGGAAAAGTTGTCCGAACCTTCCATGACCGGCAGAGGGGTATTGTCTATTACGGAATGGCCTTCCGGAGCAACCGGAAGAAAGAGAATGAATTGGCTCACTATCTCCGCCAACGCGAGCTGTTATTCAAGGGGCTGTCAGCCTGAGAATACTTTTACACCTTGCTGCGACGGAAACCGATGGTGGCGACAGTGCCCTTGCCTTCCTCGCTGTCCAGCTGAAACGAGCAGCCGGGGTGATCCTCGATAATCCTTTTGGAGATGCAGAGGCCTAACCCGGTTCCCTGTTCTTTCGTGGTGAAAAAGGGTAAAAATATCCTTTTTTTAATCTCCTCGGGAATCCCCTCCCCGGTGTCCGTCACGTCAACCTCCACCAGCTTTTCCTGCACCCTGGTGCTGACCACCACCTTCCCCCCCGGAGGAGTCGCCTCAATCCCATTCTTCACCAGGTTCAACAGCACCTGCTTTATCTTCTCCCGGTCCACCTCGACCACAGCATCGGTGGTGGACGCAAGCCGGATGTCAATCCCCTTGCCGCCGGAATAGGAATGCGCCAGATCAACGACCTCTTCGAGGAGCTCGTTCAGGGAAATCGCAGCAAAATTAAGCTGGGGGGGCTTGTACAGCTCTTTGAGACCCGCAAGCAGATGTTCCAGGCGTGTGACCTCATCGACGATGATGGTCAGCTTGGCCCTGTCTTTCTCCACGGTTGCCTTCTTCAAAAGCTGCCGGGCAAACCCGCCAATCATGATGAGCGGGTTTTTTATCTCATGGTTGATTTCGGCCACGGTCTGGCCCAGCGCGGCCAATCGCTCGTTTTGGGCAAGACGATCTTCCAGGTTCCGGGTGTCGGAGAGATCCCTGACCAACCCGGTAAAATAAAGCTGCCCCTCAATGTCTGCCACGGAAAACGAGATGGAGGCCGGGAAGGTTTCCCCGTTTTTACGGGCCACCGTCAATTCCGTTTCATGTCCTATCAAGGTCGCCTCGCCGGTTCGGACATACCGGGCCACTGCCAGCTCATGTCCGGCCCGGCACATGGGGGTCAGGATTTTCATCAGGTTATGGCCGAGAACCTCTACACGGTCATACCCGAACATCTTCTCCGCCGCCTTGTTAAAAAAAATCACCGTGGAGTTTTCATCAATGGTGACAAAAGCCTCGTTGGTATTTTCAACCGCGTTCTTGAGAATGACAAACTGCTTCTGCGTCTCTGCCGCCGTTGCCTCAACCATTATCCCCCCACCAGGTCATGAATCACAAAAAATCCAATCACCTGCAATCAAGAGCCACCTTGATCCGGTTGCCCCCTTCACTCTTGGCCAGATAAAGCGCCCCTTCCGCAGCAATTATCAGGCCCTGCATATCCGAACCACGGTACGGTTCAGCGGTTGCCAGGCCGATGCTCGCCGTCAGGCCCACCCCTATTGCCCCCCCGCCACAACTGATATTCAACGCGGCCATCTGCTCTATGAATTCATGGGCCACGACCAGAGCGCCACCATTGGGGGTGTTGGGCAAAATGGCGGCAAATTCCTCGCCGCCATACCGGACCACGGTATCCCCGGCCCGTTTGAGGACACAACGCAGGGCGTCGGCCACCTTCCGCAGGCATTCATCACCCTTATCCCGTCCATGGGTTTTGTTAAATTCTTTAAAATCATCGATATCCACCATGAGCAGGGAAAGAGGACCCGCCTGCCGCCTGGCCCTATTCCATTCCCTGACCAGAATTTCATCGAAATAACGACGATTGCCCACCTCGGTCAGGCTGTCGCGTGGCACCATGTGCATCAGGCGGCGGTTCATGATATCCAGTTGACGGGTGAGTTCGACCAGCTCCTGCTCCCGGGCCTTACGCCGATCGGTTTCACGCTTCAGTTTCAGGGCGGCGCGAACCCTGGCCAGCAGTTCAATCTCCTTGACCGGCTTGATGATATAGTCTGTCGCACCCATGGCGAACGCCTGGGCCAGCGCCTCATCATCATCCCGGACCGTGACCATGATCACCGGAATATCCCGCAGCCCATCCTGCGCCTTTATCCGTTGGCAGGCCTCTATGCCGTCCATACCCGGCATCATGACATCCATGAGGATGAGATCGATCTTTTTTTCCTCCGCCTCGGCCTCCTCGGTTGAGGCCAGCATTTCCAGGGCTTCCTGGCCGCTTCTGACACAATAAATATCCGAATATCCTTCCTGCTGGAGCATCTCCTCAAGCAGCATCAGGTTTACAGGAATATCATCAACAATAAGGATTGCCATTCTTACTCCGATATTTTAGGAGCCGTTAAAACCAATAACTTGTACAATTCTGGACGTTCCCTTACGGCTTCTTACGCCGCTGGCGCTGCTGCCGTCTCGGCCAGACGAAATGCCCAAATTGTTTTTCAGCAACGGCTTAAGGCAAGAGCGGTGGACAGACACCGTCTCTCCGCACCTCTTTTTCTGCATGGAATCATGGTATAGAATCATGCCGGATTTTGAGAGAGGCGAGTATATTTTAAACCTTTTAGCTATTCCCGACAACAGGACGGACATGACCTACACCCCCATCATCGGAACCCTTGGCTACATTCTTTCTCCAGACCGGACCAAAACCCTTCTTGTTCATCGTAATGCCCGTCCGACCGACGCCCACCTGGGCAAATACAACGGACTTGGCGGCAAAATGCGGCCAGACGAGGATGTTCTTGCCTGCCTCACCAGGGAAATCAAGGAAGAAGCCGGAATCGACTGTCAGGATATCCTGTTGCGCGGGACCATCAACTGGCCCGGCTTCGGCCCGCACGGGGAAGACTGGCTAGGATTTATCTTCCGGATCGACCGCTTCCACGGCACCCCCTTCCCCGAGAACGAAGAAGGGGCGCTCACCTGGCACCCCATTGATCAACTGCATCTCCTGCCGATGTGGGAAGGAGACCGCTATTTTCTACCTCTGGTTTTTGACTCCGACCCCAGAATCTTCCATGGCCATCTTCCATACAAAGACGGTCAGCCGCTGAGCTGGAACTTCACCAGAATCTGATTGTTATCGCTCCCGGACCGGGAGCAGCCAGGGCTTATCAGCCGCAGCTCTTTGCCGTATTGGGATCCCAGGTGTCATAGGCCTTACTGTAGAGGTAATCGTTTATGGCCAGCAGATCTCCCGGAGAAAGCTTGGCCCAGGAGCCTTCCCTGGCACAGCGCACGATTTTTTTGTAAAAAACCGCGTTCCAGCCCCGCATGGTTCGCGAATCCGTATCCAGGAACTGGGCGCCCTTGTCATTTCCCCTAAAATGGCAGCTCTTGCAGTTGCCCTGAAAGAGTTTATACCCGGCCCAAATATTCTTAAACTCAAGCGCCCGGCTGGACTGGGTAGCTGGGTCAAAACGGTAGGCCGCCTCTCCTCCATCTTCGGCAAAAACCAAACCCTGTGACAGCAATGCCAGAAATGCTGCCGTTACGACAATGACTGCGATTTTTTCTTTCATCATGTAACCTCCTGCATTGCGCTTAAAACAATCCGGGCAGGCAAGACATATGATCTCCATCCTGTCCCGTAAACCCACCGTTATCTTGGTCGGCTCTCCACGCTTCCACTCACATTTTATACCACAATGTGGCACAGATTACTAAGAATTATTTCCCGCGCCAGATCTTCCCCACCACCCTTATTCCTCGCTGCCCGCGGAAACAGTCGTGCTTATTAACCATCTGATAAAACTCGATAAAGATATTGTTTTTGCCTTGCTTTTTATGTTTATACTGAATGCATTCTTTATTCTCTCTCTTGGAGCACGAAAAAACAAGGCCAATAATCATGCTGTCATGCACACGCTGGATTCTCTTGCTCACCAGATTAACGAAGGGGCGTTGCCTCCATGGCTGTGCGCTTTTTTGTCTTCTGATGGCCCCAACGGCTGTCCGGGCCATGTCAACGCCGGTTATTATTACCCCGGAGCAAGGCTCATATTCCCTGGGAAGACATCTCGAACTGCTTGAAGATCCGAACAAAGATTTAACGATCACCGACATCGTTTCAGGGCAGGCAGAGGCTAGATTTATCCCCTCCACCGCCGACACCCCCAGCTTCGGCTTTACCACTTCGGCTGTCTGGGCTCGTTTTACCGTGAAAAACAGCCTGCCCCATTCCGTGGAGTACTTTCTCGAAGTAAAATATCCTCTTCTTGATCATATAGATTTGTATACCCTCACCGGCACCGGCGCCTTCACCGTCCTCAAGGCTGGAGACAGCCTTCCTTTTACCCAGAGGATCATCCAGCACAAGAACAACATTTTTCCAATCAGGCTTGCACCCGGAGAAGAAAAAACCCTGTATCTCCGCTGTGAGACAACAAGCTCCCTGAACCTGCCGCTCACCCTGCATTCCCCTGCCTGCCTGGCCGAAGAAATCAGTCTGGAACAGACCCTGCTGGGCATCTATTACGGCATCCTGCTGGTCATGATGATCTATAATTTTTTCATCTATCTTGGCCTCAGGGACAGCACCTATCTCTATTACGTCCTTTTTGTCTTCACCTACATGCTATTCCAATTGAGCCTTAATGGCATGGCTTTCCAGTATTTCTGGCCTCGCCAGATCTGGTGGGCCAATAACTGCACGCCTTTTTTCATTTTCCTCGCCTATATCTTCGCCACCCAGTTCACGCGGAACATTCTCGACACAAAAAGAAACATCCCCCGCATTGACACCGTTCTCCGGGCAGGTCTTATCCTTTCCGTAATTGGCGCAACCCTGTCCCTTTTTGTCGGCTACAATCTGAGCATCCGCTTAGCGACCCTGATGAGCCTGACGGTAATTGCCTTGATCGTTGCGGGTTTCATCTGCATGATCAAGGGCTACCGCCCGGCCCGTTATTATTTCCTGGCATGGTCTGTTTCCATGCTGGGAGTAACGGTGTATGCCCTGAAAACCTTCGGCGTCCTGCCCCACACCTTTATTACCCACTGGGGCATCCAGCTCGGTTCGGCCTGGGAGGTCATCCTGTTGTCCATGGGGCTTGCGGATCGTTTTCAGCTCATGAAACAGGAAAAGGAACAGATGCAGACCAGTTACGCCAGACAGCTCGAAGAAGCGCACGGCGAGTTGGAAACATCCTTCCGGGAATTGGAAAAATTTAAAAACTCTCTGGAGATTCTGGTTGAAGAACGCACGGCAGACTTAAGCCGGGTCAATGAAAACCTTGCCAAGGAAGTCACATATCGGCAAAACGCGGAAGCACGAGCGGAAGCGGCAAGCAAGGCGAAATCCCAATTTCTCGCCTCCATGAGCCATGAGATCCGCACCCCGATGAACGCCATCCTCGGCATGGCGAGCATGGCGGCAAAGATGGCGGAAACAACAAAGCTGCAACAGTATCTCACAATTATTCAGGACTCCGGCAAGGCGCTGCTTGCCTTAATCAACGACATCCTCGATTTCTCAAAGATCGAAGCCGGTCGCCTTGATCTCGAGTGCGCCAATTTTGATCTGCGAGAAACCGTGGAAAACATTGCGGACCTGTTCGGCAAACAAGCTGCCGACAAGGGCCTTGAATTGCTGATCAGCGTGGACGGCAACACGCCCTGCGCCATGGTGGGAGACCCCCTCCGCCTGCGGCAGATCCTGATCAACCTTGTCAACAACGCCATCAAATTTACGGAAAAAGGCGAGATCGCCATCACGGCACGCTGTGAAAGCCAAAATGAGAATAAAGCAGTGCTGCATTTTTCCGTGCGGGATACCGGCAGCGGCATCAACCATGACCAGATCAGACAGATCTTCAGCGAATACGCCCAAGCAGACAGCTCTACCTCCAGACAATACGGGGGAACCGGTCTTGGTCTTGCCATCAGCAGGCAACTGGTCACCCTCATGGGCGGAGAAATCAGCGCTGAGAGCGAACCGGGCAAGGGCAGCGCCTTCCATTTCACCATCAACGTCCTGCTACAACCCCAGGAGAAACAACACCCCCTGATTCTTCCAGCCTCGATTTCCGGGGCCAGGGTTCTGGTGGCGACGGGGCATCCTGCCCTGCAGAAAACCTTGCTTTTTATGCTCTCCAATTTCGGTTGCAGGGCCGAACCCCTACCGCTCACGGAGACAGATGGTTCGCCCATGCCCATTGCCCAACTAACCCAGGATCATGTGCTCCTTGTTCTCGACAGCTCCCTGGCCGGGTTTGACCTTCCTCTTTTTCTGAAAGAACGCCCCGTCATCCAGCCTGACGGCCTCGCAACTTCGGTCATAATCCTCACTCAGCTCGACACGGAAACAGCCCTTGAAGGCATCAAGAACTGCCCCGGAATCATCTTCCTGAGCAAGCCGATCAAGCAATCGTACCTGTACGAAGCAATTATCGCCTCCCTCGGGGAAAACCCCCATGCACACGCCAGCCCCATTTTTTCTCCGGCGGAAAACGACAAGAAACATTTCAAAACCCTGGTCGGCAAAAAGGTACTGGTGGTCGAGGACGACCCGATAAACCAGATGGTGACAAGTCAACTCTTGACAAGAGTCGGCATTCTGGTTGATATAGCGGGCAACGGTCAGGAGGCGCTCACCGCACTGCAAGGCAAAACCTATGATGCAGTGCTTATGGATGTCATGATGCCGGAGATGGACGGGCTGGCCGCGACCAGGGCTATCCGCCAGACCTTGCGGCTTGACCTGCCCATCATCGCCCTCACCGCCAACGCCATCAAAGGCGACCGAGAAAAATGCCTTGAAGCCGGCATGGACGAGTATTTGACCAAACCCACGGAAATAGAGCTCCTGTACCAAACCCTGGAAAGATTAACCGCCATGCGACCATGATCTCCATCACTATAGCAACCCTGAATCTCCTCCTGGAGGAAAGCGCCCGATCCTTCGGAGACCGGCCTGCGGTGGGCTTTGCCTTTCAGCCGCCCATGCGCTATGGGGAGTTCCACCAAAAAGCACTGGATGTCGCGGCCTTGCTCAAGGAACGCGGCATCAAAAAAGGCGACCGGGTGGCGATTCTCGCCGACAACTCCCCCCAGTGGGGCATGGCCTATTTCGGCATCGTCCGCCTGGGGGCGATCGCCGTCCCGATCCTCCCCGATTTTCCAGAGGCCGACGTCAAACACATCCTGACCGAGACCGGGGCAAAGATCCTTTTCACCACCCAACGCCAGCTGGAAAAGCTCTACGAGCTGCCCGGCAATAGACTGAAAACCGTAATCACCCTGGATGACGCCGCCGACCCAAACAACCTTGTTGCCACACTCCCCTTCAGCCAATTTCTCGCCACCGCAGGGAATCCGCCGGAAAAGAAAAAATCCCCGGCCACAGGCCTGGCCGACCCGAACGACCTCGCCTCGATCATCTATACCTCCGGCACCTCAGGCCACGCCAAGGCAGTAATGCTGAGCCATAAAAACTTTCTCAGCAGTGTCCGAGCCACCCTGGCGATCTTTCCCGATGAGCCGATACAGGGCTGGACCTTTCTTTCGATCCTGCCCATGTCCCACGCCTACGAATTCACCACCAGCTTTCTGGTGCCTCTGGCCACGGGCTCCCGCATCGTCTATGCGGGCAAGACCCCGACCCCGACCGTTCTTGAACGCATTTGCAGACAGGAGCAGCCCACCATCATGTGCATGGTGCCCATGGTCATGGAAAAGATTTACAAAAAAAAGGTGCTCCCGGTCATCGGCGCCAATGTTCTCATGCGGGCGGCCATGAAACTGCCCCTGGTCCGCCGAAAGATTTTGCAAAGAATCGGCGGGAAGCTGCGGGTATTTTTCGGAGGCAAGCTGAAACTGCTCGCCATCGGCGGAGCAGCCCTCAACATTGAGGTGGAACGATTCCTGGCCGAGGCCGGTTTCCCCTATCTGGTGGGCTACGGTCTGACCGAAGCCTCCCCCCTGGTCAGCGCCGGGCCATGCGGTGACACAAATATCGCCCTGGGCTCGGCAGGCAAACCAGTGCGCGATGTGGAGGTCCGGATCGACAAGCCGAACCCCGAAACGGGCTTGGGCGAAATCCTGGTCAAAGGGCCCAACGTAATGCAGGGGTACCGCGGCAATCCCGAAGCAACCGCAGAAGTCCTCGGCCCGGACGGCTGGCTGTCCACCGGCGATCTCGGCTTTCTGGACCCGCAGGGCAATCTTGTTATCAAGGGACGCTCCAAAAGCGTGATCGTCCTTTCCCACGGAGAAAACATTTACCCCGAGACCATCGAGGAAAAAATCAACGCTTTCCAGCATGTGGTGGAATCACTGGTGCGCGAAGGCAAAAACCGGCTGGAAGCCTTGATTTATCTCGATTACGAGCTGATCGACGCGGAAACCCGGGGTAAAGACCAAGCCCGGCAACTGGAGCATATCGCCGAGATTCTCGCCGAGATCAAAACGCAGGTGAACCAGCATCTGCCCCAGTATGCGCAGCTTGCCCAGGTAAGCGAACACCGCGAGCCATTCACCAAAACTGCAACCCACAAAATAAAACGCTATCTCTACACCAATGCCCCCTGATCTGACGAACACGAAAAAAGGAGAGAGGAGATGAGAAAGAAAATCGCTGTTGTCGCCCTGACTGGAATCCTGGCCGCTGGCCCCGCCTTTGCTTCGGGCTATCGGATACCGGAGCAATCGGTCAATTCCACCGCCCTGAGTGGGGCCTATGTTGCCAACACACCGGGAGCGGATGCAAGCTATTACAACCCGGCCAACATGAGCTGGCTTGAAAACAAGTGGCAGACCGAGGCGAGCATTACCTGGATCAACCTGGCCAGCACAGACTACACGGAGAGCGCAACTCCCTCGCATAACAGCGGCTCCAGAACGGAAGACTTCGCCATGCCCAACCTGCATGTCGTTTCCCCGGAGTACAACAACTTCCGTTTCGGCCTTTCCGTGGTGTACCCTTATGGCCTCTCAAAACGGTGGGACAATGCCTTTCCGAAAAGCACCGCCGAAGAATTCACCCTGAAAAC
>Ga0334722_10001217_pt1 | contig 33256 bp, 22 predicted proteins | sample C3_bottom_MG_FD_207210 | JGI IMG/M metagenome (GOLD analysis project Ga0334722, IMG submission 207210) | Sediment microbial communities from Yellowstone Lake, YNP, Wyoming, USA - C3_bottom | ecosystem: Environmental > Aquatic > Freshwater > Lake > Sediment | place: USA: Wyoming | collected... | reverse complement strand
CCCAATCAGGCCATGTCGAGCCCGAAAATTGTCGGGGAGACCAAGGTCCGGGAACTTATGGAGGTTCGCGATCAAAGTCAGATAGGTGCGACTGCCGAGGCCCAGCCCTTGCCGGAGAAAGCCACCGGCAGCGTCACCTTAAGTCTTCAAGAGGCGGTTTTGATGGGCTTGGAGCATAATCAAAATTTCCAGGTCGAGCGCTTGAAACCAACCATCAGCCGGAGCGCCGAAGAGGTGGAACGAGCCGCCTTTGATCCGCTGTTGTCGGCCTCGGCAAGCCACCGGCATGGTCAAGATATTGCCGGCGGCGCTACCCTAACCCATGCAGGCGCGTTACGACAGTCGTCGAATGCCATCGAAACGAGCAAGACCGGGCTCAACCTCTCGCAGGCGACTTCTCTTGGCGCCACCATCGAGTTGAATGCCGAGCAGGACAAACTGGCCTTGCATGATGATGAAAAAACCATCAGCAGACAACAGAACTGGGACATAACCATCACCCAGGCCCTGCTGCGTGGCCGCGGCCCTGACATCACCCTGGCCCGGCTCAGGCAATCGCGTTTGGATACCGAGATCTCGCTTTATGAGTTACAGGGTGCTGCCGAAACCTTGGTGGCACAGATTGAGCAAGGGTATTGGGATTTCATCCTGGCAAAACGCAGTTTGGAAATTTACCAGCAATCCCTTGCCATTGCCAAACAGCAGGTGGAAGAGGTTGCCGAACGAATCAAGATTGGGGCTTTAGCCGAAAGTGAAGCCGCCGCCACAGAGGCCGAGGCGGCTTCACGATACCAGCAATTGGTGTCGGCACGCGGCGCCCTTGCCAAAGCCCGTCTGAATCTCTTACGCCTGATGAACCCTGGTGGCCAAACTGATTGGCAGGCAGAACTTACGCTCAATGAAGCCCCGGAAATGCCGGACATGGAAGTCGACGCCGTGGACAACCACGTCTCCCTGGCCCTAAGCAAACGCGCCGATTTAAACCAGGCCCGTCTTCTGGTACGCCGCCGGGATCTGGAAGTGACCCTGACAAAAAATGGTTTACTGCCCAAACTTGACCTCTTTGTCTCGTTAGGGAGGTCTCGTTACACCGACTCCTTTTCAGGGCAAGATGATGTCACCGCGAGCGAAAGCGCCTATGCCGGGGGCCTAACGCTTGAGTTCCCGCTATTGAATCGAGAGGCCAAAGCCAAACATACCGCGGCGTCATGGTCGCTCGATCAGGCCAACGCCGCGCTTCGCAATATGGAGCAGTTGGTCCAGGTGGACGTGCGTTCAGCCCATGTCGATGTCGAGCAGGCGGGCTCCCAAGTCAAGGCCGCTGACGCCACAAGTCGCTTACGGGAAAAGACCCTCGCCCTTGAGCAGGAAAAATTCCGTTTAGGACGCTCCACCACCATCCTGGTCGCCCAGGCCCAGCGCGATTTGGTCGAAAGCCAGATTGCGCAAGCTAAATCCGTTATCGACGCCCGCAAGGCCCTGCTAGACCTCCACCGCCTGGAAGGGTCTCTCTTGGCCCATCGGGGTATTGCGCCGTAGGGACTGACTTACTCCTATTTTCTATCGTTACCCCTCAACAATAACGAGGATTGAAAACGATGCTCGCCAATCTCACCATCAAAACCAGGCTGTTGGCCAATAGTGGTCTCCTCTTAGCTCTTTTTGTACTGGCGCTCACGGTCCACCAATTCGCCCTGGTCCGGGTTGACTCCGCCTTTATCCAGGCGGACGAAAACCGGCGTCACTACGACGAGAAGGCTTGGTCAATCAAAGTACGGGTGCAGGAGGCCCGGCGGGCTGTCACGGAGTTTGCCCTGCATGGGGAGCTGATACAGGCCGACCAGGTCGAACAGGGTATTGCCGAGATGCAGCGTCTGGCCCTTGACATCCGGCAATACGCCGAAGCGAATCGAAATCAGTCGTTTGCCTCCCAGTCCACAGCCATTGCCGAAGCGGCCACGGCGTATGAAAATATTTTCAGACAGATGCGGGATGCCCGTGTGCAACGAGGTCTCACTCCAGACCTCGGTTTGATGGGACGTATGCGGGATGTGGCCCATCAACTCTTCGCTGAATCGACCAGCGAACACGCTGTTGGTGCGGTGCTGAACGACCTCATCAAGGCCCAGGCCATCCTCACGGCCGATGATGCCGGCCAGGACAAGGGCCACAGGAATGCCCTGGATATAGCTGTAGCCGCCTTTGTCCACAACTTTAACAATCATGTGCCATATACCGCAAAGTATGATGAGCTCTACCGCTGGTTTGACGCCTACCAACTTAACGTCCATTATTACCTGGTGGCCACGGCCAATCCAGCCGCAGGCCAGCGGCCGGTGGCGGAAATCAAAGCGGTGGAGAAGGCGGCCTCTGCCCTGCGCGATGGGCTCCTGAAGACCTATGTCCCCGATGTCGCGGCCCTGATCCTGCAGATCAGGCAGTACGAAAAAGATTACCTGATGCGGGGCGATCAAGCCTCCATCGACGCGACCCATCGCGCCATTGATGCCGTCCGCCAGGCATTTCTCAATTCCGTGGTTCCCCAGGCGGACATTGATGACGCCAATCATACCCTGCATGAGTATGTACAAAACTTCGACGCCCTGCTGGCGATCGATCGGCAACTCGTCGATCTCGATGACCGGCAGCAGGCCGAAGCCCGTCATGTCGAAGTCGCAGTGGATGCGATCATGGCCGCTTCCGTCACGGACAATGAGCAGTCCGAATCGCGCGCCCGGGCCATTTCAAAGATGGCAAGCCTTGTCTCCATCGGCATCTGCCTGGCGGCGATGGTGCTCGGTCTCTGGCTCTCGTTGACCGTCAACCGTTCCATCAACCGCCCCTTGCAGGCGATGCTGGAAGCCTTGCATCGTGTCAGTCAGGGCGATTATGCCGCCCGCATCACCCGCATCGCCAGTGACGAGATCGGCAAATTGAGCGTCATGTTCAACCGCATGGCCGAGGCCATCGCCGGCAGTCAATGGCTGGCTGCCGGCCGCACTCAGATTGCCGAGCAGTTGCGGGAGGACAAGGCGGAAGATCGCCTGGCCCGCGACATCATCGCCTTTCTGGCCCAGTATCTTAACGTCCAGGCCGGCGCCTTCCATGTCTCCCAACCCGATGGCGCTCTGCGTCTGGCAGCCAGTTTCTCCCGGACACCTTTGACCAGTCTGCCGCTGGTGGTCAAACCTGGCGAGGGGATGGTCGGCGAGGCGGCATTGGGCCGACGCCTGATGGTGGTCGATAATTTACCTGCCGATTATCTGCGGTTGGAATCCGGTCTGGGGGGGACAACGCCGGTCAACCTGCTGCTCTTGCCGGTGATTTGGTTAAACGGGGTGCGCGGCGTCATTGAGTTGGCGTCACACTCCCCGTTTACCGAGGAACAGCGTAATTTTCTGGAAGAGGTGGAGGAGGGCATTGCTATCGCCCTCTATTCGTGCCGGCAACGGCAGGAAACGCTAGCCCTCTTGTCCGAGACTCAGCGCCAGGCATCGATCCTCCAGACCCAACAGGAAGAGTTACAGGCCGCCAACGAGGAGCTTGAGCAGCAGACTTCAGCCCTGCGCGTCAACGAGGAGGAGTTGAAGTCCCAACAGGAAGAGTTGCAGGCCGCCAATGAAGAGTTGGAGGAGAAGAGCGAATCCCTGTTGCGGCAGAAAAATGACCTTGCCGAAAAAAACCGGGATCTGGAAGAGGCATGGACAGACATCGACGCCCAGGCACGGGAACTGGCCGCAGCCAGCCGTTACAAATCGGAATTCCTGGCCAATATGTCCCACGAGTTGCGCACTCCGTTAAACAGTCTGCTGCTCCTGGCCCGCAACCTCTCCCAAAACAAAAGCGGCAACCTTATCCCTCCCCAAGTCGAGTCGGCCAATATTATTTACAACAGTGGCCAAGACCTCCTGCGGCTAATCAACGACATCCTTGACCTCTCGAAGATCGAGGCGGGACGCATGGATATTGTGAACGAAACAATCGGTCTCCGCAGTTTTGGCGATTGGCTGCGAGTCGATTTCGCCCCTCTGCTGGCCGAAAAAGGCCTGACGCTTACGGTTGAGCTGAATGACACTCTGCCTGCCTCCATCGAGACCGACCGCCTGCGCCTGGAGCAAATCCTGCGTAACCTGGTGGGCAACGCCGTTAAATTCACCGAACATGGCGGGGTGACGGTGCGCTTCCTCCGACCGGCGGAGGGAACCGCTCTTAAGGCCTCTGGGCTTGACCCACGCCAGGCTCTCGCCATCGCGGTCGAGGACACCGGCATCGGCATTACCCCTGAACAGCAGAAAATCATCTTCGATGCCTTCAAACAGGCCGAAGGCGGCACGGCGCGCCGATACGGAGGCACCGGCCTCGGGCTTTCCATCTCCAAAAAGCTGACCGAACTTCTTGGCGGCGAGATCCAGCTCAGCAGTCAACCGGGTCACGGCGCCACCTTCACCCTTTACCTGCCCCTGCGGCAAGAAGCCGTTGCGACCGTAAGGCCGGAAGCCTCACCGCCGTTGCCTCCCCTTGAGTTTGCGTCTTCACCCCCGAGTCCACCCGCCATTGCCGACGACCGGGAACAACTGGACTCAGGCGACAAGCTGCTGCTGATCATTGAAGATGACCTGAATTTCGCCAAAATCGTCCTGGCTCAGGGTCGAAAAAAGGGCTTTAAGTGTCTGGTGGCAGTCACAGGTATCGATGGATTGCGTCTCGCCAAGACCTACGTCCCCGGCGCCATCATTCTTGACATCCGCTTGCCGGATATCGATGGTTGGCATGTGCTTGAGGCGCTTAAGAACGATCCTGGCCTCCGGCACATCCCGGTCCACATGATGTCGGGACAGGAAAAGACGATGGAGACCTTCAAGAAAGGGGCCATCGGTTTCCTGAGCAAGCCGGTCAGCGAGGAAGAGATGCTTGCCGCCTTTACCCGCCTGGAGGACGCCCTTTCCAAACGGGTGCGCGACCTTTTGGTCGTGGAAGACGACAAGGTGATTTGTCAAGGGATTGTCGAGCTGATTGGTAACGGCGATGTCATCGTCACCTCGGTGGCCAGTGGCAGCCAGGCCATTGCCGCGCTGCAGTCCAAAAAATATGACTGCATGGTCCTTGATATCGGTCTACCGGACATAAGCGGCTTTGAACTTCTCGATCAGTTGAGCCGGGACGAGGCCATTCTCATCCCGCCGGTCATCATCTATACCGGTCGCGAGTTGACAAGAGAGGAAGGGCTGAAACTTGCCAAATACACCGACACGGTGATCATCAAAGGGGTGAAATCGGAAGAGCGCCTGCTGGACGAGACCGCCCTCTTCCTGCATCGGGTGGTCAGCAAACTGCCGATGGAAAAGCGGAAGATGATCGCCAGTCTCTACGATCAGGACACCATGTTCCGCGATAAACGGATCATGGTGGTGGACGACGACATGCGCAACGCCTTTGCCCTCTCCCGTATCCTTGAGGAACGCGGCATGAAAATTATCCTTGCCAATGACGGCCGCCACGCCCTCGAATTGCTCGATCAGGATCCCGCTGTCGATCTGATCCTGATGGATATCATGATGCCGGTACTCGACGGCTACCAGACCACCGCTAAAATCCGGGCGCAGGAGCGTTTCTGGGATCTGCCGATTATCGCCCTGACCGCGAAGGCCCTGCCGGAAGACAAAGAAAAATGCATGGCAGCCGGCGCCAGCGATTACCTGGCCAAACCGGTGAACGAAGATCGCCTGCTGGCCATGATGCGGGTCTGGCTGTATCGGTAGGGCCCAATAGCCGAAGGCGTATTGCGCCACATGGTGGGAAGCACTTCCGGCGCATTACGGCTACCGCCTAATGCGCCCTACGGAAAATTGAATGGAGCAACCAGAAATTGAGGCCATAGAGATCGATCTGTTGTTGGAGGCCATCTTCCGGCGTTATGGTTACGACTTTCGTCATTACGCCAGGGCCTCCATGGAGCGGCGTATCCACCACGGGATGGAGCGGCTTAAGTGCCGGCAGATCTCAGAGTTGACCCGGCGTATTCTTTATGAGCCTGCGTTTTTTGAAGATCTGATCGACAGTTTTTCAATCACGGTCACCGAGATGTTTCGGGATCCGGAGGTCTACGCCTTTCTGCGGAAACAGGTCATGCCGTATCTGGCAACCTATCCCTTCATCAAGGTCTGGCACGCCGGTTGCGCCACCGGAGAAGAGGTCTATTCCCTGGCTATTGCCTTGGCCGAGGAAGGAATCTTGGAGCGAACCACCATTTACGCCACCGATTTCAACGAATCGGCTCTCATGACCGCACGGGAGGGGATCTACCCCATCGACCGGCTAAAGGCCTATAGCGAAAATTATCGGAAAAGCGGCGGCCGCGAGACTCTGTCCAACTATTATCATGCCGAGTACGATTCGGTGATTATGGCCAAGTCCCTGAAAAAAAATATCACCTTTGCCCGCCATAATCTGGCCTCGGACCAGGTCTTTGGCGAGATGCACCTGGTCGTTTGCCGCAATGTCATGATCTACTTCGACCGGACCCTGCAAGAGCGGGTCTTGACGCTTTTTGACGACAGCCTGATCGGCAACGGTTTTCTCTGCTTGGGAAGCAAGGAGAGCTTACGCTTTTCCAGCTTGGCCGCCAAGTACAGGGAGCTTGACCCTCTCCTGAGGGTGTACCGAAAGCGCCGGGATTAACAATGCTGACTGGTTACGACGCCATCGTCATTGGGGCCTCGGCTGGCGGTTTTGTGGCCCTGGCCGAGATCCTGCCCCGATTGCCCACGGCTTTGCCCCAAGCCGTGGTGGTGGTCCAGCATCTGCATCCTGCCGGCGGCGAGTACATGGTGGAATTCTTAAGCCAGCACTGTTTACTGCCGGTCAAGGAGGCAGAGGATAAAGAACCGATAAAGCCTGGCGTCATCTATGTGGCGGCGGCCCAGTATCATCTCTTGATAGAGCGTGATCGGAGTTTTGCCCTGTCGGTTGACGACAAGGTCAACTATTCCAGGCCCTCGATCGATGTCCTCTTTGAGACTGCGGCTGCAGCCTATGGCCCCAGGCTTATCGGCGTTGTCCTCACCGGCGCCAACGCCGATGGCGCCGCAGGGCTGGCATCGATTAAGGCCAGGGGCGGACTGACCATTGTCCAGGATCCGGCGACCGCCGAGGTCTCGTTTATGCCGCAGGCGGCTATAGCGGGCACGACGGTGGATCATATTCTTGACCTGGCCGGGATCGTCAAGTTACTGGGCTGAACATTTTCAATCTAACAATCGACAGTCTAACGACCGAAATGGCCAAAGCCGTTACGAAAAAAGGAACCGCCATGGACACCAAAAACGTCATTCTCATCGTCGACGACACCCCGGAAAACCTGCGCGTGCTGGGCGACATGCTCGATCAGCAGGGGTACGAAGTCAGGATCGCCACCAGCGGCCCCAGTGCCTTGGCGAACGCCACGGCATCCCCGCCCGACCTCATCCTGCTCGATATTCTGATGCCGGGCATGGACGGGTACGAGGTCTGCCGCCGGCTCAAGGAAAATGAGAAATTGCAGCGAATTCCGGTCATTTTCATCAGTGCCCTTGCCATGCCGGACCAGAAGACCAGAGCCTTCCAAGAAGGGGCGGCGGACTTCGTCACCAAACCCTTTCAGGCAGAGGAGGTGGCGGCGCGGGTGCATACCCATCTGCAGGTGGCCCGACTGCAAAAACTGCAATTGGAGCTTGCCGGATGCCAAGCGGAAATCGAACGGTTGCGCGCCCGAAACGCCGAACTTGAACGTTCCTAGTAGTCCGTTTCATTAAAACCATTACCGTTCGCGGTGAGCTTGTCGAACCGTGATAGCCTGCCAATCCTGGCCTTCGACAGGCTCAGGCCGAACGGGAAAATGTAAATGTTTTCATGAAACGGACTACTAGGATTCAACCGATGGAGAGAGGGCTCTTCAATGGATAACAAAACAACAATGAACGAAAATGCCCTGAAGCCGGCATCGTACCGCTATGACGCCCAGCTCCCCCCCGAATCAGCCATGCTGGAGGAACTGCTGAAGACGACCGATATCCAGCAACTGTTCGAGTCGTACTACAAGCTCATCCATATCCCCATCGCCATCATCGACTTCAACGCCAATGTCCTGCTCTCCTCCCCGTGGCAACGCATCTGCACCCAGTTCCACCGCGTCCACCCGGCAGCGTGCAGCCGGTGCATCGAGAGCGACACCCGCTTGTCGATCCAACTCCAGGAGGGCAAGACCTACTCCATCTACGCCTGCAAAAATGGCCTGACCGACTGCGCCTCCCCGATCATTATTGAAGGAAAACATATCGCCAACGTCTTTATCGGTCAATTCCTGACCAAAAAGCCCGATGAGGCCTGGTTCCGCCGCCAGGCCGAAGAGTTCGGCTTCGATGTTGCCGATTACCTGGACGCCCTGCGCGACGTCCCGATTGTCGATGCGGAGAAGATTCCGGTCATTCATGAGCTGCTGGTGCGGATGACCAGGCTGATCACCAACCTCGGCATCGACCGCAAACGCGCCGTCGAAAGCCAGGCCCGGCAGTCCATCATTCTCGACACCATCCCCCAGTCCGTCTTCTGGAAAGACCGCGACGGCAGATACCTCGGCTGCAACGCGCCCTTTGCCAAGGCCGCCGGTCTCGCCAGACCGGAGGACATTGTCGGCAAGACCGATTTCGATCTGCCCTGGCCCCGCCACGAGGCCGAAGCCTATCGCGCCGACGACCAGGCCGTCATCGCCGCCAACCGCCCCCGCCTGCACATTGTTGAACCCCTCCAGCAGGCCGACGGCTCCCGCCTGGTGATCGACACCTCCAAGATCCCGCTGGTCGACGCCGGCAACACCCCCTACGGCGTCGTCGGTATCTATGAGGATATCACGGGCCGCACGGCAGACGAGGAACAACTCCTGGCGCACGTCAAGGACATCGAACGGTTCAGCCGCATAGCCACGGGCCGTGAGCACCGCATCATCGAGCTGAAGCACACGCTCAACGAGTTGTGCCGGGCGGCAGACCGAAGAGCGCCCTATCCGGCCACTGAAGAACCGCCTGCCGATGAAGACGGGCAACTCTTGCCGCCGCCCCCCGCCGGCACTGCGGCCAGCACGTCAATGGCGCCCTCCGCCTATGAGCTGGCGGAAATCCTCGATCTTGACAGAATGCAAGCGCTGCTGAACAGTTTCTGCGACGCCGTGGGCATCGCCTCCGCCATCATCGACCTGGAGGGCCGCGTGTTCGTTGGCGCGAGGTGGCAGCGGATCTGTACGGATTTTCATCGCGTCAATGCACAGACCTGCGCCAAGTGCATCGAAAGCGACACCATCCTTTCCACCCACCTGCGGGCAGGCCAGAGCTTCTCCATGTACCAGTGCCGCAACGGCCTGACCGACGCCGCCTCGCCCATCATCATCGAGGGCCGCCATGTGGCGAACGTCTTTGTCGGCCAGTTCCTGCTCACCGCCCCGGATGAGGCCTTCTTCCGCCAGCAGTGCAACGAGCATGGTTTCGACGAAGAGGCCTACTTCAAGGCGCTCAGAGAGGTGCCGGTCATCCCGCATGAACGGATGGCCGGCATTCTCGGTTTCCTGACCAGCTGCTCGAACCTGGTGGCGCAGATGGGGCTGAACCGCATCCGCGGCCGGATTTCCGAAGAGAGACTCGCCCGCCAGGCAGAAGAACTCAATACCGTCATCAGCGAACTTCGCCAGCAGCAGCGGGCGACGGTCAGTCTTGCCGAGGATGCTAACGAGGCCAGGCTTACGGCGGAGCAGGCCCGTGAATCCTTACGCGAGAGCGAAGAGAAGCTGCGTACCATCCTGGAGGTATCGCCGCTGCCGATCTCCTGGGCCGACTCCACCGGACGCATCGAATTCTGGAACCGCAAGGCCCGCGAGTTGTTCGGCTATGGTCCGGAGCAGGTCTTGACCGTGGAGGAGTGGTTTGCCCGCGCTTACCCTGATCCGCAATACCGGCACAAGGCCAGCACCCGCTGGAGTGCGGCCATCGCGGCCGCGCAGGATACCGGCGGCGAGCTCACACCGGGCGAGTACGAGATCACCTGCCAGGACGGCACGGTGCGCACGGTCGAGATCTTCGGCGCCGTCTCCAGCGAACGTATCGTGGTCATCTTTAATGATATCACCGGACGTAAACAGGCAGAGGAAGAACTTTGGCGGGCAAAGGAGTTCAATCAAACACTGATCCACTTGTCCCCGGCGTTCTTCGTGGCTATCGGCCCGGATGGCAGAACGATCATGATGAACGAGTCGATGCTTGACGCCTTGGGATACAGGGCGGATGAGGTGGCAGGCAAGGACTACCTGTCGATGTTTGTGCCGGAAGAGGATCGCGAAATGCTGGGCGAGGTCTTCCGGCACATCGTTGTGCAGAAGGAGGCGACCGTTAATATAAACCGCGTGCTGACCAAGGATGGACGCCGACTGACTTGTGAGTGGCGCGGCTTACCAGTGTTTCGTGGCGAGTACTATGATTTCTTCCTAGGAGTGGGGATAGACATCACCGAGCGCAAGCGAGCAGAAGAGGAGTTGGAGCGGTATCGCAAGCATCTTGAAGCGCTGGTTAAAGAGCGTACCGCAGAACTCCTCCAGGCCCGTGATCTGGCCGAATCGGCCAACCGGGCCAAGAGCGTTTTTCTGGCCAATATGAGCCATGAGATCAGAACCCCGATGAACGCCGTGCTCGGCTTTGCGCAGCTTCTGGAGCGTGACCCCTCACTGTCATCAGTGGCCCGCAACAAGGTGGCAACCATCATGAAGAGCGGCGAGCACCTGCTCTCCATCATCAACGATATCCTGGAGATGTCCCGCATCGAGGCGGGCCGCATCGAGGTGAACACCCAGCCGGTGGATCTGCACGACCTGCTGCACGACCTAGCCGCCATGCTCCGCCTGCGGGCCGAAGAGAAAGGCTTGGCCTTCACCCTTGACCTGGCCGACGATCTCTGCCGCTATATCATGGCCGATCTCGGCAAACTCCGCCAGATCCTGATTAACCTTCTCGGTAATGCGGTCAAATTCACCATCAAAGGCTCGATCGCCATGCGCGCCTTCTCGTCCGGAACCAACCGTATCGCCATTGAGGTGCAGGATACCGGCATCGGCATCTCACCAAAGGAGCTGGAAAAACTCTTCCACCCCTTCGAGCGCACCATCCGCGGCGAGCAGACCGCCGGCGGCACCGGATTGGGACTCGCTATCAGCCGCGAATACGCCCACCTGATGGGGGGAGAGATTACCGTGGTCAGCAGCATCGGCGCCGGCAGTTCTTTCCGTTTCGAATTTCAAGCGCCGGAGACTGACGTGCTGCCGATTGCGCCGGACTCTCCCTGCCGGGTCAAGGGTCTTGCCCCCGGCCAGGGGGATATCCGGGTGCTGGTGGTAGACGACCAGAATACCAATCGTGAGCTTTTGCGGGCCATGCTCGCACCAATCGGTTTCATCGTCGATGAGGCCTGCGAAGGGGCCGAGGCGATAGAGAAGGCGCGTTCCTTTCAGCCGCGCATCATCCTGATGGACCTGGTTATGCCCGGTATGGACGGGATCACGGCGACCAAGATCCTGCGCACCACCTTGCCAAACGACTCCCTTGTTGCCATCATCGGCATCAGCGCCAGCACCTTCGACAAGGAAAAACAGCATTTCCTCGACTCCGGGATCGATGCCTTTATCGCCAAGCCGTTCCGCGAACAGGAACTGTATGATCTTTTCAATCGTCATGCCGGAGTTACGTTTGAGACTGAGGAAATTGGGGCATCCCTACCGGAGACGCACCAGAATCCGGAAGAACTGACGCTTGAAAAGATGCCGGAAGCGTGGCGAGACGAGTTCAGGCAGGCGCTGGCCCTCGGCAATATCACCATCATCCGTCACCTGGGAGAAGAGGCGAAAGAATCGGACCCGGCGCTGTCTGCCTATCTGCTGGAGCGAGCGGCCCTGTATGACCTGAATGGACTGAAGGTGCTGAATGAAGGCAAATAAAATCATGAGGCTCATTACCAATTGTAAACGCCGGATATGCATTGCCCTGCTCCTCTCACAGGTTGTCTGCGGAACTGCCTTTTCGGCCCCTCTCCTGATTGCGGTCGAGGACGATGCCGCCCCTTGGTCGCAGCGCGATGGCACCGGCTTTGCCAACGATGTTGTCCGCGCTGCTTTCAACGCCACAGGGGTCGAGGTGGAGCTGTCGGTGGTTCCCTATGCCCGCTGCAAGGATATGGCGGTAAAGGGCAAGTCCGCCGCCTGTCTCAGCATGTCATGGCTGCCGGAGTTCGCAGGGAAGATCGTTTTTGCGGAGGAGCCGCTCTTCCTCTGCTACGCAGACTATTTTGCCGGTAGCAAGCGTCCCCTGCACGCTACACAGGAAGACGAGCTGCCCAGGGGGACGGTGGTGGGCATTGTGAGCGGCTACGAATATCCCCCCTCCGTGTATGCGTTAAAGGAGAAGGGAATTGTGGTGTTCGAGGAGTCGGAGTCCGAGGAGTTGAACCTGAAAAAATTGTCGAAGGGACGGATAGACGCCGCGCTGGTGAACTATAACGAGACGAAACCTGCCGAGTTGCTGCTGGCAAGGGCAGGTGTGGCGGGCCAGGTAAAGCAAGCTTTCCGGAGCGGCGTTCTCAGGTCGTTCATCGGCTTCAGCACGAAACATCCGCAGGGGATGAAGGCGTTGGAAAAGTTCAATGAGGGCCATCGGATTATCGTAAGCAACGGCGCCCGCGAGACGATCGAACGAAAATGGCAAGATCTCGCCCTTAAGGAAGTCTCCAGCCTGACAGACAAAACTCCATAATAGTATTGCGGCAAGAAAACAGATGAAAACAATTTCCCAGCAGATACTCGCATCACTCCTGGTGACAGTGCTGGTGGTCCTTGGAGGATGGGGATATCTGGAACTCCAAAGAACCATGCGCTTCGAGCAGGGGGCTCTCCTGCGTGATCAGCGCAACATCGTGGAACGGCTCGCCTTTAGCCTGGTCTATCCGCTCTGGAACCTGAACCTGGCGGAGGTAAAAAAAACCATCCATAACGAGGCGGTAGAAGAAAATGTACTGGCCATCCTGGTCTACGACGACAGTAACGCATTGTACGCAGGCGCGATACGGGAAAGCACCGGAGATGAAGATATCAAGGCATATAGCGCCGACCGTCCTCTGCACCAACAGTTGCTTTCACAAAAACCCAACTCTACCACCCGGGAAATTATCAAGAACGGCAAGGCTATCGGCAAAGTCATCCTCTATGTAAACGATGACCATCTCCAGTCGATCATGCGGCAGCAGAAGATTATCCTTGCGTTCAAGCTGTTGGGCCTCGTTGCCGCCCTTTTCTGTGTGCAATTTTTTGTGTTGCGCAAGGTAGTCGTCCTGCCGCTGACCCGATTGAAGGAATGGACGTCGTCGATTGGGCCGGACAGGCTGTTGCCGCCCCCGGAACTGACCCACTGCGAGGAGATTGACGCCCTGACCTCTTCCTTTTCAGCGATGACCAACCGGCTTGCCGCAAGCCTTATTGAGATAGTCGATAAGAACGCCGAACTCCAACGGCGCGAGGGTCAGTTGTCTGACAGAAATAATGAGTTGGTGGCGACAGAAGAGATACTTCGGCGGCAGATCCATGAATTCGAGCAGAGTCAATTGCTGCTGGCGGAGGAAATAAATGAACGAAAACACGCAGAAGCTGAGATAGCAAAACTCAATACGGAATTGGAACAGCGCGTGACAGAGCGCACTGCGCAACTTGAGATCGCAATTACGGACCTCTCCCTTGCCCGCGATGCCGCCGATGCCGCCAACCGGGCCAAGAGCATGTTCCTGGCCAACATGAGCCACGAGATCCGCACCCCGATGAACGCCGTGCTCGGATTTGCTCAACTGCTGGAAAGGGACCATTCTCTGTCGGCAGTGGCCCGCAACATGGTGGCCACCATCATGAAGAGCGGCGAACATCTGCTCTCCATCATCAACGATATCCTGGAGATGTCCCGGATTGAGGCCGGGCGGATCGAAGTGCGCACCCAGCCGCTTGACCTCTACGATCTGCTGAACGACCTCACCGCCATGCTTCGTCTGCGGGCCGAAGAAAAGGGACTCGCCTTCACCCTTGACCGCCGGGATGATTGCCCCCGCTACATCCTGGCCGATCTTGGCAAGTTGCGTCAGGTGCTGATCAACCTCCTCGGCAACGCAGTCAAGTTTACCAGGCAAGGCTCCATCACCATGCGCGCTTTAGCGGCCGGGGCCGACCGGGTCGCTATCGAGGTGGAGGATACCGGTATCGGCATCTCACCCAAAGAACTTGAAAAACTCTTTCACCCCTTCGAGCGTACTTTGAGCGGGGAAAAGGCTGCCAGCGGCACCGGGCTGGGGCTTGCTATCAGCCGGGAGTACGCCCGCCTCATGGGGGGTGAAATTTCTGTGGTCAGCACCACCGACGGCGGGAGCTGCTTTCGTTTTGAGTTCCCTGCGCCGTTGACCGCCATACAGCCGATCCCGCCGGCATCGCCGCGCCGGATAACCGCTCTCGCCCCCGGCCAGGGGGAGATCCGGGTTTTGGTCGTGGACGACCAGCGTACTAACCGTGAGTTGCTGCGGGCCATGCTGGAACCGCTCGGTTTCGTTGTCGATGAAGCCGATGAAGGGGGCAAAGCCATCGACAAGGTCCGCTCTCTCCAGCCGCGCATCATCGTGATGGACCTGGTCATGCCTGGCATGGACGGCATCGAGACGACCAGGATTCTGCGTTCCACCGCAGCCAATGACGCCCTTGTTATCATCGGCATCAGTGCCAGCGTCTTCGACCAGGAGAAACAGCATTTCCTCGACTCTGGCCTCAATGCCTTCATCGCCAAGCCCTTCCGCGAACAGGAGCTCTTCGACCTCTTCGCCCACCATGCCGGGGTGCAGTTTGAAAGTGAAGAGATTGGGCCAGCCCGAGCTGACACGAAACAAAGTCCTGAAGACCTGACGATTGAGACGATGCCGGAACCGTGGCGCAACGAGTTCCGGCAGGCGCTGACTCTGGGCAATATCACCCGCATCCGGCATCTGGGAGAAGAGGCGAAAGAGACAAGCCAGGCCCTCTCGGCCTATCTGCTGGAACGGGCGGCCTGCTACGACCTAGCAGGGTTGCAGAAGCTGCTCAAAGGCAACGAATGAGAAGCTGTTTCGAAAATCGGTGGATGCGCTACGCCTATCCACCATGCTCTATGTATGCCGCCAAGCCGTTTCAGGCCGAAGATGTGGGCAGGGGATGGCAGCCTCTGTCTTACCCAACCGTTGGTAAACAATTGCGGAAGGGTTGAAAAATGAATCGCACACAGACCACGGGATATTCCATTCCACATATTTTACATTCATCGACGGCTGCCGTCCTGGTGGTTGCCGTCTCCTATGCCGTGGCTGCCAAGGTAAGTTTCCTGGTTACCACCCTCCCCGGCAACATCTCCCCTATCTTCCCCTCCGCTGGCATAGCCCTTGCCGCAGTATTGATTCTGGGACGTCCCGCCCTGTTCGGGGTCTGGCTCGGCTCTTTTGTGGCCAATACCATCTCCTTTTTTGACGGCACGGAGTTGTCTGGCCATACAGTATTGACCTCCATGACGGTCGCGGCGTTTAACGGCATCGGCGCCATGTCCGGTGCAAGCGCAGGGGCATTTCTAATCCGACGTTTCTGCAAAAATGAACACCCCCTGCACAGTGGACGGAACGTGTTGCTGCTGGTTGTGGCAGGTGCAATCGGCTGTTGTATGATCAGTCCCACCTTCGGGGTGCTCAGCCTGGCGCAGGCGGGCTATATTCCCCGTGAAAAAATCGGCTACTCCTGGGTCACCTGGTGGCTGGGCGATGCGACCGGGGCCATTGTCGCCGCTCCTCTCATTCTGGCGTGGCATCAACAACACCCTTTCCACAAAACCCCATGGCGCACCCTGGAAGCGTCAGTGCTTGGGGCAGCGACACTCCTGCTCTGTTTTATTGTCTTTTTCCGAAATACCCCCTTCGAATACGGTCTCATGCCGTTATTGCTATGGGCGGCATTTCGCTTCGGCATGCGCGGCGCGTCAACCGCTGCCGCAGCCATTGCGATCTTCGCCACCATCGGCACCAGTCTTGGCCGCGGCCCCTTTGTGGAAGATACGGTGAATGAATCCCTCCTTCTTCTCCACTCTTTTTTGGGTGTGACCATTATCTGCGCCCTCTTTCTGGCCGGGATACTGGGCGAGCGCAAACGAGCGGCGGATTCACTTCGCGCTAGCGAAAGTCGCCTGCATCTCGCCACCAGTGCCGGGAATATCGGCATCTGGGATTGGGCGGTTGTCGAAAATGAACTGACCTGGGACGACAGCATGTACTCCCTCTACGGCATTCGCAAAGAGGATTTCGGCGGCGCCTATGAGGCCTGGAGCCGTACCCTGCATCCCGAGGATCGTCAGTTTGCCGAGGGAGAGATCCAAGCCGCCCTCCGTGGCGAACGGGAATATGCCCCCGAGTTCCGTATCGTGCAACCTGGTGGCGCTGTCCGGATTATCAAGGCCGCCTCCCAGACCATCCGCGACCGGGACGGCAAGGCCCTGCGCATGATCGGCACCAATATCGACATCACCGAGCGTAAACAAACCGAGCAGGAACTAGCCCAACACCGGGACCATCTTGAAGCGCTGGTAAAAGAACGCACCGACGAACTCCGGCAGGCACGCGACGCGTCCGAGGCCGCCAACCGGGCCAAGAGCGTCTTTCTGGCCAACACCAGCCACGAGATCAAGACCCCGATGAACGCTATTCTCGGCTTCGCCCAGATCCTGGAGCGTGACCCCTCCCTGTCGTCTGTCGCCCGTGACGAGGTGGCGACCATCAAGAAGAGCGGCGAGCATCTGCTGGCCATCATCAACGATATCCTGGAGATGTCCCGCATTGAGGCGGGACGGATCGATGTCCACAGCGAGACCTTTGACCCGCGAGAACTGCTCCATGATCTGAGCGCCATGTTCCGGCTGCTGGCCGAAAAAAAAGGGCTTGCCTTCACCCTGGATTGCGCGGCGAACCTCCCCCACTTCATCCTGGCCGACCTCGGCAAGGTCCGCCAGGTTCTGATGAACCTGCTGACCAATGCGGTCAAGTTCACCAAAGAGGGTTCCGTTTCCCTGCGGGGCATGGCCGTTGACGAAACACGTATCGCCATCGAGGTGACCGATACCGGACCCGGTATCGCAAAAGCAGACCAGGCAACCCTCTTTCAACCGTTCGAGCGTTTCAATACCGGAGAACAGTCCGTCGGCGGCACCGGACTCGGCCTCGCGATCAGTTACGAGTACTCCCGCTTGGTCGGCGGCGAGATCAGCGTCGTCAGCAGCGTCGGCAAAGGGAGCTGCTTCCGCTTCGAGTTTCCGGCGCAGGTCTCCTCGCTGGCGCCGCCCCCTGCCGCATCGCAGCGTCACGTCGCCGCTCTTGCCCCCGGTCAAGGAGAGATTCGTGTGCTGGTGGTCGATGACCAGGCGTCAAACCGTAAACTTTTGCGGGCCATGCTGATGCCGCTGGGCTTCATCGTCGATGAGGCCAGCGACGGGGAGGATGCCATCGTCAAGTTTCGCGCCGCCCGACCGCGTATCGTCCTCATGGACCTGGTCATGCCCGGTATGGATGGGGCACTGGCGACACGGATTCTCCGTCAAGCCTCAGAAAACGACCCATGCGCCATCATTGGCATCAGCGCCAGCGCCATTGTCGATGAAAAAAGACGATTTGTCGAGGCCGGAATCGATGCCTTTATCGCCAAACCATTCCGCGAGCAAGAACTGTACGACGCCATCGCCCTTCATAGCGGGGTACTATTTGTAACCGAAGCGCTTGGTCCGGCCCCCACATCTCCCTTGCTAACGGCCAAGGACTTTACACTTGACAAACAGCCGAACGAGTGGTGTGATGCCTTTAGACAGGCGCTAACGCTGGGGAATATCACCAAAATTCGCCGGTTGGGGGAAGAGGCCAGGCAAACCGATCCCCTCCTCGCCGACTTCCTGCTGGAACGGGTGGCGCTCTACGACCTCAATGAATTAAAAAAACTGATGTAACTGTTCGGCAGCACCGCATCTGCGGAGTTTATACCCCCTTGCGGGGTATCATAGGCCTGCTCGCATAGGCTGGCTATAGCTCGCAGCCCTATTTCGCGCATCTGCGGCACTGCCGAACAGTTACAGTGCTGAAGCGGATGCTACCTTTTACGTTCCGAGCTGGATAAGTAACAAACTGATTACCGCGTTATAGGCATCATGGAACCTATGAACTTTGAAGAGGAAACCGCCATGCCCGAAAAACACGTCGTCCTCATCGTTGATGACACCCCTGAAAACCTGCGGGTTCTAGGCGACATGCTGGAAGAGCAAGGGTATGAAGTCCTGGTTGCCACCGGTGGCCCACAGGCCATGGAGACGGTCAAGGCCTCACCCCCGGACTTGATCCTGCTGGATATCCTCATGCCGGAGATGGACGGCTATGAGGTTTGCCGACGCCTCAAGAGCGATCCCCTGCTGAAACTGATTCCGGTCATCTTTCTCAGCGTACTCGATATGCCCGAGCAGAAGATCCAGGCCTTCCGCGCCGGGGCGGTAGACTACATCACCAAACCGTTCCAAAGCGAAGAGGTGGTGGCGCGGGTGCACACCCACCTCCAATTGACCCAGGTCGAAGCGCTAAAGCACGAAATTGCCGTGAGAAAGATCGTGGAACAGGCCCTGCAGGAGCAAGCAGAAGAACTCTCAGCCATCTATGAGAATGCCCCGCTCATCATGATGATCGTCAATGAATCCTGCCTTATCCAAAAGATCAACAGCCCGATCAGCGCCCTGACAACCCTGCCGATTTCAGAGATTGCCGGCAGGCCTATCGGCGAAATAATCAACTGCATTCATGCCCAGGGGGGGTGCGGTCAGACCTCGGACTGCCAGGCATGCGCGATCTGCCAAACCGTCCTCCACACCTTTGACACCGGCGAAAGTCAGCAGCATGTCCAGGGCCATCTACGGTTTTCTGTAGGGGGTGCGCCGCAAGATAGGTTCTTCCTCATCTCCGCGAAGAGACTGAACTTCAGGGAAAGGCCCGCCCTCCTGCTCTGCCTGCTTGACGTCAGTGAACAGCATCGATTGCAGGAACAGATCATTCAACAGCAAAAACTTGAGAGCATCGGCACCCTGGCCGGCGGCATTGCCCACGATTTCAACAATATCCTTAACGCCATCGTTGGCTATACCGACTTGGCCCTGCTGCGGGGGGCCGATCAACCGACGGATTTGCGCGATGATTTATCTCAAGTTCGCAAGGCCGCAGACCGGGCTACGCAACTGGTCCGTCAGATCCTGACCTTCAGCCGCAAGCAGTATCAGGAAAAACAACCCTTGCAGGTATCCCTGATCATCAAAGAGGCGCTGAAGCTCCTCCGGGCCTCCATCCCCACCACGATAGAAATTCGGCAGGAAATCATCTCCGAGGCCACGGTTCTCGCCGATCCCACCCAAATCCACCAAATGGTCATGAATCTCTGCACCAATGCCTATCATGCCATGATGGAACGCGGCGGGGTGCTGGGGGTCTCTCTGAAAGAGATACTCATCGAACAGAAAATGTTTGACAGCGACACCGAACTCCCCCCTGGCTGCTACGTGGTCCTCTCGGTCAGCGATACCGGCTGCGGCATGGACAAGGAAATTCTCGGCAAGATATTCGATCCCTATTTCACCACCAAGGGGCTGGGCAAGGGAACAGGCCTGGGTCTCGCCGTGGTGCATGGCATTATAAAAAGCCACCAGGGCCAGGTCGCGGTATACAGCGAACCAGGGAATGGCTCCACCTTTAATGTCTATTTGCCCATGATCGCGCAGGAGGCGACATTGGCAGCGGCTGCCTTGGTGGCAGCACCCATGGCCAAAGCTCATGAGCGAATTATGGTGGTGGATGACGAGAGTGCAATCCGAGACTTGACCTGCCAGTTTTTGACTATGGCTGGTTACCAGGTCGAGGCCTTTGCCAATGGGGCTGAAGCCTGGCAGGCGCTATCCGTGCGGCCCGATGGCTGGGATCTCCTGCTCACCGATCAGACCATGCCGGAAATGACCGGGGAACAACTTGCCGCCAAGGTAATTGGTATCCGGCCCGACATGCCGATTATCCTCTGTTCCGGTTACATGAAGATAGCCAATGGTGGTCGGGCAAAAAAAAAGACAGGGGTGTTCACCTCTCTGCAAAAGCCTGTTGACAGGAACACGCTTCTCACCGAAATCGCCAAGGCCCTGGCGCACAAGTCGTAAGGGCGCGTTCACGAAAAAAGACCCGTAAGCAGCGAATTCATTCATTCAAAAAAACATGGCTATGAGCAATGAAACCATAAAAATCCTGATCGTTGACGACCGCCCGGAAAATCTGCACGCCATGCAGGTTACGTTAGCGCCGCTCGGAGTCGAAATGCTGACCGCCGCCTCAGGCAATGAGGCCTTGGCCCTGATGCTGCGCCATGAGTTTGCGCTCGTGCTGCTGGATGTGCAGATGCCAGGGATGGATGGTTTCGAAACCGCCACCCTGATGCAGGGGAACCAGGCCACCCGGGGGGTGCCGATCATCTTTGTTACCGCCATCAACAAGGATCAACGCCACGTCTTTAAGGGCTATGAGACCGGGGCGGTGGATTATCTCTTTAAGCCGCTGGATGCCGACATCCTGCTCAGCAAGGTCAAGGTCTTCATCAATCTCCATCAGGCCAGGCTCGATTGCGCCAGGATGCACCAGGAGCTATTGAGGACCAGGAACTTGGAATCGTTAGGATTCCTGGCCGGTGGCATTGCCCATGACTTCAATAATATCCTGGCTGCGATCATGGGCAATATCGGCCTCTGCATGATGAAGCTTTCGCCAGACCATGAAATTTATCGACTCCTGGAAGCAGTCGATAAGGCCACCTTACGGGCGACGAACCTCACCCAGCAGCTTCTGACCTTTGCCAGGGGCGGCGATCCAATTAAAAAGATCGCCTCCATCGCCGAGGTCATCACGACATCTGCCGATTTCGTCCTGCGAGGGAGCAAGGTTGCCTGTGAGTATGACTTCCCGAAGGATCTTTGGTCGGTTGAGATTGACACCGGCCAGATGAGCCAGGTGATCCAAAACCTCGTCATCAACGCCATTCAGGCTATGCCGGAGGGGGGGACGATTAACATCCGTTGCCGGAATGTAGCCAACAGCGATGGCGCCGATAACACTCTGCCGCCAACAAATTGTGTCACAGTCACGATCCATGATTCGGGAGAGGGCATCCAAGAAACTGTGATGGCCAAAATCTTTGATCCATATTTTACGACCAAGGCGAAAGGCAGTGGCCTGGGACTCGCTATCTGCCATTCGATTGTCACTAAGCATGGCGGCAGGATCATGGGTGATTCCAAGCCGGGGCAGGGTTCGACCTTTACCATCGCATTGCCTGCGGTGTTGGCCAAGGCCTCGCCAATCAAGGAGATCACGGCAGACCCGATCCTGGATTTGCAAAAGAAGACGGGCCGGATCATGATCATGGACGATGATGACCAAATTTTGGAGATGACCGTCAAAATGCTCTCCCTGTTCGGCTATGAGGTGGTGCAGGCGAAAAACGGCAGCGAGGCGCTGACCTTGTATCGGCGGCAACAAGAGGCTGGCGCCCCGGTTGACTTGGTGATCATGGACCTGACGATCCCAGGCGGCATGGGGGGCAAGGAAACCATCGCCAAGCTGCACCAGATCGACCCGCAGGCCAAAGCCATCGTCGCCAGCGGCTACGCCAACGACCCGGTGATGGCCGCTTGCCACGACTACGGTTTTCTGGCAGGGATAAATAAACCCTTTCAGCTTACGGAATTGATAAAGATGATCGATAGCGCCTTGGGCGTAAGTCCCTAAGCCGGCGGGGGAAGCTCAGACTCCTTTGCTTTAAAAAATCTTTTCCTTATCGGCACGCCCAGTGAAAACTTTAATTATTTTTTGCCTGCCGCCTCAAAAAGGATTAAGCTTAAGTCAAAGGGGTACAGGAAGAGAGCCGAAAGCGCTATGGAAAGCGCGGCTTTCGTGAGTTTTTTGCCGGTTGCCTCTCGCTTTACCTACCAGGGAGGGAGGGGCAATGGCTATCAGGCTGCAAACCAATCCAACCGGGCTGATCGCCCGTCAAAACTTTACCGGGAACGTCTTCTTTCTCTCGGAGTCAGTTCGCAAATTATCCTCCGGCCTACGGGTCAACAAAACAGCGGAAGATCCAATCTCAATCAACCTTGCCCGTCAATTGGACTCACAAGCCCTGGGGCTGGGGCAAGCCGCCAAGAACGCGAGTGATGGCGTCTCCGCCATGCAGGTGGTGGACAACTCCTTGAGTGAGGCCATGGACATCCTGAGCCTCATTCAAAATAAGGCGATCACGGCGACCCAGGACGACCAGAACACTATCAGCCGCGCCGCTCTCCAGTCCGATATCACTAAGCTCCTGACCGAACTCGATCAACGTATCGATGCGGCCACCTTCCATGATGTGCCCCTGCTCAAAGGCAACTACACCAACAAGGCCTTCCAGATCGGTTCTGGCGCAGGCGAGACTCTGTCAGCCTCGCTGCCCGCCGCCGGGAAAAATCAAATCGGCGCCCTGCGTACTGGAGAGATGACGATCACCAGTTCCGTGGGCGGACAAGTCCATCTACAGCTGGTAAACCAGGCCAATAATGAAGCGATCAATGTCAATTCAGTAACACTCGCTTACGGCAACGACCCGAATCACGGCATGGGCGCCTTGGCTGCGGCGATTAATCCCTATACGGAAACAACCGGCATCGCGGCGCGGGCGGTCGTGGAATCGCGGTCAGGGTCAGCCATAAACGCAGGGACGACTCCGGCCGCCTTTGCCATTAATGGCGTACCAATTGGCCCGGTTACAGTATCGAATCTGGACAGCGACGGGAGCTTACTGACCGCAATCAATAGCAAGACTGTAAGCCATGGCGTGACCGCCGAGCTGTCCGCTGACGGGGCGTTGCTCTTGTCTGCCAGCGATGGACGAGCGATTGCGGTGAGCGGTTCTGGGGGGACACTAGGATTCACCGATACCGAAATGACTACCTTTGGCTTCACCCGGATCCTGCAGAATGGCTATTACGACCTCAATCTGACCGACTCTGCGGTGGGGCTCGCGGTTGCTTTTTCCCCCACTATGCGTTTGAACGGACCAGTGACCACCACGATTGATTCCACCCTGAGCCAAAATTCCGTCATCGGGAGCAGTTCGACGCTTACGGCCGGTTGGACGGCGGGGCTGAATATTTCCGGAGCTTACCTGAACGGCGATATTGTCAACACCACTCAAGCCTCGACGCTTACCGTCGGATCGATCCTGGCCTCAGGCTCCTTGCTCGCCGCCGCAAGCATTCTCGGCGGGACGGTGAATCTTTCCGGGGCTGCTACCACCGTGGCTGAGACTGTGCTGCGGGCGGGTTCGCTCTTGGCCTCAGGCTCAGTCATTAGCCAAGGCAGCTATCTCACCAACGCTATCGATACAACAGCCGGCAAACTTTTGGCAGGTCAAATTCTGAGCGGGGATGTCACCTTGTCGGGTGGGCTTACGCTCGGCAAGGACATGATGCTCTTTGCCGGTTCGTCACTTGCGGCGGGATCAATACTTGCGGCGTCTTCCCGGATCGGGGGTGATGTGCTGCTCAACGGGACATTGACGATGAGTCAGGAGATGACTTTGGCTGCGGGGTCAACGATTCACGATAGCGATGGGGTGACCCTCCTGGCGGCCGGATCGACGATTGGCGGCGCGGCTCAGCTTGCGGGCACAGCGCTTACGGTAACGGATGCCATGCTGGTCAAGAGCGGATCCACCCTGACCGGCAGCTCACAACTGGCCTTGGGTTCCACCCTTGGCGGAGCCGCGGTTTTAGCCGGGGACCACACCTCGATCGAGGATCTGTATCTGGCTGCGGGGTCGATACTCGCAGCAGGAAGCATTATCAAAAACGGCGCCACCCTCACCAACGATATAGTGACGACCAACGGCCAGCTCAACGCCGGCATGGTCACGAGCCAGGACTTTACCACCAGCGGCGTCAACACGTTAGCTCTTGCCATGACGCTCAAAGAGGGATCAATGCTGGCAGGGGGTTCAACCCTGGCCGCCAATTCCAAAAATGAAACCGCCGTCTCTCTCAATCATGAATCATCGTTACGATTAAACGACATCGCCGTGCTGACCAAGGATGACGCAACGATCGCCGTCAAAGTGATTGAGGCTGCCATGGCGGATTTGAATACGATTCGTCAGCACTCCGCCGCTATTTCAGATCAGTTGACGGGTATTGCCGCGGTGCAGGGAGGTGCAAGGGATATGATGAGTGGGGCCAAGTCAAAACTTTTGGCAGTAGATTTTGGTGAGGAAGAGGTCAATTTCACCCGGATGGAGATGTTGATCCGCACAAGCTCCTTTGCCCTGACCCAGGCCAACGCCGTGCCGGGCAATGTCTTCATGATCATGCAGGGCGGAGGAGAGAAGAAGGCCAATCAATTCTTCATCGCGGCCTTGAACCGCATGATCACGGACGGAGTGGTTGTTTCGTCGTAATGGGCAACAACTCGGCAACGCCGTATAGTTCGGCAAGGGAAACAACACTGTCGGGCAGATTGATCAGGCGCAAGCGTCCTTTCCCCGCTGCCCGCTGCCAGCCGAGAATGACCGACAGGGCAGAGGAGTCTGCACTGGTGACGCCCGCCAGATCAAATACAGTTTCACCATTTGCCATCAGCTGCTTCCCACGAGTGAATAGTTCCGCTGCGGTCGCATAGGTCATCGGAGCAACGATCTGGTAGGGAGTGGCACTGCCGTGGATCATTTTTTCTCCGGCGACTGGTTTTTCGCTTGCAGAGACTTGATAGCGCCTTCAACTCCCCCGTCTCTCACTTCCTGGCTGAAAAATTGACGGTAATTGGTCACCAGGCTTACCCCCGCCACCACCACATCGAACACCTTCCATTCATTCTCCAGTTTTTCGACACTGTAATCGATATCGACCGGTTTGATGCCGGGTTGCAGCACCTGGGTACGGACCAATACCTCGGTGTCGGTCGGTTGGTAACGGGCCGGCTTGAAATCGACAGTCGGGTTTTTATAGATAGTCAAGGCATTGGAGTAAGTCCGCACCAGCAGTGTCTTGAACTCCTGAACCAAAATATTCTGCTGCTCTGGCGATGCCTTCCGCCACTCCTTGCCCATCCCCAGTGAGGTCATGTGGCGAAAATTGAAATGCGGCTGCAACACCTTGTCGTCGATCAGCTGAATGGCTGGCCCGGTGTTACCGTTGTTTTGAAGTTCCATATCGTTACGAATAATAGTAAGCACTTCATTCGTGATGTTCTTGATCTGCATTTCCGGCGTCAACGCCTCAGTGGCCCACACCGGAGTTGCAAGCAAAAGGGCCAGGAGTAATCCAAACAGTTTCTTCATCATCGTTTCCTTTTTCGAGATTTCCTCTATGATTATTTTTCTTCTTCCTCACGCGGCGGCTGGCCGTCGTAAATCAGGTATTGCCTCCGCTGCAAATAGGCGTCACGCAAGTAGCTATACTTATCGATCGCACCAGCCTCAACTACCTTTTCAGTCGATAAAAGGTCTGCCCGCGCATCGATCTGGCGCACGCCAACCATTGAAAGGCTTAAACCATCCGGGCGCACCCACGTTACCGGGTCCAAGGGCAAGTCGGCAGCCAGTCCGAAGGTATCGCGCACCGTGCGTGAACCAAACACCGGCAGGACGACATAGGCGCCCTCGCCAAAGCCCCAGCGCGCAAAGGTCTGACCAAAGTCCTCCTCGTGCTTTTCGAAAGTCATGCCGGTGGCCACGTCGATCAGACCGCCAATACCCAACGTACTGTTCAAGACCACCCGGCTCAAGTCGCTGACTGATTCTTTGATCTTGCCCTGCAGCAGGTTATTGACAGCAATCATCAGATCGTCGATATTGTTGAAAAAATTAGTAATAATGTTGTTGATCGGGGTGGGGACAATGGCCTCATAGCCTTTGGCCACCGGCTTGATCACCGCCCGGTCAAGCCCTTCGTTGAACGAGAACATGGAGCGGTTGAACCCTTCCCAAGGGTCGTCAGGATTCGGGCTCCGGTTGCCGGTGGGAGTGGCGCAAGCGGAGAGTAACAAAAGCAGTATGGCTACCAGGACAAGGCGGAAACTGGAATGGGTAGGAATCACTTGGCACCTCCTTCGGACGCTTTGTTGAACATGAATTGGCTGATGAGCTCTTCAATGACGACTGCCGATTGGGTTTTAGCGATGGTATCGCCCGCGCCCAGCATCTTTTCATCACCGCCGACCGCAAGCCCGATGTACTGCTCACCCAGGAGCCCGGAAGTCAGGATCTTGGCGAAGGTGTCTTTGGGAAACTTATAACGGCCATCAACATTAAGCGTAACCTGCGCCTCGTAGGTCGCCAGATCAAAGCTAATGGCCCCTACCCGGCCAACGACAACGCCAGCGCTTTTCACCGGCGCCCGGACCTTGAGGCTGCCGATATTATCGAATCTCGCCGTAATCGCGTAGGCCTCTTTCAAATTTGAGCCTCCCAGGTTCCCAACCTTGAGCGCGAGGAAGATCAGGGCAACGATGCCCATGCTCACAAAAAAACCTACCCATAAATCCAGTGTTGTGCGGTTCATTAGTATCTTATCCTCTGAACATCAGTGCTGTCAAAATAAAATCCGCGAACAGGATCACCAGCGAGGAAGTGACCACGGTCCGGGTTGTGGCGCTGGATACGCCTTCAGCGGTGGGCTCTGAGTCATAGCCCTCAAAGACGGCGATCAGCGAGACCAATATACCAAAAACAAAACTCTTGATAACTCCGTTCAGGATATCTTCACGAAAATCGACCGAAGATTGCATCTGCGACCAAAACGAACCCTCGTCGACCCCGATCAACTGCACCCCGACCAGATAGCCGCCCAAGATGCCCATGGCCGAAAATAACGCCGCGAGCAACGGCATAGAGATGACCCCACCCCAAAAGCGTGGTGCGACCACACGGGCGATAGGATTGACCGCCATCATCTCCATGGCGCTCAGTTGCTCGGTTGCCTTCATCAAGCCGATCTCGGCGGTGACCGCAGAACCTGCGCGGCTCGCAAACAGGAGCCCTGCCACCACCGGCCCCAGCTCCCGCACCAAAGAGAGGGCGACCAGCACGCCCAAGGCCTCGCTGGATCCGTAGCGTTGCAGGGTGTCGTACCCTTGCAAGGCAAGCACCATGCCGACAAAAAGGCCGGAAACCAGGATGACGATCAACGACATGACGCCGGTGAAATAAATCTCCCTTATCACCAGCGGGAAACGGCGCAAGGCCATGCCCGAATGCAGCAGGATCGCCAGCATGAAACGACTGGCAAAGCCTAAGTGCCAGATACCGTTGTTGATCCGGTTCCCAAAGGCGCGAAAAAAATGAGCGGGACTGGTAGTCATGGGCTGCCGAATAGCTCCTGACGATAATCAACTGCCGGGTAATGGAAAGGCACCGGCCCATCGGCCTCGGCATTTATGAACTGCTTGACGAAGGCGATATTAGAATGGATCATTTCATCTGCCGTGCCCTCGGCGACGATTCGGCCCTCCGAGACAAAGTAAACATAGTCGACGATCTTCAGGGAGGCAACCACGTCATGGGTGACGACAATGGAACTCGCCCCCAGCGCATCGGTAAGCCGACGGATCAACTGACCAACCACGCCCAAAGAAATTGGATCGAGGCCAGCGAAAGGCTCGTCGTACATGATCAGCATGGGGTCAAGGGCGACAGCCCGCGCCAGGGCTACCCGCCGCGCCATGCCGCCGGAAAGTTCGCTCGGCATCAACTGGGCCGCGCCTCGTAAGCCTACCGCGTGCAATTTCATCAACACCAGGTCGCGAATCAGTTCCTCGGGCAGGTTGGTGTGTTCGCGCATCGGAAAGGCGATGTTGTCGAACACTGACATATCGGTGAACAGGGCGCCAAACTGAAACAACATACCCATTCTGCGGCGCAAGGCGTAGAGGCCTTTGTCATCCATCTCATGAACCACCTTCCCATCCACTGTCACCGCGCCGCGACTGGGACGCAATTGACCGCCAATCAGACGCAGGAGCGTTGTCTTGCCGCAACCGCTGCCCCCCATGATGGCCACTACCTTGCCACGGGGGATGGTCATATTAATGCCGTCGAGAACCTTCCGATTCCCATTGTCGCTATCGTAGGCGAAGGAGAGGTCGGCAATGCTAACGAGGGCGTTCCGGGGCATGTCGGTTTGAGTCATGGCTGAAGCAGACAAGGGATATTATTCACGGACGCCTGCTTCCGGCAGATGGCGGGACAGATAAAAGGATTGCAGAATCATAAACACAAAAGTCATGCCGAGCATACCAAAGAGTTTGAAGTTGACCCAGGTGTCGCGATCAAAGTGGGACATGACATAGAGGTTGGCGGTGCCCATGATAAAGAAAAACGCCACCCAACTAAGATTAAGCCGCCGCCAGACCAAACTTGGCAAACTCAGGCTGCCGCCTATCATCCGTTCAATGGCGGTCTTGTCGCTAAACATCTGGCTAGCGAGAAAGGCGCTGCCAAAAAGCCAGTTGATGACGGTAGGCTTCCACTTGATGAACTGTTCATCATGCAGATAGAGGGTCAAGCCGCCAAAAATGATGATGATGGCCAGGGTAACCAACTGCATGGAAGCCACCTTGCGGGTCGTAAACCAGGAATATGCGACATGAAGCACGGTAGCAACAATGATCACCGCAGTTGCCACATAGATATCGTACATCTTGTAGGCGATGAAAAACAGCAGTATTGGAAAAAAATCGAAAAGAAGTTTCATGGTGATGATAGAGAAAGTATGGCTGGTTGATCGTTACGGTTGATGGTCATTCCGGTGATTCGACTTTTTTCCTTTTATCACAAAGGCCGGTTCGTTCTCAACGAATAAATTATACCTCCTTCCTGCCCCATGGCTGGGGGGCTAGAGGGAGGCGCCACCCCTAGTATAATGAAAAGCTGAAGCACTTAGAATAATTCAACTGTAGACGCCAAGCAACAATAAAGTTGATCTGGACGGAAAAGAGTTGTCTGGTTATAGTGTACACGACTTGGCCATAACGCTTTGCCCCGTTGCCAATCCAAAGCCCCCTTCGATGAAGCTCAGTTGCTGAACGTGTAGTTCGAGGTCAACCGCCGTGTATGGGATAAGACAAGCGAGTAGTATAAACCATGATGATGAATCTCGATCTTAAGACGGATGGCCATGTTCATTCCCGGCTCTGTCACCACGCGGTGGGGGAGATGGAGGAGTATGTCCTCGCCGCCTGTGACAAAGGGCTTTCAAGGCTGATTTTTTTGGAGCATTTTGAAACTGGTATCCGCTATTTCGAGACAACCTGGCTGACCCCTGCCGACTTCGAGGTCTATTTCGCCACCGGACGGGCCTTGCAAGAGAAATATCAGGGTCGGATCGACATCGGCCTGGGAGTGGAGGTCGGCTATAATCCTGACGGGCTGGAGGCGACCCTCGCCTTTTTGAAGCAATACGAGTGGGACCGGGTCGGGTTGTCGTATCATTTCATGAGACACGAAGACCACCACCTCAATATGCTGAGCCGCAAAACCGAGAATATGGCGGAGTTTTCAAGACTAGGGGTAGCTACTATCGTCAGCGCCTATTTGGAAGGATTGCGGGTGGCAATAAGTCAATTGCCGGTGACGGTACTTTGCCATCTCGACGCCGCACTCCGCCATCACCCGGAGATCATTTTTGACAATAGCCATCAGCAACAGATGGTGGATATTCTTCTCGAACTGGCAGCCCGGGGTATCGCCCTGGAGATCAACACCTCTGGCTTTGATCATCGTCAACAACCATATCCGCCCCCCTGGCTGGTTAGGCAAGCGCTTGCGTTGGGGGTCAAGCTGGTGGCAGGTTCGGACGCCCACCGCCCCCAGGATGTGGGGCGATATTTCGATCGGCTGCCCAGGTTTCTGCTCTAACCAAAGCCGCCGTTGCTGGCTACCCTTCTGCAGAGACAATAAACGGAATTATGTGCAGGGCGTTGGAGATCGACTTCGTTGCCCCGAGCTTCCAACTGACCTGCTCCGGGGTGTAGCCCAGTCTCACGGCAAGTTCGGCGGCGAGCCCCTTGATATTAAGACCAGGGTGGCGGGAGAACACCTCTGGCAGGCCATAAGTGAGGTTGCAGGCCAAACATTTGCCGGGGCGCTGTTTCAGATGCAATTCAAAATTATAGGTCGTGGGGTTGGGGCTGCCAACGAATACAAGACAGATATCGTAGGCCCCTTCCGAGGCGTCACCGAACAACGCCTCAAAAAACTCATCGCTTCGCTCCTTCGGAAAAAGTTGCAGCAATGTTTCCTGGTTGAATATTCCAGCAAGGTTCTTCGTCATTTTCTTCTCCAAGATTTTTAACGGCTCAGGCTACCCAAATCATGCGAGCAGTTAGCAAGGTACTTTTATTGCGGTCTGCCAATGAATGCTGAGCAACTTATGTACAATGCTTGCCGACCCCGGTCAAATCAAATTGGCGCCTCGCTACAAATGAGTGCTGATCTTAAAAAAGAAGCCGCAAGGCAGGCGAAGCCACTTTTCAATTCACCCCCTTGCGGCTTCTATCAGGTTTCAGTGGCCTTCCCGAACCGTAAACTCTTCCTTCAACTTCTTGTCGTATTTAGTGACTTTGATCTCGCCGAGGTACTCGTTGACGAGCGGGTATCCTTTTTCAGCCCAGGCGACAACACCTCCATCCACCATATAGACGTTCTTGTAGCCATACTTGTACATCTCGCCGGTAAAGTAGGTGGCGCGGTGCTTGGTCCGGCAGAAGACATATATTTCGGTTTCCGGGTCCGGAAACTTTGCCGGCATGGTGTAAGCGTGACCGGAATCGACATTGCTGGAGCCGAGGATGTGACCGCAGTCAAACTCGTCGCGAGTGCGGATATCGAGGATAACCGCCTTGGACTTGCCATCCTTGACCTCCTGCACTTTGCTGAGCAGCGCGTCAACTGTGACCACCCGGTCGGCAGGGATGGCGCTCTTCAATTCATTCATGAAGGCCTTTTCCCCCTCCACTACCGGACCGGACGGTGCTGCGGCCTTGTCTTCGGCATAAGCTGAAACAGCCAGCGCAAGAACCATTGATGTGGCAATAACGTATTTTTTTAACATGACTTTTCCCCTCCCATTTTTCTTTTTTATTAGCGGATACGCCCTGTTCGAGGTAACCTACCAGGGGCGTAATTGAACAGGTCTGTCGTTACAACAGTAATAGCCCAAAGTAAATAGGTAAAAACACTATTTTTCCAACTATCAAACCTTATTAACTACGTATGGTGTCTCCAAAATTACAGTCTCGATGGTCAACCATAATCGCGGTTGGTCTCCTCGTTACCAGCGGGATGCTGATCTACGCGAACAGCTTTTCCGCGCCGTTCGTCTTTGACGGCAGGGATCAGATCGAGCTGAACCCGGCGCTTCACGCCCTTTGGCCGATTTGGGCGCCGATGCAGGACACCATGCGTCCGGTCGGGTGGTGGTCGTTTGCGGTCAACTACGCCACCTGCGGCGCCAACGTCTGGGGCTACCACGCCACAAACCTGACGATCCATCTGGCTGCGGCACTGACGCTGTTTGGAATCGTTCGGCGAACGCTCTCCCGCAAACCATTGGCCGCCCATTTCGGACCGGCGGCGTGTGACCTCGCCCTCGCTGTGGCCTTGCTGTGGCTTGTCCACCCTCTCCAGACCCAAAGCGTCACCTACATTTACCAACGTTTCGAATCGCTGATGGGGCTCTTCTTTTTGCTGACTCTCTACAGCGTTATCCGCGCCCAAGATTCCGCGCGACCGGCGGTGTGGTACGTCGCGTCCGTAGTTTGCTGCCTGCTGGCCGTAATGACCAAAGAAGTGGCCGCAGTGGCGCCGCTGTTAGTCCTTTGGTATGATCGGGCCTTTGTCGCCCCATCCTGGCGCGAGATTTATCGCCGTCGCTGGGGATTATATTCCAGTATGGGTGGCACCTGGGTGGCCCTGGCGATGATCGTGCACAGTCAGGCCGACAAGCTTCCTAATGCGGGACTCCTGGTGGTCAAAGGCGTCACGCCGTTGCAATACGCGGCGAGCCAACCCGGGGTGATCGCACACTACCTGCGGCTGAGTCTGTGGCCGACTGAGCTGTGCCTCGACTACGCCTGGCCGGTCGCCGACACGGTGGCCAAAATCGTCCCGCCCCTGGTGCTGGTTGCGGCCATGCTTGCACTCACCGCCTGGTCGATATTCCGCTGGCCGGCCTGGAGTTTTTTGGGGGCGTGGTTCTTCCTGATTCTGGCGCCAACCTCCAGTATCGTGCCGATTGTGGATCTCGCCTTCGAGCACCGCATGTACCTACCGCTGGCGGCAGTGATAACGGGTGGAGTGATCGGCTGCTATCTCATCAGTCCTTGGCTGCTGGCCGGACGATGGCCAATTGCAACTCGACGACCGTATGTATTAACGCTGATCAGCTACGGACTGATGGGTGCAATCGCGATGGTCTTAGGGCACCTGACCTTGAAACGTAACCTTGACTACCGCAACGCCACCACGATTTGGGGCGATTGCGTACGGAAATCTCCGAATAACGCCCGCGCCCATAATAACCTCGGGATCGCGCTCGCCGATCATGGACAGGTTGAGGAGGCCTTCTCCCACTTTCGCAAGGCGGAAGAGATCCGACAAGAGTTAGCCAAAGATATTGGGACCAGCAAGGTTCCGGGGCACAATCCTTGATTCGTGACAAAAAAAACAGCCTCTCCCTTCTTAATTAACTATGGTGCCCCCAAAATCACCTCGATGGCCAACCGTGGTCGCGTTTTTCATTCTCGCTACGAGCGGGTTGCTGGCCTATGCGAACAGCTTTTCCGCGCCTTTTATCTTTGACGGCAAGGATTATATCGAGCAAAATTCGACGCTTCACACCCTTTGGCCGTTTTGGGCGCCAATGCTGGACACCATGCGTCCGGTCGGGTGGTGGTCGTTCGCGGTCAACTACGCCACCTGCGGCGCCAACGTCTGGGGCTACCACGCCACAAACCTGGCGATCCATCTGGCTGCGGCGCTGACGCTGTTTGGCATCGTTCGGCGATCACTCTCCCGCAAACC
>Ga0334722_10001216_pt1 | contig 33295 bp, 38 predicted proteins | sample C3_bottom_MG_FD_207210 | JGI IMG/M metagenome (GOLD analysis project Ga0334722, IMG submission 207210) | Sediment microbial communities from Yellowstone Lake, YNP, Wyoming, USA - C3_bottom | ecosystem: Environmental > Aquatic > Freshwater > Lake > Sediment | place: USA: Wyoming | collected... | reverse complement strand
TGATCGGTCGGTAATCCGCAGACAACCCCGCCCGGGTACGATCGCAGTCAGCCGATCCGACCTGGAGGACTCCCGAACGCCGCTGGATGCTCAACCTGGCGGGCGGGCGGTTCGACCCGGAGGTCTTTGACCAGGAGCGGGCCGAGAAGGAGGTCGCCTGGGCCTGACGGGGGCGCCGACTCTCCCGCAATCATCCCCGGGCACCGGCCCGGCGCATCCTGGTGCCGGGCGGCGGATCCGCCCGACCTTGCGCGGCACCCGGCCGACGGCCCGGCAGCGCGGGTCTGCTATCATCCGGTCGCCCTGTCAAACGGGCACCCTCGGTCGGGGCGTGGCGCAGCTTGGTAGCGCGCATCGTTCGGGACGATGAGGTCGGAGGTTCAAATCCTCTCGCCCCGACCAGACTGACCTTCTTTCGTGCTCAGGACCCCCTGTTCCGGGGCGTCGTCCGGGTGCGAGGTTTTGCCCCGACCACCTTGTGGTTCGAGGTGCAGGACGCCCGGCCCGAAGGCCGCGTCCCAGCGCCGAGCCTTCGCCGCGGCGGTCAGCGTGAAGGTGAAGTCGCTGGCCCCCAGCACGTCGATCCGCTCGAACACGGCCTCCGCGATCGCCTTGCGCCCGGCGTCCGACGTCTTGGCCCACAGCTCCGGCAGCGACTCCAGGTACGCCCGGGCCTCCGCCGCCGTCGGGAGGCGCGAGGGGCGCTCCGCCGCTGCGGCCGCCTCGGCGTCCAGGCGCGCCATCGTCGCCTCGAGCCTCGCGAGGTCGCGGTCCTTCGCGTAGCGCAGGGCGGCCCGCTCCCGCTCGCGCTTGAGGCGGGCCTGCGCCAGGGCGTCGGGCCCGCCCGGCCCCGTCCGCCCGACGGCCTCGGCGACGACCGCCGCCTTGAGCCTCGCCGAGACGGCGACGTGCCCGAGGGCGAGCCCGATCGCGTCCTCGTACACCTCGACCTTGTACGACTCGCCGCGCACCCGCGGGTCGACCGTCCGCCCGTCGCGCTGGACGCGGCGCGGGGCGGCCGCGGCGAACGCCTCGCACGCGTCCTGGTGCCGGTACCGGCCGACGTGGCCGATGAGACGCCTCCCGCAGGCCGCGCAGGCGAGGAGGCCGCCGAGGCCGTACTGGCGGCGGGTGACGGCGCCCCGGTGCCGGCGGCTGTACCGGGCGCGCAGCCCCTGGACGTGCTCGACCGTCGCGGGGTCGACGAGCGGCCCGAGCGCGGACGGCTCGCCGGACCACAGGCGGCCGATGTAGAAGGGGTTGGTCAGGATCTCGGCGACGTGCTTGAGCGCGAGTCCGGTGGCCTGCCCGACCTCTCGGTCCGTCCGTCCCGCGGCGGCGAGCTCGTAGACGCGGCGGACGAGCGCGAGCGCCTCGTCGTCCACCCGGAGCGTGCGCCCCTCCCGGACCGTGCCCAGCGGGGCCTTGTTGCCGCCGGGGACGCCCAGGCGCCGACGCTTGGCGGCGTAGCCCTCGCGGATCCGCTTCGCGAGCCGGCGGCTGTAGGCCTCGGCCTCGACCGCTTCCCGCGCCCAGCGTTCCCACTCGTCCTCGTCCGAGCTGAGGACCCGCTCGTCGGCAAACAGGATGACCGCACCACGGGCGTGGAGGTCGTGACGGGCGTTGACCGCGGTCCGTAGGTCCCGGGCGAAGCGGGAGACGTAGCCGACCACGAGTACGTCCCAGTCGTGCCCGGCCCCCGCGAGCATCTCGGCCCATTGCCCGGTCGCCGCGATCGTCCGCCCGGAGTGGGCGACCTGCCAGGCGCCACCGGTGTCGACGAGGCCCCAGCGCTCGATGGCGCGGGTCTGCTGCTCGGCCTGGGCGTCGGGCCCGAAGTTGTCCGCCTGACCCGCCGTCGACTCGCGGATCCAGCGCGCCGCGCGGCGGCCGCGGAGATCCTCGAGGGAGCGGGGGAGGGCGCGGACGGTCATGCCACTCGGGCCTCAGGGTTCGGCTTCATGGCGACGACAGTTGCGCTGCCGGGCGGCAAAGGCAAGGCCGACCGCTCCGCTTCCAGGCGCGCGGCCTCGCGGATCGCGAACGCCAGCGCGGCGGCGATCGGATCGGTCCGGGGCGGGGCCGGGTGCGGGGCCTCGCTCATCGCGCCTGCGCCCGCTGCTCGCGGACGAGGACGGCGGCCTGCGCCGTCGTGCGGGCGCCCAGGCGCCGGCGGCCCTCGTCGCGGTACGTCCGCGCGGTCCACTCGGAGATCCCGAGGCGCACCGCGATCTCGCCCAGGCCCAGGCCGTCGCCGAGCAGGAGCAGCACCTGCTCCTGGCGCGGGGAGAGGGCCGGCTGCCGGGCGGTCACCGCAGGGTTGCCGCGATCGCGTGGAAGTCCGCGGGGCGCCAGAGGTAGGTCTCGACGCCCGGACATGCCCGCAGGGCCCCGAGCCAGCGGTCCTGGTGCTCGGTGGTCCTGCCCCGGTCGGTCTTGAGCTCGGCGAGGATGACGCGCGGCGGCCGGACGAGGGCGAGGTCCGGCCAGCCGCGCTCCGACCACTTCGACAGGGCGGGGTGGTAGGTCATCCAGCGGTAGATCCGGGCGAGGTCGAGGACCTGCCGCAGGAACTGGGCTTCTGTGACGGCTGGGACGCTTGTCATGCCACCTTCTCCTTCGACCAGGCGTGGAGCGCGAGACAGGCCCGGAACGCGATCCAGTCCCGTGGCGTGACGGCCGCCTCATACAGGCGCGTGCCGCCGTCAGTGACGTGGACGAGGCCGTAGCGGGTGATCGCCGGCAGCGCGTATCGCTCGGGGTCGTTCAGCCGGGCGATGAACTCCGCGTTCGCGTAGGCCGCCAGCTGAAGGCGGTGGTCGCGGTACACCGCGCCATCGGGGGTGGCGACCGAGGAGCCGGTCTTCCAGTCCAGGAGCCAGACCTCGCCGTCGAGCTCGGCGATGAGGTCGCACGTCCCGCCGTAGCCGAGGGTCTCGTGGAGGAGGAACGCCTCGACCTCAAGCGGCCGGAGGCCGTGCTCGCGGACCTGGGCGTTGAGCCAGGCGCGGGCGCCGGCCACGGCCGCCTCGTCGCGCGGGTCGATCGTCGCCGGCTCGCGGCGGAGGATCTGCTCGATCGAGGCGTGGATCCGCGAGCCCCGGTCCATCGCGCTCGTCGAGAGGGTGGTGAGGTACTTCACCGCCGCGTCGACCTTGCCGGCCTCGCGGTCGCGGATGAGCTGCTCGGCGCCCGCGATCGCCGCCAGCGCGACCTGGTTCATCTTCCAGTAGGTCAGCGCCGGGGCGTCGAGGACCTTGGTGATCGACGTGACCCCGGGCCAGGGGCCAGCGCCACAGAAGTAGTACTGGTGCGTCTTCGTCCGGTGGACGCCGACGGGGCGGGTCGCGGCCGGAGCGGGCTGATGGGTGGCGACGGCGGTCATGCGGGGTCCTCCTCGGGGTAGCAGGCGTCGCACGTCCAGCCGGACGGCGTCTGGCGGTGAGCGGACTGGTGGTCGCGGTACCAGTGGCAGGGGTTGGCCCAGCCGGTCGGGCCGGCGGGGACGACGCGCAGGGCCGGGCCGGCGTCGGCGATCGCGAGCTCGCCGGAACCCGGGCACTTGCCCCGGCCCCACGCCGCCTCGGTCATCTCGCCACTCGGTCGGTGCGACCGGAGTCGGTCGTGCCCGTCGAGCCGAACCGACCGATGGCACACCGGGCAGCGCCCCTCGCCCGCGCCTACGTGTGTCCCCACTCCCTCCGCTCCCTCATTCCTCTCTTCCCAGTGAGAGGAGTGAGTGGAGTGAGTGGTCCCACCCGCGGGCGCGCCCGCGAGGGCGGAGTGAGTGGAGTGAGCGATGACGCCTGTTTCGGGCTCGATCGCTCCCTCCGCGTCCTCGTCGATCCGGACGCGAGCGACGACGTAGCCACCCCGCGCCCGGGCCACCGATCCGCCCGCGACGAGCTTCTCGACGAGCTTCTGGACCGCATCGCGGGTCGACCCGATGAGGTCGGCGATCGCTTTCGGGAAGATCGGGCCCTCGGCCTCGATGACCTTGTAGACCTCGGCCTGCTCGAAGCTCGCCTCGGCGAGCGACCGTGGGGCCGATGACCAGGTCATCCCGTTGAACTGGACCGGCTCCTCAACCTCGGCGACATCGCGTCCGGTGACGACGAGCTTCCCGAACGTCTCGAGGCGCTTGCGCTGGATGACGAGGGTCGTGTCGGCGGACCCCGTGATCCCGTACGTCCCGGACACGCTGGCCAGGAAGTCGTCGCCCGCGTCCTTCTTGCTGTGGTGGACGATGAGGAGGCTAACCGCGCGGTCCTTGAAGATGTCCTGCAGCCGGGCGAGGTCCTCGACGTCGACCTCGTACGCGTTGCGCCGGGCATCACCGCGCGCCCGGACCCGCTGGAGGGTGTCGATCGCCACCAGGCGGGCGTCCGGGTGCTGGTCGAGCCAGTCGAGGAGTTCCTGCTCGAGGCCCTCGCCGAGCTTCGCGGCGGACCAGCGGACCTCGAGCCGGCCCCGGGGCATGGAGCGGTCGCCCAGCGCAGCCCGGAGGCGGGTCTGGCCGCGGCGCTTGCCGTCCTCTAGCGCCAGGTACAGGACGTCGCCCTGCTCGATCTCGCGGCCGAGTAGCTCGCCGCCGAGGGCGACCTCGACCGCGATCTGGTAGACGAGGCAGCTCTTGCCGAGTTTCGGCGGACCGGCGAGGACGGTCGTGCCCTCGGGCAGCAGGTCCGGGACGATCCACTGCAGGGGCGGGATGTCGAGCTCGAGCAGGTCAACCGCGTCGATCGAGCTCGCCTCGACCTCAGCGGTCGTCCGGGGCTGGGGCCGCCCAGCCCTCGCCGGGGCGCCGAGCCGTTCGACGAGCTTCGCCGTCACGCGGTCGAAGTCGGCTCGCAGCTCCGCCTCGGTCTTGGCGACCTCGAACCGCGAGGCGACCTGCGTCCGCACGAGCTCCCACAGCTCCGCGAGCCCGAGGCCCGCGTTGTACCGGGAGGCGACGTAGTCGCGGACGGCGGCGTAGCGGCGGCCGCTCGGGATCAGGTCGGGAAGCGTGAACCCGCCGCTGACGATGATGACGCCAGGGTCGGCCGCGTGGCTGCGAGCAGTGGGGCGCTCGGCGACCGCGGCTGCGACCCAGCCGGAGGGCAGTGGCGCGATGTCAGTCACCGGGCCTGCGACGTACTCGTGGTCGCCGATCCGGCTGCCGGGTCCGACGAGGTAGCCGCGCCCCGGCCAGCGGACGGTGAAGCCGAACAGCTCGTCGCCCGCAGGGATCGGCACGTCGGCCGGCCAGCGGTAGAAGGCGTGGCGGCCACCCGAGGGGGTCGTCGTGATCTTCGTGGCAGGGAGCGGCCCATGGCGCGCGACGAGCTCAAGCATCCGGTCGCGCCACGGGCGGTCCGCGCCGCCGCCGTCGTCGAGGTCGAACACGACGACGCGCTCGGGGCTGGTTGCCGGCCAGACGAGCCCGTAGTTCCCCGCGGCCGGGGCCTCGAGCTGCCGCCGGATCCAGTCCGGGCGCGTCGTTGCATTCTTGAACCCGTGCTCCGTCACCGGGACCTTCGCATCCGCCCGCAGGGCGAACACGGCGAAGCCCTGTTCGATCTGCGCGATCGCAGCGGCCACGACCGACTCCGGAGCGGGCATCACGGCTAGAAGGGCAGGGGGTTGTCGGCCGCGACCGGCTGCGCGACGACGGGCTGGGCAGGACCCGCCCCAGGTGCAGCGATCGCTGCAGGAGCCACCGCCCGCGCCTTCGGCCGGGCCGAGAGGTTGGCGATCTTCGCCCAGCCGCCCTCGTCGATCGCGATCGTCGCAAGCGCCTCGCGCCCGATGAGCTGGGACTTCGGGTACGACCTGCCGACCACGGGCGGGGTTCCTCCGAGGAGGGCGGTCAGCCAGGCGAAGGTCTTGGACTTCGGCCCGGACGCGGTGCTCGCGGAGCCGGTGACCTCGGTGCCGTCCTCGAGGGCGAAGGTCCAGTCGCGGAGCTGGACCTCCTTGCCGGCGTTCGGTCCGGACTGGGGGAAGATCGTCCGGGGTTCGGAGATGTCGAGGAGCGTGACCTCATAGACGCCGGGGGTGAGGTCGGTGGGCGGCGCGCCGGCGCTGATCGTGATGATGTCATCGGTCATGGTTCGCCTGTTCCTTCTGCGGTGTGGGGGTGGAGGTGGCCGGATCGCTACTGTCGTTTCGCGGGCGCCACCTCCTCCACCGCGGCCCGGCATACCGCGCAGCGGGGCATCGTCTCGGGCCAGCCGAAGCGGGGCTCGACCGGCCGTCGGCCGCAGGGCGTGCGCAGGCGCCGGGTGATCGTCGCGTGCGCCTGACCGTCGCTGTCGGCGGTCCAGGTGACCCGGTAGCGGGTCACGGCTTGGCCTCCGGCTCGTGGGTCGGGCACGAGGAGACCGAGCGGTCCCGTCGGCGCCGCCCGGTCAGCGCGGCAGCCCGGAGGCCCTCGATGACGAGAAACGCGGCCTGATCCCGCGGCGAGCGGCACTCCACCTGGGCGAGGTCGCGGAGGGCCGCGGCGGCGTCATGGGGAATGCGGATCGTGAGAGCGGGCATGGCCCGATTGAACGGCCGCCGCCGGCGCAAGATAAACGAGGGAAAGGCGCAACTAATGCGCAGGCAATGCGCGAGTTAGTGCCGCGGCCGGCGTCGATACCCGGCTATCCCCGACTGCCTTTCCAAAGCTCGTCACTACGCCACGAGCAGGCGCACGTCATGCCGATGTGGGGTGTCCGGGTCTATGCTTCGCGCGTGTCCGACCACGAACTGCCTGCCGCCGTCCGGCGCCTCGTAGACGACTGCCTGAACGCCCGGTCTACGGAGGCGATGAAGGACGTCTTCGCGCCGGACTACATCCACCGGTGGGGGTTCGACGGCGAGCTGCCGCTGGAGCCGTACATCAGCGTGATGTCCAAGTGGTTCGCGGCGTTCCCCGACTTCACCGTCGTGCCTGAGATGGTGCTCTCGGGGGGCGATCTCGTCGCCGTCCGCTATCGGTGCACCGCTACCCACCGGGGAACACTTGCCGGTCGCGAGCCGACCGGGCGACCGGTCCAGTGGCGGGAGAACTTCTGGTACCGCGTCGACGCAGGTCGGATCGCCGAGGACTGGGAGGACTACGACTTCGCGGGCATTCTCGAGCAGATCTCGTGAGTTCCTGAACGGGCACGCCGAGGACGCGACGGGACTCAGTCCGCGAGGGGCCAGCTCAGCTCGTTCGCCTTCAGGAAACCCTGGAGCGTCCGGCGCGACACCTCGAGCCGCTCGGCCAGCGCCTCCTGGGTCACCGCGCGGGGCGGGCGCTCGGATCGCAGCGCCTTTTGGGCTTCCCGCACGTTCGCCACGGTCAGCAGCCCCGTGCCCCTTGGGCGGCCCCGGCCCTGCTGGCGCGCGCGCACCCCGAGCCCGGCAGGCGTCTCGCGGACGGCTGTCACCGCAGGCGGCAGGCCGAGGGTCACCCGGATGGTCGCGTCGTCGAGGTGGGAGGTCAGGTGCCCGATGTACTCCCGCGCCTGGCGCAGCGTCGGCTGGTGCCCGGTCGTCAGGACCTGGTGCTGGTAGAGGGCGCGGACGAGCGCCTCGTCGAGGTCCGGGTTCTCGAACGTGAGGCGCGCGATGTCGGCCAGCATCAGCAACGCATCTGGGCGGCTCACGAGCCCACCTCGGTGCGCCTCATGCGCTCGCCGTGCCTGTCGAGGGGCAAGCTGGCCCCACGGATGAGTTCGAACACGTGGAAATGCCCCTCCGGGATCACGTTCAGCCGAGAGGCTGGCCGGCGAGCAGGAGTGCTTCGAGCAGTTACAAGTTTAGGCAGCGGGCCGTGGTGTGAACAGGTGTTCTATCCACGACTTTCGGGTCGAGGGCTGAGGATGTCCACAGGTTGCGCGGCGACGGGGATATGACGTGGATACCACAGTCCGATGGATCGGCGAATGGCGTGGCCGTGAAGATCCCGTCAGTCCGCGGTGGGCCGCTCGGCCGCGTACCGTCGACGAGAGCAACAGCCTCCTCGCCGACGCCCTTGCTGGCCGGCGCCGCTAGATCCCGCCGACCAGGACCAGGGGGGAGCAAGACAGCAGCGACGAGGCCCGGGCGGAGGCGCGGACTTCGGGGAGCGCAGAACCCGCGTGTGGGTGCCCCCGGTCGGCCCTTCGTGCGTTCACGAGGCGCGCACCGTTGGCCGAGTTCCTCGAGCGGCACAGCACGCGGGTGTTGGCAGGGTCGAACGGCGCGCCACCGTCGATGAGTGCGGTGACGTGGTCGAGCGTCAGGTCGCGCGTCGGGTGCGCCGGATGCTCGGCACCATCACCTGGGCAGACGTAGCCGTACTGGCCGACGTGGCGGGCGATCATCCGCCTGGACAGGCGAGCCCATCGTGCATCCGCATGGACGTGGTGGTTGGCACCGATGCCCGACAGGCGCGGATGCTCGCCGCAGCGTCCAGTCGATCGGCTCGTGACGACACCGCAGACCGTGCAGAGCTTCATTGGTCGCCCTAGACCACGACCGCGGTGCGGTTGGGCTGCCCCTCGGGCGTCAAGACCTCGACCACCGTGCCCTCGGGCAGGGCCGGGTTCGCGATCGGCGTCGTCTTGGACATCGTCACGCCCGTCAGCAGCAGCGACACGACGGCGAGGAAGCTGCCGACGAGCATGAGCGTCGCGTCCTGCTGCTCCTGGGTGATCGCCACGCCGAACGAGATGGCGAAGATCAGGATCGCGCGGACGAGCCCCACGATCAGGGCAGGATCCTTGAGCAGAGCAGCCATCACTTGACCCTCACCTGGTCCCCGACGTGGATGAGCGCGGGGTTCTTGCGATACGTCGCGTTCTCCGGGAAGGCGAGCAGCTTCGCCAGCGTCAGCCCGTGCGCCGTGGCGATCTCGCCCAGGGTGTCGCCTCGCACGACGACGTGGTTCACGATCGCGGGCGGCGGCTCCAGGATCGCGTTCGCCCTGTCGATGACACGCTTGAGGCGCGCCTCGCGGGTCGCTGCCGGCCACGGGTCCGATGGGCGGTTCACCGTGTTCACGTCCCGGTGGGCGATGACCGTCGATCGGTTGACCTTGATCCCGGTCGCCTTGCTGGCGGCTGCGACGAGCTGGGCGACGGCCTCGAACTGGGCGTCGGTGTACGGCTCAGCACCGCGGCCGCACACCTCCAGGCTCTCGTAGACCCACTCGTTCATGTTCACGCCCGACGCGACCGCGGCCTTGACCGTCGGGATCGTGAGGTCAGGGTGGTCCACGTCGCCCTGGCTCCAGGCGGCGTACCTGCCGGGCAGGATGGCGCGCACGATGGAGCCGTCGCGGTCGATGTACGCGGTCGCGGACGGCCCGGTGCTGTGCGCCCTGTTGGCGTAGTTGCGCTCCTGCATCGCGGTCGCCGTATTGGCGGTCTGGTGCAGGCACGCGAGGATCGTCGCCTTGCGCCGTCGGGCGGCACCCCTGGGGTAGCCGTAGGCACCGTTGGTCAGCAACGCGGTCACGAGGTTCATGGCTCAGGTCCCCCTCACGGCAGGCTCGGGTTCATGGCCTTCGCGACCGCGGCGACGACCTGCAGGACGACCGCGATGAGCGAGATCAGCGAGGCGCCCAGCGCCCAGCGGGCGAGGACCATCGCGCCGTCGGCCCGGTCGCGCCAGCGGCGGAGGTCGTCCAGCTCGCGGTCGTGCCCGTCGAGGCGGGCGTAGATCGAGTCGGCGCTCCGCTGCATGCTGGCCTGCCGCTCGACGCCCGCCGCCTGGTCCTTGGCGATCGTGTCGACGGTGGCCTTGAGCCCTTGATGTCCTCCCGCATCTCCATCAGCAGCTCGCGCTGCGCGAGGCCCATCGCGTCGTCGCTCACGGCCGCCCCGTCAGGCGGTGCCATCGCATCGCGAGCCGGGGGCAGGGGGAGGTGCCCCGATCTCGGACGGGGCGGGCCGGGTCGGCACGATGGAGGGTGGGGCCGACCAGTAGGCGAGCCCCGCCGCGGCGGGGCAGATGGGAGCAGGGAGGCGGACCACGCCCTGATGGTCCGCGCGGCGCCTCCCCGCGGGTATCGGTCAGTTGACCGAGGGGGTGGCCTCGCCCTAATCGACGCCGAGCCCGAGATCAAGGAGGTGGCACCGACGTTGCCAATTTTGGGCTGAGCCATCAGGCGCGAAGACGACGTGCTGGTGCACCACATGCGGGGACTGGACTTGGCCGACAACGATGCGCCCGTCGCTATAGTCGGGTTGGACCGGGCGAGACCGCGCAGGTTGTTGCCAGGGTGTGGAGGTTGGGATGGCAATCGTCTCAGTGACCCCTCGGCTAGAGGGCCGGATCACGCTCCGCGACGGCAGGTCGCTCGCCTACGCCGAGTGGGGCGACCCGCGGGGACGCCCGGTAGTCAAGTTCCACGGCATGCCCGCCACCCGGCTCCAGTGTCCGGACGCGGATGCCACCATGGCCGCCGGCGTCCGTCTGATCACCATCGACCGGCCGGGCTACGGCTGGTCCGACCCGAAGCCCGGCCGCTCGCTCCTGGGCTGGGCGGACGACTATGCCGAGCTCCACACCCAGCTCGACCTGCCGCCGTGCCCGGTCATGGGCTGGTCCGGCGGCGGCCCCTATGCACTCGCCTGCGCCTTCCGCCTGCCCGCCATCGTCACGTCGGTCGGCGTGGCGGGCAGCGTCGGGCCGATCACCGAGGTCCCGGGCTCGTTCAGCGAGGAGGCCCGCCGGCTGAGCCGCCTGCTGCCCGACGATCCGCAGGGGGTCCTCGACGAGGTGGTCAAGGAGTGGCAGGGCTTCGCCGACGATCCCACGTCGCTGTTCGACGGCTGGTTCGAGGCCTCGGATCAGCCCCCCAGCCCGGACGCCCGGCTGTTCGCGCGGCCCGACGTGCGCGAGGCCATGACCGAGTGGGCCCGCGACGCCGCCCGCCAGGGCTCGGCCGGCGTGGTCGCCGACGCGATGGCGTTCATGCAGCCGTGGGGGTTCCCGCTCGCCGAGATCCGGTGCGATGCGGCGGTCTGGGTGGGGGACGGGGCCCCGGCCGACCGCGACGAGTCGGACTTCCTCGCCGCCGCGATCCCAGGATCGACCTACGTGATCCTCCCGGGCGAGGGTCACCTCGCGCCGATCACGCGCTGGGCGGAGATGCTCGCCTGGCTGCACTGAAGGCGCCGCGGCCGCAGGTCGGCGGTGACCGGCGAGCACGAATCCGAGAGCCCACGCGACCAGAGAGGACACCAATAGGCGGGTCGTGTCCGCGTCTTCGTTTATCAGCGGTGGGTCAGGCCGTCAGGATGAGGTCGACCGGCCCCTGGTGGCCGCCCACCGTAACGCGGCACCCGCGGATCTGCCGGGTAGCGGAGGCCCGAGTCCTTTCGCGCCACCGCCAATCATCCTTCGCGGCGGCACCTTAGGCCTCGGGCAGCCGCTCCGCCAGGATTCACACGAGCTCCGCGGTCGTCGTAGCCCCGACCTTGCACCGCTCGTTCGCCAGGTGGTGCTTCACGGTCGAGTGCGACAGGCCGAGGCGGTGGGCGGCTGCCTTCTCCGACCCGGCCACGAGGACCGCGGCCACGACCCCGACCTCGCGGTCCGTGGCGCGCTCGGCTGGGCGGCTGGATGGCCGATGTGTCTTCGAACGCCACGCCATCGCCGGTCGCAAGTGCGGCCGGCGATGATATGTGTGAACGTCCCAGCTGCTATCTCAGGCGAAGGTGCAGCTTCCGGGCGAGAGCTCGAAGTAGCCGCCATTTGGGCTGCCGTGCTGGACGAAGTTGAGGCTGCCGCCAAGCCCGCCGTCCGCGTCGATGAACTGGAACTTGAAGATGGTGACGGCCTCGCTCACGTCGTGGCCGTCGATGTTCGCGAATACGACGCCGGTCTGCGCGTTGTACGAGTAGCCGAAATGCGCGGACCCGACCACGCCGTAGGTGCCGCCCTCCGAGTCGACGGCCCGCACGCGGCTCAGGGTGATGGTCCCGGTGAGGCTCCAGTTGCCCGACGCGGTATCGCCGGATCGCACGACGTAGTCCATGGTCCCGGACGCGGTCGTGATAATCGTGGAACCGCAGTCGAAGACCAATCCCCCGGCAGGGATCGACCGCAGGTGCTCGGCGGGGCTGGCGGCGAACGCTGGGGACGCGCTGAGTGCGACGGCGAGCGCGGTCATAGCCGCGAGGCTGACGATCCGGTTGCGCATTGCTTTGACCTCCTGGGTCGATCGGGCGGCTCGCCAGTGGATCGGCGAGATCGGGATCTGCAGCATCGAGCGTTGACCCTGCGCCGTCGTCATCCGGAGGGGCCGGACACATCAACCGCTGGTCGCGACATGTCGCGACCATAGGAGGACGGCCCGCAGGTCCGGTGCCTGTAAGGTGAGTTGATGACAAGGCTCCGCTGGGTGACGCGCGAACGCACCATGGCCGGGCGACGCGCGCCCTCGGTCCTAGACTGGCTGGTGACCATGGGGCTGGTGTCGATCGGGCTCCTGGAGATCGCGAGCGAACTCTTCCCGGGTCCCGTCGTCATCGCTGCCGGCTTCCTGGTGGCTTCGACCGTGCCGGTGGCCTATCGGCATATCGCGCCCCTTCCGGCGATCAGCCTCAGCGTTGTGGTCTCCCTTCCGTACGTGCTTCTCTTCGGCGCAGGCAACAGCCTCGCAGGTGCGGTGACGCTCCTGCTGCTCGTCTGGTCGGTCGGTCGCCAGCTCACAGGTCGAGCCCTCTTCGCGGGCATGGCCATGGGCCTGTTGATGATCGTCGAGCTCGGAATCGGCGGCAGGCTGGTGGTTCTCGAGGATTGGGTCTACGTGCTCCTCATCTACGGTGGGGCACTGGGCCTCGGAGTCGCGCTCCGGGTCCAGACCGAGCGGTCCATCGTGCTCGCGATCACGGCTGACCGCGCCCAACGCGAGCAGGAGTCGATGGCCCAGGCAGCCGTGCAGGAGGAGCGGGCGCGCATCGCTCGGGAGCTCCACGACGTGGTCGCCCACAACGTGGGCCTCATCGTCCTGCAGGCCGGCGGCGCTCGGAGTGTGCTCTCGACGGACTCGGAGCGGGCCCGTACCGCGCTGCTGCAGGTCGAGGAGACGGGCCGCCAGACCCTGGCTGAGATGCGCCACCTCGTCGGCATCCTGCGGATTGGCGAGACCCCCGCGCGGCAGCCGCTCCCGCGCCTCGATCGCCTGCCAGCGCTCGTCGACGAGGCGCGTGCCGCTGGCCTGGACGTCAAACTGCGGATCGAGGGCGAGGCTGTCGAGCTGCCGGCGGGCCTGGAGCTCGCGGCCTACCGCCTCGTCCAGGAGGCGCTCACCAACGTCCGCAAGCACGCCCCAAATGGCAGCGCGCAGGTCTTGCTTGGGTATGAACCCGATCGCTTGCGAATCGAGGTCCTCAACGACGGCGAGCCGGGCGGCACCGTGCGCGACGCGGCGGCCACCGTGGGGCCGGGTCACGGCCTCATCGGCATGCGTGAGCGGGTCCAGCTCTACGGTGGGCGCATCCAAGTTGGACCCCTGGCATCGGGCGGCTTCCGGGTCGATGCGGTCCTCCCAGTGCCTGCAGCGTCGACGTGACGATCGACATCGTCATCGTCGACGACCAGCCGCTGGCCCGTGCCGGTTTGAAGATGATCCTCGAGAGCCAGCCCGATCTGCGGATCGTTGCCGAGGGGTCGGACGGGGTCGAGGCGGTCGCGCTAGTGCGCCGCCTGCGGCCGACGGTTGCCATCCTGGACGTCCGCATGCCGCGAATGGACGGCCTCGAAGCCGCGCGTCGGATCCTTGCCCACGAGCCGGGGGTTCGCGTCCTGATGCTCACCACCTTCGACCTCGACGAATACGCGTTCGAGGCGATGCGCGCCGGGGCCAGCGGTTTCCTGCTGAAGGATGCACCGGCCGAGGACATCGTCCACGCGGTCCACGCCGCGGCCCGCGGCGATGCCACGCTTGCGCCGGCAGTGACGCGGCGTCTGGTCGAGCACTACGCTGCGCGACCGAGGCCGGAAGCGTTCACCGCGCTCACGACGCTCACGCCTCGCGAGCTGGAGGTCCTGCGACTGCTGGCGGCCGGCGGCTCAAACGCGGAGATCGGCAGTCGGCTTGCGCTTGGTGCGGCGACCGTGAAAACGCACATCGGCCGCATCCTGGACAAGCTCGGCGTCCGCGACCGGGTGCAGGCGGTAATCTATGCGTATGAGTCGGGCCTCATCGAGCCAGGCGGTTCATCCACGGAACGGGAGGGAGACCTTCAGCACCGGCTGGAGTAGCCCTCCACCTGCGCGAGGACGCCCGTCGGGCAGGCCGGCAAATGTCCGTTAGGTCTCGGAACTCAGGCTCCGGCAGCCGCGGCGCCAGGATCCACACCAGCTGCGCGGTGGTCGTCGCCCCCACCTTCGTCCGCGCCCTCGCCAGGTGGTGCTTCACGGTCGAGTGCGATCGGGCGAGGCGGTGGGCGGCGGCCCTGCGGCATACTGGTCGTTCGAGGGTCGGCCGATGCCGACCCAATGCGACGGGGGTCATCCCATGCCGATCCCGAACGCCCGGACCGCGATGCGCGGCTACCCCAGGAACCGCCTGACCGATCGCACGTACGCCGCTCCGGTCATCACCAAGACCGCCTGGTCGCGCGGCTACGCGATCAGCTACGAGGACGCGGGTACCGGGTCGACGATCGTGCTGCTGCCGGGCTGGACGATGTCTGCCGGCGACTGGCGCGACGCGGGCTACGTCGATCGCCTCGCGACGAGCCATCGCGTCCTGAACGTCGACCCGCTCGGGAACGGCCTCAGCGACAAGCCCCACGAGTCCGTGGCCTACCGGCATCGCGACGTGGCCGCTGACGTCGTCGCCGTCCTCGACGCTGAGGGCATCTCCAGGGCGGTCGTCTGGGGCTACTCACGGGGTGCCTACTTGGCGCTGGCGGTGGGCACCGAGTTCCCCGGGCGCGTGGGCGGCGTCATTCTCGGGGGTGGCGCGGACCTGACCGAGGAGGTCGCGCCCGGCGGCGAGCCCGAGCCCCTCGACGTGGCGATGGGGAACGGCGACTTCGAGGCGCTCTGGGACAAGTACGCCTTCTCGATGGAGGACCGCCGGTACGATGCCGAGGTCAACGATCCCCGGGCGCTCGGGGCGATGGGCCTTGCTGTCGCTGAATTTGGAATCTCGGCCGACTGCAGCGGTGTCACCGCGCCGGCCCTCGTGTATTGCGGCGGCGAGGACCGCCCAGCGGAGAATCGGAAGACCGCGGTCGCGCTCCGGGCTGAGTTCCGGATCCTGCCAGGTCTGGATCACCTCAGGTTGTTCAGCGAAGTCGACCTCGTCATGCCGATGGTCCTCGGGTTCCTGGAGTCGGCGGGAATCTAGGCGGCGCCGACACCTCCGAGCGAACCGCTATTCGTCCGCTGGGGCCCTGACGGCGGGTTCCGGCAGACGCGGGGCCAGGACCCACACGAGCTGCGCGGTCGTCTCCGCGCCCACCTTGGACCGCGCGTTCGCCAGGTGGTGCTTGACGGTCGAGTGCGACAGGCCGAGTCGGTGGGCGGCCGCCTTCTCCGAGCCGGTGTCGAGGACCGCGGCCACGACCAGGACCTCTCGGTCGGTGGCGCGTCCGGGGTGGTGAGAGCGGTCGCGCGTCATGCGCTCTTGAGCCAGTCCATAGGCTCCGGCGGCTCGGCGAGGCGCATGGTGATGGGAAGGTCGTTCGTCTCGGGGCTAAGCCTCTCGCCCCGACCAGATCCTCCAGCTGCCGCGATTCGTGCTGGAATCGGCGCGCGGAGCCCCATCGACGGGACCCCGTGTCGAACCAACGTACCCTGATGTCGGTCATGCCCTGACTGGGGCGCCCGCCCGCGACGCGGCGTCCCGCCCGCGACGCGGCGTCCCGCCCGCGACGCGGCATCCCCCCGCGACGCGGCATCCCCCCGCGACGCGGCATCGTGGTACCGGACCGCGATGGCACTGCCCGGCCGGGGCAGGAACGAGGCCTACCCGGAGTTCGCCCGGGAGCACTTTCTCGACTGGCTTCGGCAGGAGCGTCTCTTCGAAGGACGAGACGATCGTTGTCAAGGATGGGACCGCGGTCCGGAAGTTCGTCCTCGGCAGCGAGGGGCGCTTCTCGACCGACCTCGACTTTCGCCGTGATGAGACTTCCCACTTGCTCCGATAGTCGTTACCTTGGCTGCAGGACAGGAGGAATGGCCGTGATCGGTGCGTTGATCCTGAAACTCGGCGCTGGGCGTGGCTGGGATGCTTTGAACCGCCGAGACCTTCGCTACTTCGAGCGTTACCTCGCGGACGACGTCGTCTGCGAGATCCCGGGGGCGCCGCCCATCGGGGGAACCTTCGTCGGCAAGGCGGCGTGGTTGGAGGCGATGCAGCGCTGGGTTGACGCCGTCCCCTCGTACCACTATCGGGTCATCCACACCGCGGTCGCCAACCCGCTGGCGTTGGGGCTCACGAACACGGTCATCACCGAGTTCGAGCTGACCTTGAGGATGCCCGACGGCCGCACGCATCAGGGGCTGGGCATCGACGTGACGGAGATGAAGCGCGGCAAGATCGTCGCCGAGCGGACGTACTCGTTCGATCCCGCCGCGGAGGAGGCGTTCCTTGGGATGCCCGCCGCGCCAACTGGCGCCGAGGCCGGCAGCGTATCGGCCTGAGGTTGCCGGTCCTCCGGCGCTCCACGCCCGTCCTGGTGTCAGTCCACATGGCCGGTCACCCGAAGCGTCGGCGGCGGGCCGATGGCAAGCAGGCGACACAGCCGACGAGCCCGCAGGAAGCAGCCATGTCCACTGAACGGACCGGCCCGAGACGGGGCACGTGCACTGTATTGCACTACTAGTTGCAATCTGCTACTCTGCCGCAATGAGTGCGATCGACCCCGCCCTGCTGTCAGCGATCGGCGAGCGGGTGCGCGCGCGGCGCAATGCCCGCGGCTGGACACTCGACAAACTCGCCGAGCGTTCCGGTGTCAGCCGCAGGATGCTCGTGAACGTCGAGCAGGGCGTGACCAACGCGAGCATCGCCACGCTCCTCCGTATCAGCGAGGCGCTTGGGGTCGGCCTCCCCTCCCTGGTGGCGCCGAGTGACGGAGAGAGACCAGTGGAGGTCAACCGCGCCGGGACGCGATCGCCGCTCTGGGCCGGAGGGCACGGCGGCGAGGCGTTCCTGGCAGCCGCCGTGACAGCACCGGACGTGGTCGAGCTGTGGGACTGGTCACTTGCGCCGGGCGACGCCCACGCCAGCGAACCGCACGTGGCGGGCGCGCGCGAGCTCATCACCGTGATCGAGGGCGAGGTGGTCCTCTCCGTCTCGGGCGAGGAGACGGTTCTGCAGGCGGGCGACGCCGCGTCCTTCCAGGGAGATGTCGTCCACGGGTACCGCAACGATGGCGGGGCCGCTGCTCGGTTCGCGCTGACGGTCTACAAGCCGACAGGGCCGCGATGACGGCGGAGGGGCTCGACAGACTGCTCGCCGGGGTGTCCGTCGACCCGGCCATGCACGAGCTCCGTCCTACTACGTCGCGCTCTTCCCACCCCTGAACAATGGAGTCTTCACCGTGACCGATCCCTTGTACCCCGCTCCGCTGGACCCTGTGATGAGGCCGCGAACGGATCCGCGGCTCCGGCGGGAGGTGTGACGCAGCACGAGACCGCGCCGCACACGGCGCTGCAGCGGCTGCGTTACCAGGCCGAGCTTCTCGCCGCACTGCACCGGTTCGATGTCGAGATCCTGACCTCCCGCGGCGCGCAGGAGATCGGCGGCGTGGCCCTCGAGCATCTCGAGCGCCTGGTGCCGAGTGAGCGGTCGGTGGTGAAAGCGATCAACCCGGCCTCGGAGAGCAGATACTTTCTGGCAACGCGGGGGGAGGACCCGACCGGTGGCGCCAGTGGCAGCGTGGACGTCGCGGCGGCCTTTCCGGCGCAGTTCGACGCGATACGCGCGGGTGTGCCGGTCGTCGTCGACCTTGCCGGCGTCGCCGGCGTCCCCGTCGCCGACGCCCACCTCGCCGCCGGCTTCCGCACCATGCTGATGGCCCCGCTCGTGTCGGGCTCCTTATCCCCGATCGGCTTCATCGGGCTTGCCAGGCGCTCCGAGGCGGGCTTCAACGCCAGCGAGATCGAGGCCGCCCGCTTGATCGCGGGACGGACCACCGTTGCGCTGCACGCGGAGACCCTGCGAGAAGACGGCAGATGGCTGAGTTCGAGCGCGACCGCCTCTGGGCCGCCATGGAGCACTCGCCCGCCGCGACGGTGCTGACCGATCCCGGGAAACGCATCGTCTACGTCAACCAGGCCTTCGAGCGACTCAGCGGGTATGCCCGCGAGGAGCTCATCGGCCAGAAGGCGCAGGTCCTCAAGAGCGGTCTCCATTCTGCTGAGTTCTACGCCGACCTGGAGCGCAGGCTGGTCGCGGGCGACGCCTGGCAGGGGGACCTGGTGAACCGCCGCAAGGATGGGACGCTGTACACCGCATCCGCGATGATCGCACCGATCCGCGGCGCCGACGAGCAGGTCACCGGCTTCGTGGGGACGCTGCGCGATGTCACCGCCGAGCGGGCGGCCGAGGAACGGGAGGCCCGACGGGCCCGCGAGCGCAGCCTCATCGCGACGACATTGGACACCCTGCGCGCGCAGGACACCCCGGAGGCCACAGCGGCCGCGATCTGCGCTCAGCTGCTGCAGCTGCCCGAGGCACGGAGCGCCACGCTGCTGCGCTTCGAGCTCGACGGCGGGGCGCTGCCGCTCGCGATCGCGCTCCGCGACGGCCGCATCGTGGACCGCGTTCCCGTGTCGCCCGAGCGCAGCGCCGAGTTGCGCGCCCGGGCCCGCCAGGGCCCCTGGGTGGAGCGGTGGCGCGCTCGACCCGGGCACCCCTATCTCGCCCTCCACGTCGCGCTCGGCGTCCGCGCACAGGCGTACGCGCCGATCTACGCCGGGCCCGAGCTCATCGGCATCCTCAACATCGCCTCCGCCGACCCCCAGGCGGTCACCCTGCTCACCGAGCGGTTGCCCGCTCTGCTCGAGTTCGCGAACCTCGCGGGCGCGCTGCTCGCGCCGGCCCTGTCACGCGAGACGGCCACCGCCGAGGCCCGGGCCGTGCTCAGCCGCGTGATCGAGACACGCGCCTTCCACCCGGTGTTCCAGCCGATCGTCGATCTCGACACCCGCCGCATCGTGGCGTACGAGGCGCTCACACGGTTCGACGATGGGGTCCGGCCCGACCTGCACTTCGATGAGGCGGTCCGCATGGGGCTCGGGCTCGATCTCGAGCTCGCCACCCTCGAGGCGGCCGTGGCGGCCTCCGTCGCGCTCCCGCGCGAGGCCTGGCTGGAATGCAATGTGTCACCCGAATTGCTCGTGCAGCCGGCCCGGCTGGGGCGCGTGCTGCGGCCGCTCCTCGCGCCGGGCCAGCGACAGATCGTGCTGGAGATCACCGAGCACCGGTCCATCTCGGACTACCGGGCGGTGCGGCGGGCCGTGCGGCGCATCGGCCCCTCGGTCGAACTCGCGGTGGACGATGCCGGGGCGGGCTTCGCCAGCTTCCGGCACATCCTGGAGCTGGGTCCGCGGTACGTGAAGCTCGACTACAGCCTCGTGCACAGGATCGATCGGGACCGGGCCCGCCAGGCTCTCCTCGTCGCGATGATCCACTTCGCCGGGCGGGTGGCCTGCCAGCTCATCGCTGAAGGCGTGGAGACCGCAGCCGAGCGACGCACGCTGCAGACGCTCGGGATCAGGCTGGGACAGGGCTACCTGCTCGGTCGACCCGAACCGGCCCGCGAACGCATCACCTGACCAGGGCCACCCGGGGTGCCGAGTGCGCCTCCGGTCGCCGGCCGCTCGGGATGGCCTGGGTGCGGCCGATCGGTAGGCGAGGCCCGCCGCAGCGGGGCGGCTGGGAGCACGCAGGCGGACGACGGCCTGACGGTGCACGCGCTCGGGCCGGGGGGGTATCGGTCAGTTGACCGAGGGTCAGGCAGGGGGCCCTGGAGCCGGTGTGGATCGGACCAGCGCGCCGTCATGCCCCGAATCGTGGCGGGGGCTCGTTCCCGTTACCAGTTGGCCGATTGAACTCGCCTGGGGCAGGGCCCGTTTCGAGTCGCTGCGCAGCGGGTCTACCATCCTGCATGGAGCCCCTGGGACATGCAAGCTGACACGCCGGGGCGCCAGAGTCCCCTTGAGCCGGTGCCGCCCCCCGAGCTCGCGGCGTGGTGGCCTATGGCTCGTCCAGAAATGCCTCGACGTTCGTCGCCAAGCCCGGGGCAATGAAGATGTCGTAATGGGTCACGCGGGGCAGGACCGCGAGACCGTGGTGCGTCATCCCGGAGCGGTCCCAGGCAGCGTCTCGTTGCCCGCCGCCGAGGAGCTCGAAGAACTCGACCGCGTGGCGTGGCGGGAGGCCGTCCGCGTCACCGACCACGAGCAGCACCGGCATCGCCAGGCCCCGCACCTCGTCACTCCAGTCGTAGTCGAGCTTGAGCAGCCCGGTGAGCTGCGCCACCAGGACCGGCCAATCCTCGACCCGCGGCGCGATCTCCCGATACGCCTCGTACATGGGGGTCTGCTTCATCGGCTCGGCGACCTCCGGGCCCATCTGGTCGAAGGCGGCAACCTGCTCCGCGTGCCAGCCGCTGCGCCGGCACGGGGCGGACACGAGGACCAGCCGCCGGACGGCCTCTGGATGCTGGATCGCCGTGCGCAGGGCCACCCCGCCGCCGAGCGAGTAGCCCATGAGGTCGACCCGCTCGTACCCCAGCTCGTGGATGAGGGCAGCGATGTCGTCGGCCATCGTCTCGAAGCGCATCGGCCGGTCCACGGCCGGCGTCCGCCCGTGGGACTGCAGGTCCACACCGATGACCTGGCGACCGGCGGCCAGGGCGGCGAGGTTCGGGCCGAACATCTCGACCGATCCGAAGCCACCGTGGAGTAGCACAAGTGGCTTGCCGCTGCCGTAGACCTGGTATCCGAGCGCGATGCCATTGGCGGAAGCGAGTCCGACCTTCGCTGCGACTGCCTCGGACATTGGGACGCGCTCCTTTCGAGGTGATACCACCCAGGCGTGGTCTCGACGCGCCGGGGACGACATTCCCGCCACGGTGGCTTCGACCTGCAGGCCCGGCAACACGGATCGTACCGTTGTGGGCTCTGGGGCCTCGGCCAGGACGGTGTCGATATCGGTGTCGGCCATGCTAGTTGCTCTGCTGGACGGCAAAGGCAAGGTCGACCGCTCCGCTTCCGGGCGCACGGCCTCGCGGATCACGAACGCCAGCGCGGCGGCGATGTGTTCTATTTCGAGCGGGGCTGACGAACTCGGGACGTGGGCGTTCGGCGGTCGGCGGTCGGCAATTCGTCCAGAACCGCCCGTGTGATCTCGACCAGCCCATGCCCGAACGGGTTCCTCAACTGCCGATCCCCACCATTGGTGGCAGAGGCAGCCTGTATGGCCGTCATCTCGCGCTGCGCGATCACGCGATAGAAGGCCGGAACGTCCGGGTGGCGCTGGACGAACCTGAGCAGCCAGGTGCCTCGAGCTGTGTCCCCTGTCCGCACCATGACTGCGCCCGCGCCCAGGAGGGCGTAGAGCCCGACCGAGGCGAGCTCGTGGTCGAGGGCGTACTGCAGCGCGCAGCGGAATGAGGCGCCGGCGTCGAGGACCCTGCCCTGCCCGAGCTGGGCGAACCCTATGCGGGAGTACGACGTCCCGATGCCCCAGCTGTGTCCGATGGCGATGGACAGCTCCAGACCCTCACGTCCGAGGCGCTCCGCTTCCACGAACCTGCCCATTCCCCAGGCGCTCAGGCTCATGCGACTGATCGCATAGGCCGGACCGGCTCGATCGCCCAAGCGGATGAACGCGTCGAGGGCGCCCATGTGGTACCGCTTGCCCTCGGCGTAGGCGCCTCGGGCGTCGGCTGCAGCGCCCAGCTTGGTGAGGCTGTAGGCGATCCCCTGGAGATCGCAGATGCGTGCACTGATCTCATGCGCTTCATGGAACAGGGCCGTGGCCCGTCGGCCCTGCCCGAGCTCGAGGCGTGCCCATCCGAGCCAAAGGAGACAGGGCCACACGAGCGACTCGTCGCCGACGTCGCGCAGGACCGCCAGGGCCTCGTCCAGCCAGGTGGCCGCCTCGCGAGGATCGCCGCGGTAGTCCACGTCGGTCCCCACGCAGAGCAGGGCGAGCCCGAGCTCACGGCGAAGCCCAGGATCCGCACGGAGGATCGGCAGGCAGCGGCGCAGCGTGGCCTCGGAGCTTGTGATCCCGCAGATCGTCTCGCAGAACGCCTGGTTGACGATCGCCGCCAGGAGCGATGCGCGACCGGGCTCCTCGCTCGCGATCGTTATGCCGCGCCCCTCGAGCGCCTCGACGATCTCGTGAAAGGTGGCAATCCCCTCGTGAAGGCGGAGACGGTAGAAGGTGAACAGCGACCGAAGCGCGGAGAGGGCGCGGTCGCCGCTCCAGCGGGTCACCGCGTCCAGGATCGCGTCACGGAGGTCGGCGACATCGGGGCGCATCTCCTCCCTGGTGCGCAGGGCGAGATCACCGATGAGGCTGCGCTCACGCTCCATGAGCCGTCTCACGTAGTGTTCGGTGTGCCGGCACACGGTGGTCGTCGATTCCGCGGTCCTCGCGGCCAGACGTTCTGCGGCGTACTGACGGATGAGACTGTGCATGCCAAACCGGCCGGCACCCTCCCTGCGAACGACAGACTTGCCGACGAGATCGGTCAGCAGGCGAATGTCGACGTTGGCGACCTCCTGTGCGGCCTCCCGATCGAAACTTCCCTTGAACACGGACAGCTTCCGCAACCCGGCCTGTTCCGACCCGCTGAGGAGGTTCCACGAGTGCTGAAAGGCGGCCCGCATGCTGCGGTGCCCTTCAGGAATGTCGCGCATCGTCGTGGTGAGGAAGTCGAAGCTGCGCTCGATCTCGCGGGCGATCTCCGAGCAGGAGAGAACCGCGGCCCAGGCACTCGCGAGCTCCAGGCCCAGTGGCATCCCCTCGACCAGCGAGCAGATCCGCAGGGCGGCGCTGCGATTCTCACCGGAGACATCGAGATGCGGGTCGACCTGGCGGGCGCGATCGACGAACAAGCGGAGTGCATCAGGGTCGCCCCGCCCGCTGCGGGCGGGCAGATACGGCAGCCCGGTGAGGTTGAGGACCGATTCGTCGCGCAGGTTCAGACACACGCGCGAGGTCAGGAGAATCTTCACCCCCGGCGAGGAGCCGACGATCTCGATGACAATCTCGCTGAACAGATCCGATCCTGCCATGAGGTGCTCCGCGTTGTCGAGCACCAGCAGCATCGAGCGGTTGTGGAGGTAGTCGAGAAGCTGGCTCCTCGCGTCGCGGTCGCTCGTGTACTGGTCGATCGGGAAGCGGAGCGCGGTCGCGATCGCGTGGACGATGTCGCGCGCGGACCGAACGGCAGTCAGCTCGATGTGCCAGACGCCGTCTGGGAAGGCATCGATCAGGGCTGCGGCGACGTGCAGGGCGAGGCGGGTCTTTCCCGCCCCGCCGGGCCCGGTGACCGTGACCAGCCTCCGATCGGCGAGCAGCCGCACTAGCTCGTTCGCCTCCCGTTCTCGGCCGATGAAGCTTGTGACCTGGGTCACGATGTTGGTCGAACCCGCGCCCGGTTGGTCCACTGGCGAGGCCAGCAGGTGATCGGGGTCGCCCGCCAGGATTGCCGCGGCGATCTGCTGGAGATCCGGGCCTGGCTCGATACCGAGCTCGTCGGCGAGGACGCGTTCGCCCTCGTGGTACACCTTCAGGGCCTCGGCCTGACGGCCGACGCGGCAGAGCGCCACCATCAGCTGGCCCCGCAGGCGTTCCCTGAGTGGATGGCTGGAGACCAACGCCCTGAGCTCGCCCAACAGCTCGGCGTGGAGGCCGCAGGCGAGGCGGGCCTCGGCGCGTGCCTCGAGCGTCGCCAGTCGCAGTTCCTCGAGGCGGTCGATCTCCATGGCCGCGAAGTTGTCATAGCTGAATTCGGCGAGTGCAGGTCCGCGCCACAGCGCCAGCGCCTGGTCGAGCAGGACCGACGCCTTGCTGGCATCGTGGGCCGCGAGCGCCGTCCGTCCCTCGGCACTGAGACGTTCGAAGCGGGCAGCATCGATCTTCTCGGGGTCGACCTCGAGCACGTACCCTGGTGGGCAGGTGACGATCCGCGGCCGGCCCACGCCATCCCGCGCAACCGGCTGCAGCGCCCGGCGGAGCCTCGAGACCGCAGCGTGGAGAGCGTTTGCGGCCCCTGCGGGCGGCGTCTCTCCCCACAGATCGTCGATGAGCCGGTCAGCCGAGATGACCTCGTTGGCCCTGGTGAGCAGGATGGCCAGGAGGGCACGCTGTCGGGTCCCAGGCACCCGAACTGGCCGGCCCTCCGCCTGAACCTCGAGTGGCCCCAGAAGCCGGAATTCCACTGCCGGTCCTGTCTGTCAGTGGTTCGTCAGTTGACGGTCACTGCCTCGATCCATTGTAGCGGCGCGTGAACGGCTCCCGCCGGATTCAAGGTGCGGGAAGCCGGTGGCCTGGCCCGAAGGGAGGCATTCGTCATGCGACGACCGCACGTGGCAATCGCTCTGGTTCTCTGGATGCTGTTGGTCGGCCTCGCCGCTCCGACCGCATCGGCCCGAGCCACCCACGACGAGTTCGTGGGCGTCTACTTTCCAGCCGGCATGCCGGGAACGGGGACCGATTGTCCCTACACCTGGGTTGACCCGGCGTTCTGCATCATCGACAGCGGGACGTGGGTCCAGTTCGGTGACGGCCGGTTGCGCATCCGCGACATGCAGGTCTACGAGCTGGCGTTCTCGTGGAGCGCGGCTGATCCCACCCAGGTCGAGCCGCGCAAGACCGGCTACGACATCGTGACCGCCAACGCGAACCTGGACGCGACGCTGAGCGGACCGACGTGGGGCACGTGGATGCTCTACAGCTTCGCGCACGAGCTGATGTTCAGCGGCACCTTCACGGGCACCTTTGCGAACGGCATCCCGGCCGTGCATTTCGTTGGCAGGGGGACCGGCCCGTACGAGGGGCAGTACATGTGGGGCGACATCGGCCGGGTGCCGAACCCATACAACATGTTCGGCCAGGTCCTGGACACGGTGACGTCGTAGATCAACAGCTGGGCCAAGGGCCGTGGCGACAGCGACCCTTGACCGCTTGCCCGACAGGTCCAGGGAAGGGCCGATCGAGACACACGAATCTGGGCTCAGGAGGCCCAGTGGAACAATACGTGGCCTTCGGGCCGGGAGGTAGATGAGATGTTGCGGTTCATTGCTGTCCATCCTGTCGCCTTCAGCGAGGAGCAGCTGCGGCCACTGACCCTGGAGCAGCTGCCACAGGGAGTGACGTGGCACAGCACCTTCTGTGCCTTTGCCGACGACAGGAGCTTCTGCCACTGGAATGCGCCAACCAAGCAGACGCTCCTGGACCTCTTCGCCAAGTACGGGGTCCCCTACGAGGCTGTCTACGAGGTCCGCTTGTTTGACCCGGCGACCGGCCAGCTCGAGGCACAGCCCACAGCGGACAAGGTGGCCGAAGCGGTGTGAAGCCACGGGTTCGCGCCCGCCGGAGACAGGCCCCCACGGGAGGACCTGCCTCCGGCGTGGCCGCGACGATGGGCAGCCCCGAGGTTCGAGTGCGCTCGGGGCTCCACACGTTCCTCGGCGACGACCCGGAACTGGCGGCGGCGGCTCGGCGCCGCAGATTGGGCGTCGCCGAACCGAGCCTCTCGGGGCGTTCCGCTAGGGAACCTTCGTCCACGGGGTCTTGGTGAGGATGCCCGCGCGGTCACCGCAGCTATCGCTAATCAGCGTGAAGGCGAGCGCGTTGCCAGTCAGCTGCCAGCGGTACTCGCCCGTCGTGACCGTGGCCTGGTCCGGGCAGTCGGCTTGTGCCTCAAACATGACCGACATTGCGTCGATGGCGACCGGACCGAGGCTGAAATAGTCGTTCGGGTCGTTGGCCTTCGGGTTGTGGACCAGGATGTCCGCCGGCGTCACGCGCATCTGCCAGAGCCCATCCGATGCCGTGGTGCCCGAGATCTCGGCCTGCCACATGCCTTGAATCTGAGCCGGCACCGAGATCGAGGGGCGAGGCGTCGCTGAGGGCTCAGACACGGGCGATGCCTCGATCCGAACCGCCGTAGGGGAAGGCAGAGCCGCCGCGACCCCCGGTGGTTGCGCTGCTGGCCGCGCGCAAGCGGCAACGATGAGGGTCAGCCCGACAGCCGCGAAAACGACCCCGACGCGGCCCGGGCAGCAAGAGGGTCGATTCACTGCAACACCTCCACGATCCAAGACACCTACCGATTCAGGCGCCCAGCGCCGCACAGGCGGCGGCGACGCCGGCGTCCCAGCGGTCCACGCCGTAGTGCGCGCCGGTCTGGAAGTCGTCGCGCCCTGCGACCTGGAAGTACGCGCTGTGGCGGACGCTGTTCATGATCGTCGTGAGGAAGTTGCCGTTCGCGTCCAGCGTGTCGAAGAACAGCAGCTGGCCGGAGTCTGCGATCGACATGCCGTTGGCCGGGTTCACGAAGGCGCCGACGAAGGTCACGTCCTCGATGTCGCGGGTCGGGGTGCCGTCGTTGGTGAAGAACACCGTGAGTCGGTGGCTCGTGTCCCAGACCCCGTCGATGGGCTGGCCGTTGCACTCGAAGTAGTCGGGGTCCACGGCGTGGTGGGTCCAGGTGAAGACCTGGGGCGTGGCGGCAGTCGCGGGGGCGGCCGATCCGACGAGCAGGCCGGCGGTGACGAGGACGCCGGCAATGGCGCGGCGGGTGCGGGAACGCATGGGTGAGATCCTCCGAGGGCGCTGACCGCGAGATCGCGGCGGGACCACGGTGCCCCACGCGGCCGGCGATCCGAAACGGTGCCGACCCCGGCGCGCGGACAGGGTTTTCCCGGTGCCGCAGCGCCGGGATTCATGAGACGATCGGGCGCCATGCGGACCACCCTGCTCCTCGTCGACGACCACGCCGGCTTCCGCGCCCGGGCGCGCGTGATGCTCGAGGCTGAGGGCTTCGACGTGGTCGGCGAGGCTGCCGACGGCCGCTCCGGCCTGGCGATGGCGGAGCGCCTCCACCCGGATGTCGCGCTCGTGGACGTGCAGCTCCCCGACATCAGCGGCTTCGAGGTCGCCGCCGGGCTGCGCACCTCGGACAGTGCGCGACGCATCATATTGATCTCGGGTCGCGACGAGGCCGAGTACGGCGAGCGGGCCGCCCGGTCGTCGGCGGACGGCTTCATTGCCAAGGCGGACCTGTCCGGCGATATGGTCCGCGCAGCATCCGGATGACAGGTCCCGTCAGGGGCCGCACCGCGGCGCGCCACTGGACCGCGACGGCCCGGTGGCTGCTCCTCGTGCCGCCCATCGCGATGGCCTACGCGATGCTCGCCCTCGGCACCCACCCCACGGCGGCCGAGAATCCGCTCCCCTACATCACCGACACGCTGACCGGGATCGTGCTCACGGTCGCGGGGCTGCTCCTCTGGTCGCGCCGCCCCGGTCGGCGGACCGGGCCGCTCCTCGTCGCGGCCGGCTGGCTGTGGTACGTCGGCGACGCCTTCATCGTCGCGCCGTCGAGCACGCTCGCCCCGTACCTCGGCTTCGCCCTCCACGGCTTCTACGACCCGATTCTCGCCCTCGTCGTCCTGTCCTTCCCCGACGACCGGCTCCCCGGCCGCGCCGAGCGCTGGTGCGTGGGCGCCCTCACCGCCTTGACCGTGGCCCTGGCCACGGTCCGTCTCTTCGCGACCCCGCCGGGGTTCGGGCCCGGCTACGCCCCGTCGGACCCGTCCAGCCCGCTGCTCGTGATCGACAACGTCGACACCGCCCTCGGCCTCAACCTCTTCCTGCGCTTCCTCATCGGCCCCGTGATGTTCGGCGTCGCCGCCCTCGCCGTCCGGCGCCTGGTCACCCTCCGGCCCAGCGCCCGCTATGTCGCCGCGCCGGTCCTCGCCGGCGGCGCCGCCTGGACGACGTTCATCGCCTTCGGCAGCATCGACGGGTTCCTGTCCTACGCCCTCGGGATCCCGATCCTGGCCGACGGCGACGTGTGGAACTCGATCGGCTATGCCACGCGCGTGCTCGGGCCGCTCGGGATCCTGCTGGGCGTCTCACGCCTCCGGGACCGCACCTCAAGCGTGGTCGAGATCGTCGCCGGGCCGCTGGGGGCGCCCCAGGGGTCCGACCTCGAGGGCGCGCTCCGCCAGGCCTTCGACGACTCCTCCCTCCAGCTCGCCTACCCGAGCGCGACCGGCTGGGCGGGCGCCGACGGACAGCCCGTGGACCTCGACGGGCTGCCGCCCTCACGGGCCGCGACGATCCTCGACTCTGGCGGCGTGCCGAGCGCTGCAATCATTCACGACGAGGTCCTGCTCGACGACCCGATGCTCGTGCGGACGCTCACGGCGGTCGTGCGGCTGGCGGTCGACAACGAGCGCCTGCAGGCAGACCTCCGGACGCAGCTCGAGGAAGTGCGGGCGTCGCGGGCGCGGATCGTCGAGGCCGCCGACGCCGAGCGCCGGCGCGTGGAGCGGGACCTGCACGACGGCGCGCAGCAGCGGCTGGTGGCCCTGGCCGTGTCGCTGCGGACCATCCGCGTGCGGCTGGGCCCCGACGCGAACCCGGCTGCGCTCACGGAGCTCGACGCGGCAGCCGTCGAGGTGAAGGCGGCCATCGATGAGCTCCGCGAGCTGGCCCACGGCCTGGACCCGGCCATCCTCCGCGAGGCAGGGCTCGGGCCAGCGCTGCAGTCGCTCGCGGACCGCTCGCCGATCCCGGTGCGGACGGATCTGCAGATCGACGGCCGCCTGCCGGCGCGGGTAGAGACGACGGCGTGGTTCGTCTCGGCGGAGGCGCTGGCGAACGTGGCCAAGCACGCGCAGGCGACGACGGCGACGCTGACGGCACGGGTCGCTGACGGCTGGCTCCGCCTCTCCGTGGCCGACAACGGGGTCGGCGGCGCCGATCTCTCCGGCTCGGGGCTGCGGGGCCTCGTCGACCGGGTCGCCGCGACCGACGGGATGCTGACCGTTCAGCCGGCACCCGGCGGCGGGACGGTGCTGGCGGTGGCGATCCCGTGCGCGTCGTGATCGGCGAGGACTCGGTGCTGATGCGCGAGGGCATCGCACGCCTCCTGTTCGACGCGGGAATGGAGGTGGCGGGCACCGCCGGCGACCTCGACGCCCTGCTCACCACCGTCGACGCGACTCTGCCCGACGTGGCGGTCGTGGACATCCGCATGCCGCCGACGTTCACCGACGAGGGGCTCCGCGCGGTCGAGCGGATCCGCGCGGTTCACGGCCACGCGGTTGGGCTCCTCGTCCTCTCCCAGCACGTCGAGCCGAGGTTCGCGCTCGGCCTCGTCGTCGGCGGGGAGGGCGGGCTCGGCTACCTGCTCAAGGAGCGCATCGCGGACGTCGAGGACTTCGTGGACGCAGTCCGGCGCGTGGCCCGGGGCGGCTCGATCGTGGACCCGGAGGTGGTGCGCGCGCTGCTCGCCGCGAAGGGTCGCGACCGTCTGGTCGACCTCACCGAGCGCGAGCACGAGGTGCTGGCGCTCATGGCGGAGGGCCGGACCAACGCCGCCATCGGCGAGCGGCTGGCGATCGGGTCCAAGACCGTCGAGATGCATGTCAACACGATCTTCTCGAAGCTGGGTCTGGAGCCTGCGGTCGACGACAACCGTCGCGTCCTCGCGGTGCTGGCGTACCTGCGCCGGACGCGCGGCCTGGGCGAGTAGCCGGCCGGCTCGAACGGCTTTCAGCTGCCCCGCACGAACCTGGCGATCAGGTCGGCCGCGGCCGACGCCGCGTCGTCGTTACGCTCGGTCGCAGCCGCGATCCCGGCGAGCGACGTCCAGCCCTCGTACCACGGTCCGCGCGGGTGTCGCAGCGTCCTGCCGCGTTTCGGAGTGCGCCCCGATCGCGACGTCCGGGTTGATCGGGATGAGCGCCTGGCGCCGCCGGTGGGTCTCGACGCGCCCTGCGACATCGGTCTTGTGAGGCTGCTCGGTCCCGTGTGCTGCGCTAGACCCTCGGCTCCGCCTGCGGCTCGGCGCCGCCCCAGTAGCGCCAGCGCCAGCCTGACTCATCGCGGGCGAAGACGCCCGTCGTCCAGTACGGGACCGACTCCTCGACACCGTCGCGGCGGGTGACGACCGTGCCGAGCACCTGTGCCCAGGCGACGTCCCCTTCGCGCCAGACCCTGACCTCTTCGGGGATCCACGTGAAGCCCCAGCCGGCGATGGCCCGAGAGACCTGGCCCACCAGCTCGGGCCCGTACATCAGCTCGCCCTGTCCCGATCCGGCGACCGTCATGTCGGGATGCGCGAACAGCTCGCCTGGATCATCCCCGGGCGTCGACATCCGGCGGTACGTTTCCTTGACGAGCCCCTCGATCTCGGCTCGCGTCGCCTCGTCTGCCTGCATCAGGTCCTCCTCTTCGATTCCGTCGTGGCTTCGCGTCAGAGGGCGGTTATTCTACCCGGGGGGATTTCCCCTTCGGCGGAGTCGCTGGTTCGACCGACAGGCTGATCACCCGCGCCGATGGGGGTCGCAGCTCCGCGCCGAAGTCCACCGATCCTGGTCTGAACCTCGACGCAGGGCGCGGCATCTAACCTGCATGGATATGACGGCGGCGCCACGCGAAGCCGAGCCCGTAGGGGAGCAGAGCCGCTCCGTGCCCGACGTCGAGTCAGCGCTCGACGGCGATGTCCAGGCTTTCGACCGCCTCGTCCTGGCCCACCTTCCGCGAACCTACCGGATTGCCCTGGCGATTCTCGGGTCGGAGGCGGACGCGAGCGACGCCGTCCAGGAAGCCTGGCTCGCAGCCTGGCGGCGGCTCCGGACCCTGCGTGACCCCGCCCGGTTCGACTGGTGGCTCGACCAGATCCTCGTGAACGCCTGTCGCATGAGCATCCGCAGGCGGGGCCGTGTGCGCGAGATCCGGATGCCGGACGGCTTCGATGCCGAGGCTCCGCAGGCGGCGCTCAACCAGGTCGCCGAGCGCGACTCCCTCGATCGCGCCTTCTCACGTCTGACGGTCGAACAGCGGACCATCCTCGTGCTCCATCACCTGGAGCGGCGGCCGCTGTCGGCGATCGCCGCCGCGCTCGTGATCCCCATCGGCACGGCGAAGTCCAGGCTGCACACCGCGCGAGCAGCGCTGGAGCGCGTCCTGGAGACCGAACGATGAACGAGCAGTTGCGGCTGTCTGACAGCGAAATCACCGACATGCTCCGCCGGCGAGCGGCGCGTCCCGCCCCGAACTGGCTAGCGTCGGCGATCCTGGAGTCGCTGGGCTCGGAACGTGCACGCAAGCCCGCCCGGACCATGGGCCGGCCCGCGAAGCGTCCGCTGATGCTGCTCGCGGCTGCTGCGCTGCTGCTCGCCGGCGGGGCGCTCGCAGCGGGCTCGGGCGCGTTGCGGCTGCGGTCGATCACACCGCCCGACCCGGCTCCATCGTTGGGCCCACTCGACTTCCCGAGCTTGACAACGACCTTCATCTCGCCCCGTAACGGCTTCTCGATCATGCATCCCGACAGGGTCGCGATCACACCGGCCAACCAGCTCCTGGGTTTCAGCAAGCAGATCGACGACGGATTCGATGTCTTGGAGACCGGCCTGGCCGCCGTATTCAAGGGCGCGTCGATCGGGATGGATGCCGAAGACCGGTCCGACGAGTGGGTCGACACGACGATAGCGGACTACACCGCGTGCGGTGTCCCGCGCAGTCAGCAGGCGCAGATCACCATCGACGGCCAGCCGGGCAGAATCTCGGAGTGTCCGAACCGGGTCGAGGCGATCATCATCGCTGGCCGGCGGCTCTATCTCTTCACCCTCGCGCACGAGCGCGGCGACGCCAGGGCGGTTTTCGACGCCTTCGCCGCGACGATCGATCTCACCCCGGAGACCGCGGTCAACTACCCGGGCCTGACCAGCACCTTCGTCTCGCCGACCAACGGCTTCGCATTCGGGTATATCGACCGCGGAGGGCTCCAACCGGCCAAGGGGCTCTGGGACCCGGTCAGCCAGCCCCGCCTGGACAACTCCGGGGCGCACGACGACCCGTTCGATGTCGTGGAGACCGGCCTTGGTGCTTTCTTCAAGGCCGCCTCGACCGCGCTCCCGGACGGGGTCTCGGTCGATACGTGGGTCGATGAGCACGCCGCGCCCGTCGGCTGCGCGCCTCCCCGCAGTCAGCAGGCGGTGATCACCATCGACGGGCAGTCGGGCAGGATCGCGGAGTGCCCGAACCAGATCCAGGCGACCGTCGTCGCCAGCGGCCGGCTCTATCTGTTCGATCTGCTGCATGGCAACCGTCCTGACGCCCGCGCATTGTTCGACGCCTGGGTCGCCACGATCGACCTCCGGCCGGAGGAGGCAGCGGTGCCTTCGAGCACGCCGTCGCCGTGATCGACAGTCACACGGGCGGAGCCGGCCCGAGGCCGGCTCCGCGGTCCTGGAGGCACGGCGTTGTCTTCGGCGGTCCTGTCGCCTGACGGTTCAGGCGGCCGCGGCCCGACGATCCGATGAGGGAGGGCGACATGATCGCCATGTGTCGACAAGGCCGCCGCCTCCTCGGAGGGCTCCGTCGATGCAGGTGGAGCCATCGTCGTGATCGACAGTCCTGCCGGCGGGAGCTGGTCTCGGCCCGGCTTCCATGGGTTCAGAGGCGCGCGTCCGGCTTGTCTGTCGGGCGGGGGCCCGGGAGTCGATCTGGATCGGACCAGCGCGCCGGCATGGCCCAAGGGCGGCAGCGGCCCGCTCCAGTTTCCGGTTGGCCGATCGGCCATGTGTGCCATCTTGTTCGCAGCGGCTACGATGACGCGACGCACGTCGACCACAGTTGTGCACACGGGTCACGTGATGACGAGAAGAATCTCTCGCCCCCCGGATGGCGGCTTCGAGGAGCGGCTGGCCGCTACGACGGGCGCTCGGCTGTCGCTCGGGCAAGGAGGGTCGTACGCGCTTGACGGATGATCCGGAGCTGCCCCGACCGTCACCCAAGGACGAGATGTGGCGAGCGATCCTGCTCGGCACGACGCGCGCCTCCAGGAAACGGCGGCTCCATCGGCGGATCCCCAGCTCGCCGCGCTGCAAGTTGTGCAACGCGCCGTTCGGCGGCGTCGGCGGTCTGTTCATGCCGCTCCTGGGCCACGCCAGGTGGGCCAAGAACCCGAAGTACTGTGCTGGCTGCTTCCGGATGGGTCGCGTCCCGGAGCTGCTGGAAAAGCGCTGACGGCTCAGGCTCCTCCGCCCATCAGGATACGGTGATCGTCGGCTTGGCATCACCTCCTCGTAGGCGCTCGCAGGACCGCGGCGAGCAAGCGGG
>Ga0334722_10001215_pt1 | contig 33324 bp, 23 predicted proteins | sample C3_bottom_MG_FD_207210 | JGI IMG/M metagenome (GOLD analysis project Ga0334722, IMG submission 207210) | Sediment microbial communities from Yellowstone Lake, YNP, Wyoming, USA - C3_bottom | ecosystem: Environmental > Aquatic > Freshwater > Lake > Sediment | place: USA: Wyoming | collected... | reverse complement strand
TATTTCATCCACCACGCTGGTGGCCCAGTTGTAATTTACCGCCTTATCGCCGAATTCTTCCCAGTCGCCGTCGGAATTCTTCTCGTACATCTTCTTGCGGAATTCGTCCAGCGTTATCCCCATCTTTTTGGCCACGGGCACGGCCAGGCGCCTTTCCCATTCCTTGGCCAGTTCAAGCTGCTCCTTGAGCTGGGTCATATTGCCCCAGTTCATGGTGGACATCTGGTGATGCAGTATTATGGCGTTCGGGTAAACGTACGATTTATCGGCCAGCGTGGTTATGGCCGCGGCCATGCTAGCGGCGAAAGATTTTACTACCACGTATACCGGCGCCCGGCTGGCCTCCATCGCCTTGAGTATGCGGTAACCTTCCATGACCGAACCGCCGGGAGAGTTGTCTATCACGAGGAATACCGGACTGGTGGAGATATTATTGAAGTAATGTATGCGCTCGCTCACATAGTCCGCCACACCCTCGAATATGGGGCCGTTCATGGAGATGCGCCGGTCGCTTATGACGAGTTTATTATTGCTAAAAGGCCTGTCCAGGTAAATGGGGTCCTTATTGGCTTCTTTTTTCCAGTCCGCTTTCCTGGCGCGCAGCTCCAGGTCGCTCTTAAGCTTGTCCATCCGGCTGTCCATTTTCATTTTTTCGATCTTCAGCTGCCGCTCCGCGAGGTCCAGGCGCTTTATCTCCAGATCGATGTCGTTCTTTTCCTTGTTGTCGGCCATGAGCACCTCGCGCTGCTGCTCGGCCTTAAGGTCGTTCTCGGCCTTGAGTTTGTCTATCCTCTGCGAGAGCTCGTAGACGGCCTTTTTATTCCTTTCTTCCGCGATCTTGTTCTCCCCGGATATCGTCTGATATTCCGTTTCCAGCCTGGCGACTTCGGCCCTGCGCTTTTCGTCGGCAAGTTTGTTCTCGATCGTGGCTTTGTCGAGCTGCTCCTGGACCGCCGCCATGGCGGCCAGCTGTTTTTCCGCCGACAGCTTGTTTTTGGTGGTGAGTTGGTACAGCTCGGCCTCGAGGTCGGCGAACTTGGCTTTCTGTTTCTGCAGGTCCAGGTCGTACTGGGCCATGACAGCCTCTTTTTCGCCGTTGATCTGCTTAAGCTTCTTCTGGACCTTCTGGTCGGCCAGCATATTCTCGGTGGTCAGCCTGGCCAGTTCCAGTTCGTCCGGAGTCTGGGTCGTGGCGGCGGCTGCGGCCTTGCTGCGTTCCGGAGCCGCGGCCCCGGTCTGGGCGCCGAGCGGCAGCGCCGCGGACGCCAGAGCGAGGGACAATATCAGTGAACTGCGGGAAAGACTCATTGTGTTTTACCTCCGTGTTTGACCCCTTTCGGGGCGCGCTTTTTACCGGCGGGCGCCGGCTGCTGGTCCAGCAGCTGCTGCGCCATCGCTATGGCCGCCGGACAATCCGGACAATTCAGGCCGTAATCCAGGGCCTGCTTCAGGTATTGGACCGACTCCGCGTAATTCTTCACCTCGAAACAGGTTAAGCCCAGCAGCCTGGCGATCTGGGCCTTGTCGCCGTCGGCCGTCATGAGCGGCAGCGCGTCTTTCAGGGTCGTATAGGCCTTGTCGTACTGCCCAAGGCCCTTGTAGGCGTCGCCGAGGCTGAAATAGAGCGAGGGATGCTTATAACCGAGGCTTTCGGCTTTTTGCAGGTCGACCAGGGCCTCGGCGTAGTTTTCTCGGCTCAGGTTGACCGAAGCGCGCGACAGGTAAACCTCCGGGTCCGCGGAACCGTTTTTGACCGCGAGGTCCGCGTATTTCCGCATCTCGGATAATTTGCCGGTTTTAAAATTCAGGACCGCCAGCCGGTTATAGGCTTCCAGCATCCTTTCCGGCGACAAGCTGCCGGTCAGGCCGGCCAGATCGGTCAGGTCTCCGAGCGCCTTGGTCGGCATACCCGCCTTATCGTACCGGGCGGCCCTTTCGGCGAGGAAACCCGCTTTCATGGAAGTGAACGGAATATATTTTATCAGGAGGGAGCAGGAAACTATGGCTTCCGGGCCTTCGCCTTTCCGGCAGGTCCCGGCTTCTTTAGCGGCCAGGACGGCGAGCAGGATAAAGGCCGCGGCAAGCGCGCCAAGCGGCAACGAGGCTTTCATCAGTAGTTTCTTCATTGTGCCGTTCTACCGGGGACGCATTCAATAGCGGCTCCGGAAGATATTATACATCATTAACCCGCGCGGCCTTTGATAACGGGATTAGCGGGGCTTTCCTTTTGCGCGGCAGCCCCAGCCGGTCAGGATCCGCCTGGCTTCGGCTACGAAAGCGGGCAGGGCCTTGCGGGCCTCGGGAGTCAGGGTTTCACGGAACACGGTGGGATCGCCCACTTCCATGCACACGACCCGTAGCTCGCGCGGAAAATCCATATCCAGCCTCTCGGCCAGCTCCAGGATATGCGGCAGACCGGCCGCGTGCTGCGAAGGGGACACGCAGCGGCGGAAATCATCCCGGTCCCAGCAGAGGATGGTCCCGGGCGCGCATTTGCCCGTGGCCACCGCGTCCAGTATGAGGGCGTGCCCGCAGTGCTCAAGATGGTCAAGCAGCGCCAAGCCGGCTTCGCTGGACTCGACGATCTCAATTCCGTCCCCGAACTCCGGACCCAGGAGCCGCGCGGCATGGAAAGCGACGCCGTCGTCGCCCAGGATATCGTTGCCCAGCGCGAGTACTACCGTTTTTTTATGTTTCTTCATATATTTACAGCGGCCATGGGACGGTTATATGCGGCCGGCCGCCGGCGCCGCCTGTTTTTTGCGGGCCGCTATGATCTTTTCGGCCCTGGCCAGATTGGAGTAAGCGTCCGGGCCGGAGGGGTCGGCTGTGATGGCTAATTTGAACAGCTCCCTCGCTTTTTCGGCGCGGCCTCTATGGATGTTTATTACTCCCAGATTATTAAGCGTATCGGCTTTAGGCTCTATCCCGGCGGAGACGGACAGCAGGCGCTCGGCCTCGTCCAGCCTGCCGCTTTTCGCCAGCAGGGTCCCGAGGTTCGCGAGCGCCTTGGCGTTGCGCGGGTTGCGCCCGATCGCCTTGGCGTAGCACCCGGCGGCTTCCTGTGGTCTCCCCGCCTCTTCCAGCGCCGCCCCCATGTTGATGTTCGCCGCCTCATCCTCGGGATAGCGCGAGATGACCGCGGTCCAGAGACTCAGGCTGGAATCCCAGTTATGCGCCCGCCGGACCGTGATCAGGGAAAGCGGAAGTACAGCCGCAAAGGAAAGCGCAAGACAGGCCTGGCGCCGCCGGCCGCCGGCCGCGGTAAGCCAGAGCGCCAGAGCCGCGGCAAGTCCGGCAAGCGGCATATAAAGGTAGCGGTCCGCGGCCATTATCGCACCGGCCGGCACCAGCAGGATATGCGGAAGAACGTGCGCGGTAAAGAACAGCAGTCCGATGGCGTACACGCGCCCGACACCCAGCAGCCAGACCATTGCCGCGGTGAAAACGGCGGAAGGAAGGGCCCAGGCCGGCGGATCCGCTGAAAAAGTCCGCAAAGTTTCCACGTATGGATAAACCGAAGAAAGGTTGAAAGGCAGCAAGGCGTTATGGAGATAGAACGTAAGCAGGTACAACGGGTTGCCGGGAATTATGCGCCCGCCGGCCCCCTGCGCGGCCGCCGAGGCGAGCGCGGCGGCGGCGGCCAGAGCGAAGAACGGCGCCAGCCGCAGAGCGGCGGCCTTCCGGTCCGCAACGCCCCCCCTGTATTCCAGCACTAGAGCGGCCAGCGGGAAGGTAACCGCGGCGGCTTTGGAAAGCAGGGACAATGCCGAAAATGCCAGCGCGAGGACGAAATTCCGCCGCCGCCCGTCCTCCTGGCCGCGCAGGTAAAATATAAGGCCTGAAAAATAAAAGAACGAATACAGCAGGTTCTTGCGTTCGGCGATCCAGGCCACCGACTCCGCCTGGGCGGGATGAACGGCCCACAGCGCGGCGGCGGCCAGCGCCGGCAGCGGCCCGGCGCCGAGCCGCAGCAGGAACATAAGGAGCAGAACGGCGTTAGCCGAGTGAAGCAGCAGGTTTACCGCGTGGCGCGTCGCCGGCTTTTCGCCGAATAAGGCCGCTTCGGCGCCCAGCGCTATCTCGGTCAGCGGGTGATAGTTGTCCATGAGGCGGCGCGTAAAAGCCGCGGCCGCCGCAGGGACGGTGAATTTTTTGGAAAGCGGGCTCAGGTAAGTATAACCGGGGTCGTCCCAATTGGTGTAGCCCGCTTTAAGCGTGCCGAGGAACGGCAGCGCCGCCAGCATGAACACAGCGGCCGCCGCAACAAAGGTCCTGTTCCTTGAAAATAACGCCTGCAATTGCATTTAGGTTCCAGCCGCGGAATTGCCCGGATGTTCCGCGGGCCCGTATCCATAATATCAAAATAGAAGCGCTCCCATTTAATTTGAAAAGCAAACCCCGCGCCGCCTTAGGCGGGCGCGGGGGTTCGCTATCCCGGGGACGCCGTCGCTTCTAGCGCCTTATCTCCCGGATGACGCCGCCTTTGAGGTCGCGCAGGGTCACTACCAGGGGCATTTCGCCCGGCAGGGTGTGCGTGGCGCAGCCGAAGCAGGGGTCATAGGCCCTGAAGGCCATCTCGACCATGTTCAGCAGGCCGTCGTTCACGGTTCCGCCCTTGATCAGGCCTTTGGCGGCCTTGTCCACGCTCATGGCGATGCGCGCCGAGTTGTTGGTGGTGGACACGATCAGGTTCACCTTTTTGATCAGGCCGCGTTCGTCCGTCTCGTAATGGTGGAACAAGGTCCCGCGGGGAGCCTCGACCACACCCATGCCGACCGTAGGCGTCTTGGTGGGAATGTTCCTGATGTCTTTACCCGTCAGCTCGGGATCATGTGTCAATTCCACCAGGCTTTCCGCCGCCTGGAGCATTTCTATCACGCGCGCCCAGTGATTGGCCAGGGTGTGGTGGACCGGCTTGCCGCCGAGGACCTTGAAATATTCCTCATAAGCTTTCTGAGCCTCGGGCGTGGCCATGCCGTCGGCCGCGTTCAGGCGCGCCATGGGGGCCACGGCGTAGACGCCGCTGGAACTGCCTTCCGTGAAGCCCTTCCAGCCGACTTTCTTCAGGTACGGAAACTTGATATAGCTCCAGGGTTCCACGTGTTCGGCGATGTGCTCCAGGTAGTCCTTCACGGCGAATTTGGACTGCTCTTTCCCCTCCGGGGTCACGACCCGGATATCGCCGTCGTAGAAGTTCACTTTGTTGTTCTTGTCCACCAGGCCCATATAATGCGTCTTATGGGTGAAGGCGTCCGAGGTGATCATCTTGACGTAGGCGTCGTTCTTCAGGACGATGTCGTGGAAGACCTGCAGGGTGAATTTGGCGAACTCCAGGCCGTCCTTGGCTATCTCCTGGAATTTCTTGACCTCCGACGGATCGATGCCTTTGGCGACTCCGCCCGGCAGGCCGAACACCGGGTGTATCACCTTGCCGGCGGCGTAGTTGATTATCTCGCGGAGGCGGCGGCGGGTCGAGATGACCCTCGTGCCCACGTCCAGGCCCACTTTGCCGATGACGCCGACCACGTTGCGCAGTTCCTTGGGAGCGTCCGGGCCCACGATGAAGTCCGGCCCGCCCAGGATATAAACGTGCAGGGCGTGGTCCTCGAGCATAAAGGCGTTATAGACCAGCTCGCGGATCTTGCGGCCGGTGGGAGAAGGCTCCACCTGGTAAAGAGCGTCGAGGGCCTTGGTCCCGGCCATATGATGCGCCGTGGGGCAGACGCCGCAGATGCGCGAGGTTATCTGCGGCATATCCTCGGCGGGGCGGCCCTGGCAGAACACCTCGAAGCCGCGCAGTTCCGGGATCTGCAGATAGGCCCGGTCCACGTTGCCTGCGTCGTTCATGAAGATCTCTATCTTGCCGTGGCCTTCCAGGCGGGTGATAGGATCGATAGTGACCGTGCGCCGGCCTTTAGCATTAGCCTTCTGATGCGCCTCGTTCCAAACTTTTTGGGCTGTTTTATCCATAATATATAGCTCCTAGTTCAACTTGCGCCGCAGCATGCTCTTGGAAAGGCCGTAGCGGTAGAAAGTCCCGATGGGATCGGGGATTCCGTCGAGGACCGCGTCGATCTCCGCCTCTTCTTTAGGGGCGATGTTCGAGAACACCGAGGAGACGAATTTGGCGCCCTGGTCTTTTACGCGCGTGGTCGGGCCGAAGCAGCCGGTGCAGGGCATATTCCCCCCCGGGCAGAGCGCTTCGCAGCCGCCGCGGGTAGCCGGGCCCATGCAGACCAGCCCCTGGGCCAGCAGGCATTTTTCGGGGTCTATCAGCACCTGGTGGGGCCGCTTGAACTCGGTCAGCGCGAGATCGGCGGGTTTCGAGTCCTTGCGCTTGCATTCCTCGCAAAGCGCTATTTCCGGCGAGAGCACCGTTCCCTTGGGCGGGAGCTTGCCGGACAGGAGCGCCAGCACCGCGTTCATGATGATCTTGGGGGTGGGCGGGCAGCCTGGCAGGTAATAATCCACGTCGATGACCTGGTCCAGCGAGCGGACCACATTGCGCAGTTCCGGCAGTGTCAAAGTCCGGCCCTCGTCCACGCACTCGGTCTGGGGACGGATCTTGCCCGGGTTGTCTATGCTGGGGCAGTCGTCGTAAACATATTTCAGAATGCTCTCTTTCTGGAACTGGTTGGCCAGGGCCGGGATGCCGCCGGAGTTGGCGCAGGCGCCGAAGGAGACTATCACCTGGCATTTTTTGCGCAGCAGACGCACCCACTCTTCCTGTTCGGAAGTGCGGATGGCGCCGTTGATGAAGCCGGCCACGATGGATTTATCGGGCCTGGCCTCCACGTCTTCCTTCTTGAAATCCATGGCCACGGGCCAGAGGACGATGTCGACCGCCGCGACGACCTTGAGAATATCCTCGGCCAGGTCCACCACGGCCTCTTCGCAGCCGCCGCAGGACGCGCACCAGTAAAAAGCTACTTTAGGTTTATCCGGCATGGACAGCCTCCTTGTCTTTGTCGCCCTTGTTGACTTGGGCCTCGAGCTCTTCGATCTCTTTATCCCAGTTCTTGAATTTTCCGGGCAGATCGAGCGGGCCCAGCGCGCGCACTTTTTTGGTCATATCGTTTATCACGCTTTTGACCTTGTCGCCCTCGGCGCCGGAGATCCATTCCAGGCGGAAGCGCCCGTCGTAGATGCCCATGTCCTTCAGCATCCGGGTCAGCATCCGCATGCGGCGCAGGGTCTTATAATTGCCCTCCGCGTAGTGACAGTCGCCGGGGTGGCAGCCGCCCAGGAGCACGCCGTCGGCGCCCTTGGCGAAAGCGTCCAGCACGAACTGCGGGTCCACGCGGCCCGAGCACATCACCCGTATCACGCGGGCGTTGGGAGCGTACTTAAGGCGCGACACCCCGGCCAGGTCCGCGGCCGTGTAGGTGCACCAGTTGCAGAAGAACGCCACTATTTTGGGTTCGAATTGTTCGCTCATTTCGCCAGTACCCCCTCTATTTCGCTGAAGATCTCGTCGTCCTCGAACAGGTTCTGCCTGATCGAGCCGGACGGGCAGGCCGCGGCGCAGACGCCGCAGCCCTTACAGAGCACCTCGTTGATAGTTGCCTTTTTCTTGGCCTCGTCGAAGGTGATCGCGGAATAGGGACAGAGCGGCACGCAGGTCTTGCAGCCGCTGCACTCCTCCTCCACTATATGCGACGTGTTCGGCTCAAGCTCCACGAAGCCCGCGTCGATGAGCGACAGGGCTTCGGCCGCAGCGGCCCCCGCCTGCGCCACCGTATCCGGGATATCGCGCGGCGCCTGGCAGGCCCCGGCGATGTAGATGCCGTCGGTAAAGGTATTTACAGGAGCCAGCTTAGGATGCCGCTCCTGGAAGAAGCCTTCGCTGCCGCAGCCGATATTGAAGCGGCGGCGCACTTCCTGGGCGTCGGGTTGGGGCTCGAGGCCGGTGGAAAGCACCACCATGTCCACCGGTATGCGGCGCACGAACCCGGCCAGGGTATCTTCCACGCGCAGGACCAGTTTACCCTCTTCTTCTGGCGTCATCGCCCAGTCCGTCACCTCATCTACGCGGCCGCGGATGAAATGCACGCCTTCTCCCAGGAGTTTGTCGTAAAATTCCTCGTAGGCCTTGCCCGGCGCGCGCATGTCGATGTAGAAGTTGTAGACTTCGGCGCCGGAATGTTCCTTGATCAGGTGGGCCAGTTTCAGGGAATACATGCAGCAGACGCGGGAACACCATTTATTGGTCTTCGCGTCGCGCGAGCCCACGCAGTGGATGATGCCCACGGCCTTGGGATGGGTGCCGTCGCGCAGCACCACTTCGCCGGAAGTGGGGCCGGAGGCGTTTACCAGCCGCTCTACCTCCAGCGCGGTATAAACGCCGGGGTAGCGGCCGTAGCCGTATTGCGGAGAGCGCGCGACGTCGTAGGTTTTAAAACCCGTAGACAGCACGATAGCTCCCACCTGTAATTCCTTAGTCTCGGCTTTCTGGTTGAAGTCGAAAGCCTTGCGGTCGCAGGCGGCGGCGCAGGGCTGCTTGCACTTGCCGGTCTTCAACTGTATGCAGGTTTCGGGGTCCACCAGCACCACTTTCGGCGTGGCCTGGGGGAAGTCTATATATACGGGCTTGCGCTTGCCGAGGCCCTGGTTGAACTTATCCTTGAACTTGGGTTCCTTGAAGACGCAGGCGTCGATGCACTCCATGCAGCCTACGCAGAGGTCTTCCTTTACGAAGCGGGGCTTGCGGGTGACCGTTACCTTATAGTTGCCCACATAACCCTCGACCTTGCTGACTTCGGAGTAGGTCCAGAGCGTGATGTTGGGGTGGGATTTGACGGCCGACATCTTGGGGGTAAGGATACAGGCCGCGCAGTCGAGCGTAGGGAAGGTTTTGTCGAACGCGGCCATATGGCCGCCGATGGTGGCTTCGCGCTCTACCAGGGTCACTTTTTTGCCGGCGTTGGCCAGCGTCAGCGCGGCGTGTATGCCGGCGATGCCCCCGCCGACCACGAGCACGTTGGGGTCCACCGCGACCCTTTTTTTGTCCAGGGATTTATGGAAGCGCACGCGCGCGATGGCCGCGCGGGCGAGGTCCTTGGCCTTTTCGGTAGCGGATTTCTTATCCTCGTGCACCCAGGCGGCGTGCTCCCGGATATTTACCATCTGGAAAAAGAACGGGTTCAACCCGCCCTTGGCGGCGGCTTTGCGGAAAGTCTCCTCGTGCAGGTTCGGCGAGCAGGCCGCGACCACGAGGCGCTCAAGTTTATGTTCTTTAATGTCCTTGGCTATCATTTCCTGGCCGGGGTCGGAACACATGTATTTGTATTCGCGCGAGACCGCGACGCCGGGCAGGGCGGCCGCGTATTTCTGCACCTCGAGGACGTCGATCATGGAGGCGATGTTGCTTCCGCAGTGGCAGATGTAAAAGCCGACGCGGGGAAGGGTTTCTTTTTTTGATTTATTTTCGGTCATAGTTTATCCTTTGCATGTGGCGCACGTTAGATCGTGTCCAGCAACACACGGCAGGTTAGCGTAGTCCACCCCCCGCCAGCACGGCTTCGGCGGAAATTATACCGCGCTTGATGCCAAGCTCGGATCCGGGCAGGCCCATGGCGAGCCCGAGGACCTGCGTGAAGTAAAGTACCGGCATATCCACGCTTTCATATTTACTCGCGATCTTGCCCTGGTAACCGTCCAGGTTGAACTGGCATAGCGGGCATAAGGTCACGATCGCGCCGGCTCCGCGTTTCTTGGCTTCCTTTAAGATAATATAGGCCAGGCGCAGGCCCACTTCCGGGACCGTGCCTGTAAGACTGCCGCCGCAGCAGCGGGTCTTCAGCGGCCAGGTAACGCATTCGGCGCCGGCCGCCTTCATAAGCTTGTCCATGGTCACGGGATCGTGCTGGTCATCGAAGGTCGCATAGGGCCGCACTATCTGGCAGCCGTAGTAGGGCGCCAGCTTGAGGCCTTTTACGGGGTTCTTGATCAGCTTGGAGATCTTCTCCAGGCCCACGTCGTTGATCAGGACGTCCAGGGGATGCCGGACCTTTACGGTGCCCTTATAATCCAGGCCTCCGGCTTTGAGGGCGTTGACCACCTTGCGGCGGATCTCCGTATTCTCCTTCAGGGCTTTCTGGGTCTTGTTAAGCACCAGGTAGCAGGCGCTGCAGGGAGCTATCACATCCAGATCTTCGCGCTCCGCGATGGCCAGGTTCCGGCCGGCCAGGGCGTAGGATTTGGTCTCCTCCACCGACATATAGGCGGTGGCGCCGCAGCAGTTCCAGTCCTCCAGCTCGCGGATATCCATGCCCAGGGCTTTGCATACGGCCAGGAAAGATTCCTCGTAGGCCTTGCCGCTTCCTTTCAGAGAACACCCGGGGAAATAAAGGTATTTTTTCATGATACGGCCTCCCTCTTGCTCTTTTCGTCAGCGTCCAGCGCGTCCAGGACTTTGCGCAGCTCGGCGCGGTTCTTGATGGTCTCGGGGATGAGCGACATGCGGCCCGTGCGCATGAGGTTCATTCCCAAACCGGTCATGCCCAGGAACTTGAACCAGTTCGTGCGCAGGAAAAGGTCGATAACGAGCAGCGTCTCGTTGACCCGGCCGAACATGAAGATCATGCGGCCGAACTCGCGCGCCAGGACCGGGATCGGGAAGCGGCGCGGATAGACGCCTTCCTCGATGGCCCGGCGCTTCAGGAGATACATGATGTCCGTCACCTGTATCTCTTTGGGGCATTCCACCCTGCAGGCGTAGCAGCTGGCGCAGAGCCAGATCGTGAAAGAACCCAGGACTTCTTTTTTAAATCCTTCGCGGGCCATGTTGATGAGCCTGCGGGGCGTATAATCCATGTACAGGGAAAGCGGGCAGGTAGCGCTGCAGATCCCGCATTGGATGCAGTGACGGAGGTTCTCCCCGCCTGTCTGGCTGGTCACCCACTTTGCGAATTCCTTATCGCAGTCGCCTTCATATTTAACTTTTTGTTCTAGCATGGGCCGCCTCTCTTTGTCGCACCCCGGGATCTACGGTCTTCGGGGAGGAGATTTTTCGGTAAGGATAACGGATACTGATACTGTAATACTACCATGGCGGCAGCGGGGTCCGCTATAAAATTCTACTCATAATGTTATAAGTTAAACTAATAGTCGCGGGATCAACGATGTCAGCCGTGCGGCACGCCGCCCAAAAACGCTTCGCCATTGGTCCAGCCCAGTTCACCCAGGACCTCGGGGTTCCGACCGAGGAGCTTCGCGGCAGCGCGCAACACTTCGGCCAGCGGCGCGGAACCCGGCTCGGGAGCTTCGGTCTCGAACAGAACCCTTCCGGGCGGCGCGGCGATAAGCGCCTTGCGCAATTTTTCCCGCTTAGGGTCCGCCAACCCGGCGCCGAAGGAAAAATAAGCGCCCAGGCCGGCCAATTCCCCCGTCAATTCAGGCGGCCCGCCGTAAGCGTGGAGCAGGAAAACCGGGGGCCGCTCTTCTTTAAGGATCTCGACCAGCCTGCCCCAGGCCCGCACGCAGTGTATCGTCACGGGCCGTTGGAGCTTTTTGGCCAGCCTGAGCTGGACTATGAAAGCCTCTTCCTGCTTTATGATATCGGGATCGACGGCTTTATCCAGGCCTATCTCACCCACACCGGAAGGCACGCGCGACAGGAAGTCCTCCAGTTGCGCGGGCCAGCCGTCCCGCGCCCTGTCTATGAACCAGGGATGAAGACCGAAGAAAGGGAAAACCCGGCCCCGCACTTTGGCCAGGTCCAGCACCTTTTGCCAGTCGTCAGGCCGCGTGCCGTTGCAAAGCGTCAGCTTTACGCCGGCGGCGGAAGCCGCCGCAAGAGCTTCGGACGTTCCTTTCGGGGTGTGATAATTTTGGAGGTGGGCGTGCGCGTCAAAAAGCCGTATCTCTGGCATGATCAGTGTTTCCGGCTTTCCTTTATCAGTTCGCGGGCGTGCTGGAGTCCCAGGTCGGTGGACCTGGTTTTGCCGCCCAGCATACGGGCTATCTCAAGGACGGAATCTTCCGGCCCCAGTTTTGAGACTTTTATCGCGGATAAGCCGCGGCTCACGTTCTTTTCCACGAAGTAATGCGTGCCGGCGAACGCGGCTATCTGAGGCATGTGCGTGATGCAGAAAAGCTGTTTTGAGGCGGACAGGGCGGAAAGCTTTTCGCCCAGCAGGCGGGCCACGGTGCTGCCGACGCCGGTATCCACCTCGTCGAAGACCAGCACGGGGATATTATCGCTGCCGGCCAGCACGGTCTTGAGGCCCAGCATCACGCGGGACATCTCGCCTCCCGAAGCGGTCAGCTTCAGCGGCTTCAGAGGGTAGCCCGGATTGGCCGAGAACATGAATTCCGCGTTGTCCATGCCGGCGGCGGTGAAACGCCCCTCTTCGGTTTCTACCGCGACCGAAAATCTGACTTCCTTGAAGCCGAGCCCGGAGATCTCGGCCAGCACGGCCGCGGATAATTTTTTGGCGGCGGCGGCGCGCTTGGCGTGCAGGGCCTCGCCCAGACCGGTCAGCCGGCCTTCGGTCTTTTCGAGTTCGGCCGCCAGCTCCTTCTTATCAAACGAAGCGTTCTCAAGGCCGTCCACCTTTTCCCGCAGTTCGCTTTCTTTTTTGAGGACATCGGCGACTTCCGGGCCGTATTTTTTCTTCAAGCCGGAGATCTTGTCCAGCCGGGAGAGAACCGCGTCCAGAGCGGAAGGATCGGTATCAAGGTTCTTTGAATATTTATAAAGGCTTTCCTCGACGTCCTTCAGAGCGAGGATGGCCTGGAAAAGATTTTCCTTTACGGGCGCGGCGGTCTCGTCCACGTCGGACAGGGCCTCGAGGTCCTTCAGCGCCTTCTCAAGCCCGGCCAGAGCCGGCGCCTCCCCGGCGGAAAGCAGCTCGTAAGCGCGATTAGAGAGTGTGCAAAGCCTGCTGGCGTTCTTCAGGCGGGGATACAGGACCTGGAGCTCGCCTTCCTCCCCCTCCTTAAGTTCCGCCGACTCTATTTCTTTGAGCTGGAAGCGGTAAAGATCGACAAGGCGGGCGCGCTCGTCCTCCGAAAGGGATACCGCGTTCAGCCGCTCGAGCAGCCGCCGGCGCTCTTCAAAGACCGCGCCGTAAGCCGCGGCCTCCCTTTCAAGCCGCCCGTAACGATCCAGCAGGTCCAGCTGAACCTCGGGCTTCATCAGGCTCTGATGTTCGTTCTGGCCGTGGAAATCCACCAGGGCGTCCCCGAGCCCGGACAAAAAAGACGCCGCCACGGGGCGGCCTTCGAAAAAACCTTTGGTCTTGCCGCCGGCGTCCAGCTGTCTGCGCACGGTAAACTCGGGCCCCTTTACCCCGTAAGAGGCCAGAAGTTTTTTCGGCAGGGAGCTGGAATCGAAGACGCCGGAAACCTCAGCCTGCGCCGCGCCGGTCCTGACCAGCTCAGAACTGGCGCGCTCGCCCAGCAGGAAACCGATCGCTTCCACTATTATGGATTTCCCGGCGCCCGTTTCACCGGTGAAGACGTTGAGGCCCGGCCCGAACTCCAGGGCCAGCCGGTTTATGATGGCGAAATCTTTTATCTCAAGTCGTTTCAACATATACTCTTAAAGCCGTAAGGTGGTTGCCGGCGGGTATAATTGGAGGGGTGACGGGTGTCAGTCTTTTTCGACCCCGCAGGCGGCCGAGGGAACGCGAAAAAGACTGACCCCGGCAGGACCCCGAACTTGCATCCGCCGGCAATTACCTTATCTTTTCCCCCAACGGAGCTTCTTGCGCAGGATATCGAAGTAGGAGAAATCCTGCGGGACCAGCATCTCCAGGTTCTTGGGGTATTTACGGATGACGATCTTATCTCCGGCCTCGAGAACGGAACTCTCCTGGCCGTCAAGGAATAGAGAAGCCCAGTGGTCATGGCCCGGGCGCTTGCCTATCACTATGGTGATCCCCTCCATAGAGGACAGCACGATCGGGCGGTGGGATAAAGTGTGGGGACAGACCGGAGACAGCAGGAAAACTTCAAGGTACGGCAGCACGATCGGGCCCGAAGCCGCCAGGTTGTAGGCCGTAGAACCGGTCGGAGTGGAGATGATCAGCCCGTCGCCGAAGTACTCGCTCAGGAACTGCCGGCCGAAATAGGCGCGCAGGCTGAAAGCCCTGGCCTCGGCGCTGCGGATGACGCAGTCGTTAAGAGCGGGATACGGGCCGAACACTTTTTTGCCCTGGCGGCGGACTTCCACCGACAGCAGCTGCCGTTTGACCTTGCTGAAGCCGTTGTTGAGGAAAGCGGGCAGGTGTTTTTTAAAGCCGGAGCGCTCTATGCCGCTGAGGAACCCGAGCCCCCCCGCGTTGATGCCCAGGACCGGCATGCCGTACTTTATGACATGGCGGGCCGCGTAGAGCACCGTGCCGTCCCCTCCGACGGTGATGGCGGCATCGGCCTTGTCGAATTTGCAGACCGGTTCGTTAACGCAGACCTTCGACACCCCGACTCCCCGGCTTTTAAGGAGCCGCTCGATGGCGGCGGCGAAAGTTATGGCCTTATTCCTTTTAGAGTTGTAGAACAGGACTACGCTTTTAATGCGTTTCATAATGAATATGATACAAAAAAAATTGTATCATAACCTTGCACACCGGCCCGCAAGGACAGGGTGTAATTTTAAATGGTCATCGGGGGTAATTATGAAAATAAATAAAAAAGTGGAAGACGCGATAAACAAACAGATCAACGCCGAACTTTATTCCGCCTACCTGTATCTGGGTATGTCGGCTGGCTGCACCGAGGTAAACCTGAAGGGCATAGCGCACTGGCTTTACGTGCAGGCCCAGGAAGAAATGACCCACGCCATGAAATTCTACCGCTTTGTCCTGGACCGCGGCTGGCATACCGTATTCCCCGCCATCGAGAACGTGCGGGATAACTGGAAGACCCAGCTCGAGATGTTCCTGGCCGCCTACGAGCACGAAAAGAAAGTGACGGGGATGATAAACAACATCATGGACATAGCCATCGCCGAGCGCGACCACGCCACCGCCAGCATGCTGAACTGGTTCGTGGACGAACAGGTGGAAGAGGAAGCCAACTCTTTAGAGATAGCCGAGAAGCTCAAGCTCATAGGCGAGTCCAAGGACGGCCTGCTCATGCTGGACAAGGAGCTTTCCCTCCGCGTTTTCGTGGACAGGACGCTGCCCGCCGGCGCCGCCCAACCCTGACGGCCTGAACGGAGACTGTAAAGCGCCCGGCCGTTCTTAACTGGCCGGGCGCTTCGCTTTTCAGATCTCCATTTCGGCCGGGGAACCGGGACGATTTTCCATGAGGCGTCCCGGCCCGGTACCGGTAGCGATACGGATGCGGGAGCCGCCGGCCAGCACCAAAATATCGAAGCCGGGAGCCTTCAGCCGCCAATCCAGGCCTTCCCAGGGGCCGCGGCCTGTATAGCCCGGCGTCTCTTTACGAAAGTCCCCCGCGGAACGCCAGTCCGGCAATATCTCCAACTCCCCTGAAACCAGCCTGTCGCCGGCCCAGGCGCGCTCGACCGTAATTCCCGCGGAAGAAAGCCTTTCCAGCACCGCCTCAAGCTCCGGAGGCCTCGCGCCGTAAGGCAATACGATCTTTTTTATTCTGATGAGGCCGGCCAGTTCCTCCACCCCGCTCCAGTCCCGGCGGGCCGGCGTGGAGATCAGCACGGCCTCCACTTCCCGGAAACCGTAATGCAGGACGGTATTCGCGAGCTTGCGTCCGCGGACACCCGGGTTAATAAGAAAAACGCCGGCATGCCCGTGGCGGAGCAGCACGGAACGGGTATTGGAATCGGAAAACGCGGCCAGCAGGCTTTTCTCCGGCAGAGTGCCGGCTAATAACACCGTCAGCAGGGGTACCGCCGCCAGGGCGTACAGGCGGCGCCGCCTGAACCCCAGCAGCGGGGCGTGCAGCACGACGAACACGAAAAGGAAAAATGCGGCGAGGGTAAGCGCGGAAGGCGGGCTTACCATAACCGAAGAATACTTGAAAGCGGCGAACCATTTTATGAGCCGGATGAACACGGCCGCCATCCCTCCCGTCAGCGTCTTAAGGATAAAGAACAGCTTCGCCGGAGCCGGAACGAGCAGCGCCGCGAAGCCCAGCCCCATGATAACTCCGGAAGCCGGCACCAGGAGCACGTTCGACAATATCGAGACGAGCGAAACTTTATGAAAATAGAGCGCCATCAGCGGGTAAAGGCCGGCCTGGGCGAAAAAACTGACCAGCAATACACGCGCCAGATATTGAGCGGGACCTTTGACCCGCACCAGGCCGTCCCAAAGCGTCATCCCGACCGTGATCCCGTAGGACGCGATAAAGGACATCTGAAAGCCCGCGTCGAAGAGAGCGGAGGGATCCGCCAGGAGTATGGCGAAACACGCGATGATAAGCCCCTGAAAGATGCCGGAATCCCTATCCAGCAGATAGCCGGCCAGGGCTGCCGAAAACATCACGTAACCGCGTACCAGCGGCGCTTCAAGGCCCGCCACCAGCACGTAAAAGCCGGCACAAGCCAGGGCCAGCAGGCCGGAGTATTTTTTTCCGATCTTAAGCTTCGAGCACAAAAAATAGACCAGGAAGGTCACAAAACCGACATTGGAGCCGGAAGCCACAAGGAGGTGCATGGCGCCTGAGTCCTGGAACGCGGTCTTCAGTTCCTCGGGGACGCTTTTCTTCTCGCCAAGGACCACGCCGCCGAGTACCGCGGCCTGATCGGGCGGAAAGTTCCCCTCGAATATCTTAAGCGACCTGGCGCGAAACGCGGCCGCGAAGCTGACCGGGAACGGGGCTTTTTTTATCATCTCAAGGCGCCGGCCCCTGGCTTCCGCACTTATTCCCCTCTCGGCCAGATAGTTCCGCCAGTCGAGGTTGCCGGGGATCGCGTAATTGAAAGGTTCGGCCAGAGCGGCGCTGAACGCCGCTTTATCGCCGTATGAGGCGCCGCCCATATCGTCCGCATAAGCCATTACCGCGGTGTTAACGCGGATCCCGTCGACCGATGTTACGTTCAGGGTGAAACGCCAGAGACCGCCGCTATGGACCGGATACTGGGCTACCCGGCCCTCCAGGCGGACCGCGGGCGAAGGCAGCGGCGGCAGGTCCCGCGCGGCGGCACGGTTACCGGTGAACCTGAAGAGCAATATCCCCGCCGCCCAGCAAAGCAGCAGGATAAAAAGCGGTCTTTTATAATAGGAAAAACGCATCCATCAGACGGCGAAAACAGCCGGCAGGCGGGATCTGATAAGAGCAGGATCTAAGGAGCGGAGGTTCCCGGGTTACTGCCCGCTATCCGCTGTCTCCCCCAAAAACTATCCGAGACGCTAGACCTTCGTCCTGCCCTTGAGGGCGTAGCCGAGGGTCACTTCATCCATGTAATCGATGTCCCCGCCGAGAGGTACGCCGTAGGCGATGCGCGTGATGCCGGGGACATAATCCTTTAAAAGCCTGGTGAGATAGAGGGCCGTGGTCTCCCCTTCGGTGTCCGGGTTGGTGGCTATGATAAGTTCGGTTATGGCGCCGTCCGCTTTATGGACCCGCTCTATAAGTTCTTTAAGTTTCAAGCCCTCGGAATTTACGCCGTCCATGGGCGAGATCACGCCGTGAAGGACATGATAGACCCCGTTGAAGATATCGGCTTTTTCTATGGCCGCCACGTCCTGCGGCTGGGAGACCACGCAGATCACAGAGCGGTCCCTTGATTGGTCGGCGCAGACGCTGCACTGGTCCCCTTCCGCGTAATTATAGCAGTCGCGGCAATAGGAAACCGAGCTTTTTACGGACCTCAGAGCCTCCACCAGTTCTTCTATCTGGCCGGCGGGCGTCTTTACGACGTAAAGGGCGAAACGCTCCGCCTGCTTGGGACCTACGCCGGGGAAACGCCTGAAAAGGGTTATGATCTTGTCTAAAGCTTTCATAATGGGGAGGGGGTCAGGCTCGCTTTGCGCCTTAACACCCGGCAGCTGCCTATTTTATCTTCTGTATCCTGGTTATCCTGCCGTGAAAAACTTTGTTGAGATGCTTAAGTTCGGGGTCTTCTCCGGGCGTCCTGGCGCCGCCCAGATCTTCCCATTTCATTTCGCCGGTTCCTTTCGCGGGGGCCTGGGCCGCCGGCGAGGCCGCGCCGGGAGCCTCCGGCATATCCGCCTCCGTCTCTTCGGCTTCCAGCACTTCGGCAGATTCCGGCGCCTCTTCAGCTTCATCCCGCTGTACGGGGGCGGTTTTCACCGCTCCGCTCTGCTCGATCGTAAGTCCGATATGCCGCCCGGCCACGCGCTCAAGGGTCTCCTCAAGTTCTTTGCGGGCTTTTTCTATGATATCGGCCTCGAATTTATTGGCGGAAGAAAGTTTCCAGGTATTGTCATGGTCGAAGACCACCCGGACGGAGAGCAGAGCATTGTAAAGGACCGGCTTATTTACGGAAATAATGCTCAGGAGCCGTTTCCAGAGCGCGGAAGAGGGCAGGCCGGAACCCGAAGAGCCCTGTTCCGGAACGGGGGCGGGCTTCAGATCTGATTTTTCATTTTTTTTTTGCTGGTCGGCGGCGGGCGCCTGCCGGAAGGCTTCGGGAGCCGGGGCGCCGGAAGAAAGCCGGCCCTCGAGCGCCTCAAGCCTTCTGACCAAAGCGTCCAGGTCCTGCGGGGTCTCTATCAAAGTGAACAGGGCGATCTCGGAGGCCAGGGCCGGGGAGTCCGAAAATTTGACTTCGTCTATAACGGCGTTCAGTTTTCTGGAGAGCCGCGCCAGCGCAAGCGGAGGGCAGTCCTTGTCAAGCGCCTGGGCCAGGGCCGTGGGCACCTTCGAGAAGCCGTGCAGGTACAGGAAAGTCTCGGACAGCGTGTTGCGCAGATCGCGGAGGATGGTTATCGGATCGTAGCCTTCCTTTGAAATTTTTTCGAATCCGGCGTATAGCGCGGCCGTGTCCCTTTTGACCAGGGCCAGGGCCACGTCCTTTATAAGGTCGGGGCTGGCGTGGCCCAGCAGTTCGTTAAGGACCTCGAGCTCCACCGCACCCTTGCCGAAAGACGCGGCGCGATCCAGCAGCGAAAGCGCGTCGCGCATGGCCCCGGCGGCGGAGCCGGCGATAACGGCCAGCGCCTCGTCCGAAACCTTGAACTTTTCCTGCGTGACGACCTCGCGGAGCCTTTCGATTATCAGGTCCTCCGGGATCGGGCGGAAGCGGAAACACTGCGAACGGGAAAGTATAGTGACCGGCACCTTGGTCTGGTCGGTGGTGGCCATGATGAACACCACGTGGGGCGGCGGCTCCTCTATGGTCTTCAGGAGCGCGTTAAAGGACTGCTTGGACAGCATATGCACTTCGTCCAGGATATAGATCTTGTATTTATCGCGGGACGGCGCCAGGCCGACGTTATCGATAATGACGCTGCGCACATTGTCCACGTCGGTGTGGCTGGCGGCGTCTATTTCCAGGACGTCCATGGACTTGGACTCGGCTATCTCGGCGCAGGAAGAGCATTTATCGCAGGGCTTGCCGTTCTTGGCGTCCTTGCAGTTCAGAGTTTTGGCGAGGATCCTCGCGATGGTGGTCTTGCCGCAGCCGCGGGGCCCGTAAAAGACATAAGCGGGCGATACGCGCCCCAGCTTCACCGAGTTGGCGAGAGTGGTCTTTATGGCGGCCTGCCCCATAACCTCTTCGAGGTTCCTGGGGCGGTATTTAGCGGCAAGATTTTCGTAAGACATAAAAGATAACGGACCGCTTCAGGCCATAAGTTTTTAAGGAAGTCTTCCCCGCTTATGGCTTAAAGCCTATGGGCTGCGGCTTTCTTAAATAGAGAACTTGATGCCGGCGCCGACCGAGATAAAGCTCGTCTTGTGCGACCCGTCGTCGAATATCTGGTATCCGACATTAGCCACCAGCATGCTCAGATCGAGATAAGCGCCGAACAGGTAAGCGGAACTGTCGTCCACGCTGTCCCTGTACTTGGTGCCGGTGTAGGATACGAAGGGCGTGATCATGGGGGTCCCGGGAATATCGACCCGCGCGTTGACGCTGGACCTGGGGGTAGCCCCGTAGACGAATTCATGACCGGGAATAGGATTGATGAGCGGCACGATCTTCCTGGTCCCGTAGTTATAGTTGGTGTAGGACGCGGAAAGGTCTATCATCAGCAGTTTCGCGCCGGCGAAGAGCGAGACCTGGGTCTGGTCCGTCTTCTGGGCCGCGATGCCCGCGGGCTTATATTCGTGCATTATCTGCCGGACACCGGCGCCCACGTCAAGGCGCGCCAGGCCCTCGCCGCCGCGCACGGTACCGCGGGAACCCGGGCCCGCCAGGCGCGACTTGCCGCCGGAGCCGGGAGTAAGTGACAGGGTTATATCCCCGCCGAAATACTTATTGGAATAATCGTTGACCTCGGGAGTGGAACCGCCTTCGGCGCCCACGGTGAACTTATCGGCTTCCCAGGCGCCGCGCAGCCCGTAGGTGCGGTAAGTGTGGTCCAGGAGATCGGAAGTGTAGGTGGCTATGGACGGCTCGACCGCGATATTCCCGGAGCCTACCAGCAGGTGCAGCCTGTTGCCGCGATATTTATTCGGGCCGGTGGTAACGGTGGCCCCCCCGTCAAAATAAGCCGCGGCGTTCAAGAAAGAACCCGCTAAAATTGCAGCCGCAACGATCATCCTTTTCATGATATTCTCCTTATTACATCCAATTGAAACTGTCCTTACATTATACGATTTTTGCAAATTGAATATACAAAAAAACACCCCCGGTTTCCCGGGGGTGCGATACCGCTTAAGTTTTTTTAGTTACTTGCTGGGCGCGGGGCCGCAGGCCTTACTGTCCAGCGAAGGGCACGCTTCGCTTCCGTATACCGCCCCGTGCTTCTGGCAACCGCTGGTATTGAACCACTTACCCGCCCTGACGCAGTTGATAGTGTAGTACGGGCTGGCTAGGGAACTTATATTCACGACCCTGGAGGTATAAGCGACGACCTCGCCGTCAACACCACTCCTGGGCACGAAGTTCACGCCGGCGATGTTGAAACTGCCCGGCGCCTGCAATTTAACCGCGGGCTGCACCACCACATTGTTGGCGGGCCGGTTCTGCACACCGGAGACTGAGCCGGAATGCGAGTCGGCGGTAGCGGTGGCGTTGGCGTTCCCCCCCTGCACGTTAATGATAGTGGTAGGGGTAGTATTAGGCTTTACGGGCTTTACATACGGCTTGCCGGCCAGGTTGGCCTGGTCCGCATAAGCGTCAAAGCCCTTGTTCTGCGGGGTCCCGTCGCCCTTCTTGGCCAGGTTATACTCCGCCACCAGGCTTCTGAGCTTGCTATAGTTGGCCGGGGTGGCTTTAGCCGGAGACGACTCTATATCCGACTTTAAGGCCGCGATAGCCGTCTGCCGGTTCTGCATTATGGCGAATTGCGCCTGGGCGTTATTCCTGGCGGTAGTGAAAGTACTGTTAGTGCTCTTATTGGCGTTGATAGAGGCCATGGTCTTCTCCGCCGCCGTCTGATTGGCGGGGATATCCCCGGCTGAACGCATTACACTGTCCTTATCCGCCGTCGACATAGTGTCCGTAGCGCCCGGGGTGACGGTGGGCGTGGTATCATCCAGCGGAGCGCCGGCGGCCGCGCACTGAGCGGTCCACTCGGTTATACTTTTTTCCAGCAGGTCCATCCCGCCGGTAGTGATCTCGGCGGTATAACCATTGGCGCCCTTTATATCGTAAGGCAGCGCACTCACGCCGCGTATCGAGAGGGCGACCATGTCCCCGCTGATGTCATTGGCCGGAACGAGGTCACCGTCTATTTCCCTGGCCTTTAACTTCTTAAGAGGGCTGGATCCGGCCCAGTAGTCGGCTTCCGCCGTTTTCACGGCGGTATCGTCGACTTTCTTCTCGTTCCACAATTTGCCGTAGTCCGCGCCGCGCCATTCCACGGGGGCGGCCATATACGGGTCCGACTCTTCCTTCGCCGGGGGCTCGGACGGAGACGGGTTGGGGTTGACCTGCACCGGGGCCGGCGCCGCGGGAATGGAGCTGTCCAGGCCGGTTAATTTCTTGAAAGCGTCCTTCAGGACGGTCACGTTATCCGGGAGCCCGGCTGTTTCATCCGTGATATCTTTGCCGTCCTTGTCTTTCAAGCCTTTGACCAGGTCGTTCACGGTGTTGTACGTATTGCCGACCTCGGACGTCATGCCGCCGGATTCGTCCACCACCAGCTCAGATTGCTTGTCGTAGAAGGCCATGGCTTTCTTATGAAAGTTCAGCTTCTTGTTAGCCAGGGTTATGGAGTTTTCCTTATAATTCTCAGCTTCCGCCTTTATAGCTTTAAGGGCCTTTAACGGGGCCACGCCGGCGCCGGTCTCCAGAACTTCCTTGCCTTCTTTCATGGCCGTACCGCCGCCTTCCAGCTTGGCTATCTGCGCGTCCACTTTTCCGATAAAGGCTTCGTATTTACTCGTAGCCACGGATATTCTAGACTCGGCCGCGAGGACCGCCGTTTTATAAGGGGTCGCTTCGGCATTCGCCAGTTTCGGGGTCTTGCTTCCTATATCCGCGAACAGCGTCTTGGCAAGGCCGGAACACTTGGTTACGCTGTCAACCGTGGCTTTGGTGAACTTCAGCAGCATCTTCGGATCCGCAGTCTTCTGCCCTTCCCTGGCGTTATCCACCAGCTCGGTAAGGGTCTGGTCGTAAGTTTTAAGCATCTCCGTGTAGCTGGCCGGAACGGCGCTGCCGGAAGGTACTGTTCCGCCGGGGTTATTCCCGCCGGGGTTATTCCCGCCGGGATTATTCCCGCCGGGGGTGTCCCCGCCGGGGGTGCTGCCGCCGGTGCCGGGCGCGCCTTTGGCATGGACGCCGCAAGGACAATCGCTCGGATTGCAGCTTACACCCTTATCCTTATTACATATACTCATGGGGTACTTGGCTACTTCGCCGTTCTTGCAATCTTTTCCATCCGACGGCGCGAAGCAGAACAGGGGAGCCGGGCCGGGGCCAGGGGTCTGGCCTGTAAGGTCGTCGGTAATACCGCCTATCCATTTGGTCAGCGACCCGGTGAAGCCGGTCAGCATGGCCTGGATGATCTGCTTGGGGATCTCGTACTTCTTGAAAAATTCCCATTCGAGCGCTTTCGCCTGGCGGGCCTTGGCCGCGGCCTGCTCCAGGGTCTCACCGCCGAGGTTCTTCCTGTCGCTGAGGCTGGAACCGGAGGGACGCGAATACTTGTCGCCGTCGGTGGCGCTCATGCCGCCTGATCCGCCTTTCGCGAGGTCCAGGGAATCGGCGGCCGCTTTGTCCAGCGAGCGTATGGAGCTGGCTCCGTCGTTGAAATTACCGGCCGCTTTGTCGGCTTGCGAGCGCAGTTTGTCAAAAGCTCCCTTACTGGCGCTATTGGGGCTTGAAGAGACGCCTTTGTAACCGGCCCCGCCCACGGGACCGACCATGGAGCGCGTGGCTGATTTTCCGGACGCGTTCTGGGCGCTGCTGAGGATCTTGCCGTCTAAACCGCCGGTAGTCCTGGTGCCCTCTCCGCCGCTGAAGAAGGAACCCATACCCCTGAGCGAACTCTGCATCTTGGGAATGACGGTGGGAACGCCGGCCGATTTGGACGCTTCCGAAAAAGCGTTACGGGCGGAGTCCTTCATGGAATCCCGGAAATCCGTCCTCGGCGCGGGCTGCTGGGGCGCGGCCGGAGCCTGCGCGGGCTCAGAGCCCAGGATCAGGGACGCCGGGTCCCTTGAGCTCAGGGGCGTTACAACTTCGCCGGTGCCGTCCGGGGAGCCCTGGCTGAGAGCGTTAATGCCCGGCTCGTAGGGAGAGCCGCTGGCGTCCGCGCGCGAACCGAAACCGGGCGTGAGCTGGTCGGCGCCGGTAGGCTTGGACATCATGTACTCGGCCACGGGAGCCGTGACGAGGACGCTAAGGCCCACCGCCACGAAAGCCAGGTCTTTTTTGGAAAGGTTCTTGATCCTGTCCATTATGCTGCCGGCGGCCTTGGAAAAAGCGGGCCTGCCGAAAGCGGAGGTCTTTTTAAAGGAAGCACCCACCTTGCCTACAACGGGGCCGCCTTCGTCGCGCTTTTCGTTCTCGTTATAAAAGTTCATAGAACCTCCTGAAGTATATGCACACCCGACGGCACCCCTCGAACCGGGACCCGTCAGACCGATAAATTTTCACCGCGCCGAAACCCGAACCGACCGCTTGCTCATTGGTAAAATCTGTAAAAGACGTCTCTATACCCGGTATACTTTACTTAATATTCTCCGCCAAGCCAAGTGTCAATCGGCCCTGTCTTTCATAGGCCTTTCGGTCCCCACTGTCGCACCCCGATCGCACTGCACGGCGATCGGGGCGGATGAACGCCGGGCTCATAAGGTAATCGCCCGGTGCTCCCGGAGGGGGGCGCTGCCGGGACCCCCTCCGGGGATTTACCCGCAGGTGGGAACCGCACTGCGGTTCCCCCTACCCCTTCCGCGCTTGCTTCCTTCGCGAAGCTCAGTCGCTGCGCTGAACCCCCCGAGAAGGAGATCTCCTTAACGCTAAGGAACCCGGAACTGTCTCGCCAGAAGCCTTTAACCGGCCAATAAACGAGCCCGCAGGCAAAGTCCGCGAGCACTTCGTTCCGGGACGGCCGGCCGGCGGGCGCCATCCTTCGAACTACGAAGAAAGCTCCGCAGACCGCCGCAGAAATATGATCTATCCACCGGAACGATAGCTCCTAACCGCAGACTTTAACAACGGGCTTGAAAAACCGACGCCGCACCCGACGGGACCGGCTTTAGTCCCCTTTATCTCCCAATCCGTCGCTACGGTCTCCCCCATTAAATCCGCCTTTAGCGTCATCTTCCATCATCTGCTTGTCCTGGTAACCCAAAGCGCCGGCTATCTGGTCGCCGAACTGGGAATACACCATATACATCAGAAGGGCGGCGAGGAATATCCCCAACGGGCCCAGCCACGCGGCCAAGGCGATAAAGATGGCGAAGCAGAGCGCCATGATCAGCCACATTATCCACTTGTTCGGTTTCGAACACTTGCTTATGAGCATGCCGCCTTGTTTGGTGCCCTTGGAATATTGCGAGCAGCCCATGGGCGTATTGCTGCTCTGGCACTTGGACGAAAGAACGCTCTGGTTGGCGTTGAAATCCTCGCACAGGACCCGCATCTGGCCGACCTTATTATTCCAGGTGTCTACGGCCCCGTGGTCGTAGCATTTCGGAGCGCTGCCCAGGGTCTTGGAGATATCGTCTATCTTGTCCGCGTCATCCGACATCTTGACGCCTTCCTCGGATTGGGCTTTTGCGCAGTCCTCGCCCTGCTTCTGGAGGCCGCTGGAATCGGTAATTCCGGAGCTGGTAAACCCGGCGTCCGGGAGAGACGTAGGGTCCGAGTCCGTCTGTATGATGCCAAGATTTATATCGTTGCCGTCATAGGTGGAGCCGGTATACGCTTCCTGGTACTCGGGGGCATTGGAGGTTAAAGCGCCGCGGGTCGTGCCGAAAGTTTCAGCCAGCTGGAACATAGGCCTTTTGCTGTTCAGTTTGGTATCCATCTTGATACCCTTGGTCTTATACCCCACGTTCTTCCAGGAGAAACCCGAAGCCTTTCCCATCTTCTTGGCGTTCACCTTCTGAGGAGTGCCGGGCACCGGGATCTTGCCGCCGGCCTGCCTCACGGCGTTAGAGTACAGCCCCTCTCCACGGCCGGCCGCCCCCCCGGGCTGGGATATCATGGTCCTGTTGGCGTACGGGCCGGAACCATAGGCTCCGCCGGCCGAAGAAGCATAACGGTCCGCGAGGTTCTCGCCCATCACATCGCCGTAAAGTCCGCTGCCGGCCTCGCCGCCGGCGGCGCCGGCCGCGCCAAGAATGCCTTCCAGGTCCACCGTATCGGCGCCCTCGCCGCGGGCCTGGTCCTCGGAGCTCACCGCGCCCTTCACCTTGCCGGGGTCGGTCTTCTTATCGCCTTTCTTATTGCCGCCGCCTTCCGGACCGAACAGATCGGCCCCCCCTTTTACCATGGCCAGCGAAGAACCGCTGTCGCAATTGGCCCCGCACGGAAGTATCGAACCCACCGCGCCCATAAGCCTGTTCCAATAGGAGGTCTCGGCGCTGGACGCGGCCGCCCTGTCTATGGCGGCCTTTACGAATTCGCTTGAGTACTTGGGATTGAGGGCGGACACGACGCTGCCGAGCCCCATCATCCGGAGGGCGGAGGCCACCGGAGGCATCTCAAAGAACCTGCCCGCCATTTCGCCTGAAACCACGAAAGGCAGCGACGTGATCACCACCAGCAGAGCCAGGACCACATATTTGGTCCGGCCCGTGAAAAGAAGCAGGAGCATGGCAAGCAGGGATTTGCGCTTGTGCTTTTCTACAAATTTGTTACCCATATGGCCTCCCTGAAACACCTGCCGCCTAAACCGCCGGCGCCTTTAACTCCGCCGGAGAGGAACAAGACCGGCTGAAAAAAGTATTCGAATATATCTGATACCCGTCAGATCCCGGAACCGACCGTACTTCTAACGGGCCTTGCCGCCGGCTGCCCGCCAGCGGCATCGGCCGCACCTCCGCTGAAAACCCGCCTATTTCCCGCCGCCGGCCATGCTTCCGAGCATACCAAGTATGCCCGCGATAGCCGCCCACCAGAGAGTGGATATGCCGGCGACGCTTTGTGTCTTACCCGTCATGCCGCTGATAGCCGCCATCAGCGCGACACCTCCGCCAAGAGTGTATATGGTCCCCATCATCTTCTGACCATACCCCATTATATCGATGCCGATCATTATCGCCTTTATCGCGAGCGCGGCGGCGATGATACAAAGGAGCATACCGATGAGGTAGACGATATACGTCCAGAACGTTCCGCCCTTTCCATATGCCACCATCATGCCGCCGATAGTGGACAGCACGGCGGACAGCATGATCATCATCATCGCCTGCTCAGGCAATCCCTTCCAGGGACTGACATCCTCGGGAGTGGTCGGATTATTGATGGTGGGATCGTTGTTATTATTCCCACTGCCGCTGCTGTTGGAATTATCCACCGAAGGCGAGGTCACTATGCCGGCCCCGCTGTCGCCGCCGGTAAGGCCGCCGCCGCCGGTAGCGTCACCCTGCGCCGTGGCGCCGGTCCACGCCTTGTTCTGCGTACCGGCGAGGGAATCTATCTCCCTCCCGGTATACGATTTCTGCATCGTCTTCAGACCCTTGGCCTGGGCAAAAGACCCCTTGCCGAAAACGCCCTTGGCGCCCTTGGACTTCGAGAACACCGGCGTTTTAGCCCCTTTCATCGCCATGACCTTCTTGCGCTGGTCGAACTTGGGAGCGGTCGCAAAACCCGCGCCCATGTTGCTCAACCCCGGGGCCTTCGCTCCAGCGGCGCCGCTGTTGAATTTATTTCCGAACCCGCCCATGTTGCTGAATTTACTGTTGCCTCCGCCCATGGAATTGGACAGCCCGCCGCCGAAACTTCCGCCGGCAAGTTTCCCCATCATTTCCTGCGCCATATTACCCGCGCCCGGCGCGGGAGCGTTGGCATCCACCGCGGGCTTCTCTTCCGCGGCCGCCTGGTCTTTGGAAGAGTCCTTGGTCTCCGCGGCGCCTTCGTTAGGCGCGTTCCCGCCCATGGCCCCTTTATTCGTGTCCTTGAACATGTCGAGCGAGGAACCGGGAGACTGGTTCTGCCTCAGGATGGCCGGCACATAAGTGTCCGGGGTCCTGTTGGAACTGAAGGACGCTGTGCTTACGGCAGGCTGCTGGGACTGGTTCTTCATGTAGAGGCTTGTGCCGATAGCGGCGGAAACTATCACCGCCGTAAGGATAAGCCCCGCCTTGCCGGCCAGCAAACCGCCTATGCCGGCGGAAGCGCCGAACCTGCCGGCGCCGAAAGCGGCGGCGCGCCCGAAGTTAGCGGCACCCGGCAAAGCTTCACCGGCGCCGCCCATCGCGCTGCGCCCGCCGAAGCCGAGGCGGGAACGGAGCCAGGGAAGAAAGCCCTTCTTTTTATCCTTCTTCTCTTTGAAACTTATCTCAGGTAAATCGCTCATATAACCTCCCTTAAACTTCCCATGCAGCCCCTACCAGATCACTTTCCCGTTTTGGCGGGTGTTTTCGCGTCACCACTACCAAGCTGTACAGCCGCCGCTCCCTTCAAGGCATCACCGGCGGTGCTGGTCTCAGCCGCTTTAATACTCGCGTCGGTGACGGCGGCCGCCGAAGGCTCCGCGGCGGCAAAAGCCTGATAGGCCTTATACATGAGCATGCCGCCGGCGACCATATACATGATGCCGGTCCAATTCTGGCCGGTCCACGGCGGGTTGCCGTTCGGGTCCCCCATCTTCAATTTCATACCGGCATACAGGACCGCGGCCGCCGCGGCCATTGCCAGGACCGCGCAGATCTTCGCGGCCATGAACCAGCCGGCGGCGGCGGGAGTTCCCGCGCAAGCTTTACCTTTCTCCGCAAGCTTGCCTGCGATAAAGATGAGCAGCGCGGCCGCGAGCATGCCGTACATGGCCATATCCGTATACTTCGTCCAGGGCGACACGTTCTCGGGTTCCGCCACCTTGGGCGGAGTGGACTCGTTACTGTTAATACTGGGGTCGCTGCTCTTCAGCTTGTTCGCGCTGGAGATGCCGGCGCCGCCCAATCCGGCGCCGCCGCCGGGCGCGGTCACATCGCCCGAACCGGCGGTCTCGCCGGAGAAGGCCTCGGTAGCTCCCGTCTTTGAACCGGCCAGCGAAGGCCCCTGGGCCGATTTATTGCCCATATTACCGGCGAACTTGGCCTGCCCGAAAGCGCCTTTCTTGTTGAAATTAGGAACGCTGTACTTGGGCGAATTCTTGACCGCCGCCGCCATAGACCCTTTCATGGCGCCGGACCTGCCGTTCTCCTTGCCCACCGGGGGTTTATATACGGGAGAGAACTGGCCGTTGATCCCGCCGAACATCCCGCCGCCGCCGGAAAGTTTAGGGGCGTTCGAACTGCTGCTGCCGCCGCCGCTGAGTTTGGATCCGCCGCCGAAGCCGGAGGCAGCCTGGAGTTTACCCCCGCCGCCGGCCGGGGCATTAACCGCGGCATCAGCCGAAGCGCCGGCCGCCGGAGCGCCATCCGCGGGAGCGCCTTCAACCGCGGGAGCGTCGGCCGAAGCGGCCTTGTTCGCGCCAGCCGCAGGCGCGCCGTCCATACCAAGGCCGTCTTTTTTAGCCTGTTCCCGGAACATGTCCAGCGTGGAGGCCGGAGCAGCCGACCCCTCTTTCTGCTGGGCGCGCTCAAGGCCGGCGTTATTGGCCTGTTCCTCGTAATAGGTATCCTGGAAGAGCTGAGGATTATAGACAGGCTTGGAGGACGGGCCTATGAAGTTGTAGACGACGCCCACCCCGGCGGCTATCGTAGCGCCGCCAAGGACCATGCCCATGATGCCGGCCTTGGTGGCGAAAAGCCCGCCCAGACCGGAGGCACCGCCCAGCCCGCCGGCGCCGCCCAGACCGGAGGCGCCGCCCGCGGCGGACGACCCGCCGCCGAAAAGGTTCGAGAGGGATGCCAGGAAACCGCCTTTCTTGTCTTCCTTTTTAAATTCGCTCATATAGCCTCCAGTTAGTTATTCGCTCCGCCATCGTCACTTACCGGCCGCCGGGGCAGCCGCTCCGGCGCTGAATATAGAGCTGAACATAGGCCCTATCACACTGCTTATCAGCATCTGTATTATCATCTTCTTCATGGCTTCGTCGGCCTCTTTCGACTCGTCTTTGGCCACTTTAGGTTCGGGTATATTGGATTTATTCTTACTGAGAGTGGGGTCGCTGCGTTTAAGGTCCTGCGCGGCCTCGCCCATGGCCAGCCCGGCGCCGGAAGAGCCGCGCTCCATGCTGGAATTCAGATCCGAATTGTCGGCTTTGGCGCTCTTTTCAAAAGCCGAGGTCGCGTTGCCCCTGGCTTCGCCGGCATTGACCGATTTGGCCGCCAGGGCGCTCTTGTCGTCCACTTTCTGCAGCATGGCCACCAGGGCGCTTCTCTTATCCCCGGCGGTCATATCTTTTTTAGGAAGCTTGTCGGTCATGGGGGTCAGCTCCGCCTTGGCGCCGCCGGTGCCGAAAGGTTTATCGAACTTCCCGCCGGTGGTCACGGAATTGCCGTTGCCGGACGTGATGGAAGGCATGGCGGACAACTTCCCTTTAGAGCCGGAAGACGAGCCCCCCCCCATGGAGGAGACGCCGGAACCGGAACCGGGGGGCGCGGCGGGCGCCGAAAGATCGGGCGCGCCTGTATCCGAGGGAGGCGCTTCATCCTCGGGGCCGGACTGAAAAAGAGAGGAGGCGATATTCTCACCGGAAGTCGCGGGGTTGTTCAGCATCTCGCCGCTCAGGGAATAGCCGGGCGCGCCGCCCTCCGAAGGTATGTCGGTGCCGAGCGAACTTATATCCGCCGTACTTTTTTTGAACATCCCGCCGGAACCCGCGGAAGAGTCCAGCGACGAACTGTTCATGAGGGGAATGGAGATCCAGGCCAGCAGAATTATGACGGCGACCACGCCGCCTACGACGTATTGGGTGGACTTAGGTTTCTTACCCACTATCTTCATCATAATCGTTCCGCCTTACCGATATGAAAAACTTTAAACCTCCCCTGACACGATCTTGTGGAAAGTTCAGGGCGAAGCTAACTTCTTGCGTATGTTATAGCAGAAAACACTTGACTTGTCAAGGGGCGCCCCCTGCGCCCCGTCCTCCCGGCGCTACTGGGCCGCAGCCGCCTCCGGTTCAGTGCCGCCGAATTCAGCCGCCTTTACGAACAGTCCCTGCGCGTTAGGGTCAACGAGGGAACCGACAGGCGTGACCTGACTGCCCTCCGGCTTGGTAGGGTCTATCTTCATCACGTCTTTGTAAGCGACATCCCCCTGCTTCCCTTCGTATACGGCGCACCATGCTCCATCCGAGCATTTCCCGTAAGACACATTGGCGTCCTTATAGGCATCGCCGCCTTTGCCGCAGCCGTCGGGGCAAAAAGTCCCCTTAGGCGGCGGAGTGGTGGCCAGCTTAATGACGTCGGGCGGAGGGACTTCCACCTTGGGCGTCCGCGCGTCGGGTCCCGCCTTATCCTGAGATTTACCCACCTCGCTGGCCGCGGCCCCCAAAGCCGACTTAGCCACATCCGCGCCCATATCGCCCTTCATCTTGGCCAGATTCGCGTCTTTAGCCTCCGACGCCGTATCCCTTTCCGGCGCGCCGGGTTCGTTCGTTTTAAGCGACTTCATATCGGTGGTCTTCAGGTCGGCTATGTCGCCTTTCTTTATGTTGTCCAGCGCGACCATTCCCGACTTGCCATATGCCATATCGCCCGATCTTTTTCCAGTAGTGCCGAGCCCGAAACCCTGGTCCCATTTTGATTTAGCGGCCATGGCGGAACCGGATTTTAAACCTTCGCTCAGCGAGGCCCTGGCCGTGCCGAGGGCGTTAAGCGTTCCGCTCCGGCCCTGAGGGCCGCCCCTGCCGCCCTGCGCCGCGGTTATCTTCGTGTTGCCGGTATCGGAACCGGGGGAAAATTTTGAGGCGCCGGAGGACGAAGGGCCGCCGGAAGATTTGCTCCCGCCGCTCGAGCCGCCGCCAACGGCGCTGCCCAGCCCCCCGCCCATTTTAGGAACAGCGGTCCTGGCCGATGGCTGGTATGAGGCGCTGGCGGAGCTGCCGCTCCTTGAGCCGGGGTCCGGCTTGGCCATCCAATCCGAAACGTCCGCCGTCGCCCCGTCAAGCAGCGAGGGCTCCCCGCCTTTCACCGTCAGCTTCTCGCCGGTCCGCCTGGCCACGCCGAGGTCATTGTCGCCCAGGCTGAAATAATTGGAAAGCGGCAATATGATGTTCCTCGCGGCAAAGCCGTAGGTGAAGCTGCCGTTCTTCTCGCCTTTAAAATCGCCCAGGCCCTGGAAGATAAAGAAAGTGAAGATCCCTCCGCCCAGCACGAGAAAAGCCATAACGAGGGCGATAAGCGTTTTCCGCCTGTTGTTAGAACCGGAGCCCGGAAGAGGTATCCGGCCGATCTCCGGACCGGGTTTCGGGCCCGACTCCGGACCGGCTTCCTTATCGGCCCCCGGATCGGCTCCAACGCCGGGTTCCGGATCAATGTTTAGATTGTCGCTCATAAAATTTCCCCCGTATTAAAAACCACCAACCTTATCCCCCGCGCCCTCTTTTTCAGGACCGGAAAATAAAGTGTATCCGTAAATAGAGTCTAGCAGACGAAACCGGAAAATTCAAGACCTAGCGGCCGCCGCCGTTTCCGCCTGACCGGCGCCAAAAACGCCTTTATGTTTTTCGGCTATAAGGGCCGCAAGTTCGTCTATCTGCGCCAGGTCGGACTCGACGGGCTTGCCCTTGATCATCACCGGTTTCAGGACTTCGGCCTTGATATTGGGGATCATGCCGGCTATGGTCTCTACGGCCTTACCGCCCCAGCCGTAAGAACCGATGACCGATACGAATCTGGCTTTCGGCCTGAGCGCGTTAGCGAGATAAGCCCCGTAGACCGCTTTGGGATGCGGGCCGGTGAGCACGGTGGGCGTGCCTATGACTATCGTGGTCGCGTCCACCAGAGCCATCGCGACGCGCCCCTCGTCGAACTGTTCAAGGTTCAGTTTTTCCACGGCTATCCCGCTCTCCTGCAGGCGGCTGACCAGGCGGTCGACCAGAACGGCGGTGCTGCCGTGCATGGAGACATAAGCCACCAGCACATTGTTCCTGGTTTCCCCGGCGGCCCACTCCCGATAGAGACCGGTCACGAAAGCGGGGTTTTTATGCACAGGGCCGTGGCTGGGCGCTATCATGGCCATGTCCAGGCCTTTTATCTTTTCCAGGTTGGTCTTGATGCTTGTCCTGAAAGGCATCATGATCTCGGCGTAATAACGCTTCATGGGTTCGCGCACGACATTCTCCTCGGAGAACACGGCGCCGGTAGCCAGGTGCGAGCCGAAGAAGTCGCAGGAGAAAAGGATCTTATCCTCTTTAAGCCAGGTAACCATGGTCTCGGGCCAGTGCACCCAGGGCGTGTAGATGAACTGCAGCGTCTTGCCGCCGAGGTCGAGGGTTTCGAGGTCCTTCACCTCGATGAACTTTTCGGCCGGTATATGCAGGTGGGTCATCAGGAATTCTTTACATTTGGGGTTGGTCACCACTTTGGCCATGGGATACTTTTCAAGCACGAAAGGGATGGAACCGGAGTGGTCCTGCTCCGCGTGATGGGCGACGATATAATCCAGGGTCTTCAGGTCCTTGAGAAAATCGAAGAACGTCGCCCGCTTCTCCGGGTCGGCGCTGTCCAGAAGGGCGGTCTTGTCCCGCCCCTTCACCAGGTATGAATTATAGCTGGTACCCTCGGGAAGAGGTATAAGAGAATCAA
>Ga0334722_10001214_pt1 | contig 33328 bp, 27 predicted proteins | sample C3_bottom_MG_FD_207210 | JGI IMG/M metagenome (GOLD analysis project Ga0334722, IMG submission 207210) | Sediment microbial communities from Yellowstone Lake, YNP, Wyoming, USA - C3_bottom | ecosystem: Environmental > Aquatic > Freshwater > Lake > Sediment | place: USA: Wyoming | collected... | reverse complement strand
AGCACTTTCGCACCACAGCAAAACAAAGCATCCAGGCCTACTACCGCCCAGATCCCCAGGCAATCTCCCCGCACTCGCGTACAGTTCCTTCACCCAGGCGCCTTCACATCACACCCAGCACCCACACCTATCGGCTGTAAATTTTTAAAGAGCGTTGTTGCATTGTTGGTTGCGGGGGCAGGATTTGAACCTACGACCTTCGGGTTATGAGCCCGACGAGCTGCCAGACTGCTCCACCCCGCGTCCGTCCGTGTGAACTTAACTTCAGCCCAGCACAGAGATGAGATTATAGCCAACATGTGCAGCAGGTGTCAAACAAATTGCTGCTTTGCGCAATGGAAAGCGGCGGTCGAAACGGCCCCGGGGCGTAGCACAGAAAATCGATGCGCGCGACGCGCGTTTTCGGCGGCCCGACAAGATCTCTATGATCGAAAAACCGCTGTCAGTCCGCCGTTCCGGACTGGTCCGTCGGCTATATGCTGCGTTCGGTTTCTCCAGCGCTCGGACGCCACACCAGCAGGCGCTTCTCGATTACGCCGACCACCGCGTCCAGCGCCAACGCAAATCCGGTCAGCACCAGGATACCGGCAAACACGGTATTGATATCGAACACGCCCTCGGCCTGCAGGATGAGGTAGCCCACGCCGCGTGCCGAACCCAGGTATTCCCCCACGACCGCGCCGACGAAAGCGAGACCCACCGAGTTATGCAGGCTGGCGAACACCCAGCTGGTCGCGCTCGGCAAATACACGTGGCGCAGCAATTGGCGATGGCTTGCGCCCAGCATGCGCACATTGGCCAGGACCACCGGACTCACTTCGCGCACGCCCTGATAAACATTGAAGAACACGATAAAGAACACCAGCGTCACGCCCAAAGCCACTTTCGACCAAATTCCCAAGCCGAACCAGATTGAAAAAATCGGCGCAAGAATTACGCGCGGCATGGAATTGGCGGCTTTGATATACGGATCGAAAATCGCCGAGGCTGTCGGGCTCAAAGCGAGCCAAAGGCCTATGGCCAGACCGAACACCGTTCCGATCGCGAAGGCCAGCATGGTCTCGATCAGAGTCACCGCGAGATGCTCATAGATGCTGCCGGAGCTGAACCAGTCCCAGACGCGCCCAAGGACCTTCTGCGGTTCGCCGAAGAAGAACGCCGCCTGATTCGCGTCGTCGAAATAGATCGGAGGCAGCAGCGTTGGGCTGGTGAGCGCGTACCAGAGAAGAAATGACACCGCCAGCACAATCAGCTGGTAGAGCCGCAGCTTGCCTTTAGCGCTGTTGCTGGACATAGCCTTTAAGCACCTCTTGTTTCATGGTGTGCCAGATCTGCGCATGCAGCTCAATGAAATGCGGCGTAAGGCGGATTTCCGAAACGTCGCGCGGGCGCTCCAGATCGATCCGGTACTCGCCGATGGGATGCGTCTCCGGCCCGGCGGACAATACGACCACCCGGTCGGAGAGCGCGATCGCCTCCTCCAGATCGTGCGTGATAAACACCACGGATTTGCGCTCGGCCGACCATAGATCGAGCAATTCATTCTCCATGAGTTGCCGTGTCTGCACATCCAGAGCCGAGAACGGCTCGTCCATGAGAAGAATCTGCGGATTCAGGATAAAGGTCTGCGCCAGCGACACGCGCTTGCGCATGCCCCCCGACAATTGGTGCGGATACCTGCCGCCAAACCCGGCGAGTCCTACGCGCTTCAGCCAGTCGTTCCCGCGCTCGACCGCTTCGGCACGCGCCACGCCGCGAAACTCCAGCCCGACGATGACATTGTCGAGAGCGCTACGCCAGGGCATCAACGCCTCGGCCTGGAACAAATAGCCTGCGTGGTCGTTGATGCCCACCAATGGTTTTCCGAACACCTGGACCGAGCCGCTGGATGGCTGAAGCAGGCCCGCCGCGACGTTGAGCAGGGTCGATTTCCCGCAGCCCGTGGGGCCGACGACGCAGACGAACTCCCCCTCCCGCGCCACCAGCGTCGTGTCCTTCAGCGCGGTGTAGCGCTGGCTGCGATCGTCGCGCGAAATGAAGGTGCAGCTGATGTTTTCGAGGGCGAGCGCTGGGATCATGCTGGTTCAGTTGCGCAGAAGAGAAGCGGCGTCGCGACGAACTGCCAGAGGCGCCCTCGCCTCCGGCACGGCCGCCCCCACTCGCGCAGTTATTCCACTACCGTGACGCATCCGGCAAAGTTACTTGTATTTCGCGTTTGCCTTTTTCACAAACTCGTTGGTGTAGGTCAGCTCGAGTTTGATCTGGCTCGGCTTCACTTCGGGATTGAACCCGGGCAGCACCTTGAGCGTGGTCTTGGGGCCGGCGTCGGCAATCAAACCGTCCGGTGAAAACGCTTCCTTCACCTTGTTGTAAGCAAACAGGTATAGCGCCTTGTCGCCCAGCAGATAGCTTTCCGGCACGGTGTTGAGGATATCTTGCGGCGACGCGTGCTGCAGCCATTTGTCGGCGCGCACGATGGCGTTGGTCAGCGCCTGGGCGGTATTCGGGTTCTTGCGCAGGAAAGCAATCGGCGCATACAGACAGGCGGCCGGCATGGGGCCGCCGAACACCTGCTCGGTGCCCTTGAGCGTGCGCGTGTCGGCGATGATCTTGACTGCACCGTCCTGCTCGAGCTTGGTCATTACCGGGTCGGTATTGGAAATCGCGTCGATCTGCCCGCTCTTGAGGGCGGCGATCGCGCCCGCGCCGGTGCCGACACCGACTATGGACACGTCGCTGGGCTTGAGGCCGTCTTTGGCCAGAATCTGATTCACCAGCATGTTGGTGCTCGAACCCGGCGCCGAAACTCCGATCTTCATGCCTTTCAGATCCTTGCCCGACTTGTACGCCGCCGCCTTGGCGGTGGCGATGCCCACCGACAACTGCGGCGCCCGTCCCATCAGCGCAAAGCACTGCAGAATCTGGTTCTTCGCCTGCATGTTGATGGTGTGCTCATAAGCACCGGAGACAACGTCTGCGCTGCCCCCGACCACGGCGCGCAGCGATTGCGAACCGCCGGCGAAATCGCTGATGGTGACTTCCAGGCCTTCGGCCTTGAAATAGCCGAGTTGTTCGGCGATGGTAAGCGGCAGGTAATAGAAGGCCGCTTTACCGCCTACCGCAATATGCACTTTGGGCTTTTCAAGTGCGCCCTGCGCGTGCGCCGGTGCGCCAAGGGCAATCGCCACCGCGCCCAGCAACAAACTGATCCATTTCGACATTTTCATCCTCCTTTGTTGCATACTGGTTTGTATCGGGGCTTCGTTCGCGCTGCCCTCTGATGCCGCAGCTTGATGCTCACACAGCCACGTCTGCGTGTCAACGCGAAATACCCCGGCGGAAAACATGCATGCCGATTGCGACCAAGCGGCGGCATCGCAGCCGTCATATTGCTTTCTTCCGTCGCAATTCCTCGATCGCAGCCGCGTCGTAGCCGTGCGCACGCAGCACCTCCACGGTGTGCGCGCCGAGCTCGGGGCCGACCCAATTGACGTCTCCGGGCGTGTCCGAAAGCTTGGGCACGATTCCCGGCAGCTTCAGCGGCGTGCCATCGTCCAGCGTGAACTGACGGATCATCTCGCGCGCCAGGTATTGCGGGTCGCGGGCGATATCGGCGATGCTGTAGATCTTTCCGTTCGGCACCTGCGCCGCGTCCAGCATGGCGAGCAAGTCGACTGCATCGTGGCCGGCGGCCCAGGCGCCGATCGCCGCATCGAGTTCGTCGGCGCGCTTGGCGCGCCCGGCGTTGTCGGCGAGCGTGGCATCGCGCGCGAGATCGTCGCGCCCCATGGCCGCGCACAGCCGCTTGAAAATACTGTCGCCATTGGCCGCGATCAGTACGTGCTGGCGGTCCCGGGTGAGATAGGTATTGGACGGAACGATGCCCGACAGGTTGCTGCCGCTGCGCTCGCGCACTATGCCGTACATGTCGAACTCGGGCAAAGTGCTCTCCAGCATGGAGAACACCGCCTCGTACAACGCCACGTCCACCACCTGGCCCTTGCCCGAGACGCGCCCGCCGTTCATATTGCGATGATGCAGCGCCATCATCGCGCCGATGACGCCATGCAGGGAGGCGAGCGAATCGCCGATGGACAGGTTGGGGCGCACCGGCGGCCGATCGGGATGGCCGGTGAGATAGCGCAGCCCGCCCATGGACTCGCCGATCGCGCCGAAACCTGCCTGGTCGCGGTAAGGCCCCGTCTGGCCGAAGCCGGATAAGCGCAGCATGATCAGTCCGGGATTCTCCGCGGCGAGGCGATCGTAGCCCAGGCCCCATTTTTCCATGGTTCCCGGACGGAAATTCTCGATCACGATGTCCGCATCGCGCGCCAGATTGCGCACGATCTCCTGCCCCTCCGCCAGACGCAGGTTCACCGTCACCGATTTCTTGTTGCGCGCCTGCGCATACCACCAGAGCGAGGTGCCGTTGTGCAGCTTGCGCCACTGGCGCAGAGGATCGCCGCCGGCCTGGCCGTCGACGGCAGGCGCCTCGATTTTGATCACTTCGGCGCCGAATTCGGCGAACATCTTGCCTGCGAACGGACCGGCGATAAGCTGGCCCAATTCGATGACTTTGATGCCCTCCAGCGGCTTCTTCGCACTCACAGCAATCTCCGTTCCACCACCGCTTGAGCCAACGTGCCGCTGTCCACGTATTCGAGCTCGCCCCCTACTGGCACGCCTCGGGCAATACGGCTGATCTTGATCTCGCGGCCGCGCAGCATTTCGCCGATATAGTGCGCGGTGGCCTCGCCTTCGTTGGTGAAATTCGTCGCCAGAATCACCTCGCGCACCATGCCGTCGGTAACACGGGCGAGCAGGCGGTCCAGGCCGATGTCCTTCGGTCCGATGCCATCCAGGGGCGAGAGCCGCCCCATGAGCACGAAATACATGCCGCGAAACGCCAGCGTCTGCTCCATCATCAACAGGTCGGCCGGCGTCTCCACCACGGCGACGAGCGTAGCATCGCGCCGCGGCGAACTGCACAGCGCGCAGATTTCTTCCTCGGTGAAACTGTTGCACTTGGCGCAGCGGCGTATGCTTTGCAGCGCGCGGCCTATGCTCAGCCCCAGCGCTTGCGCACCGTCGCGATCGTGCTGCAACAGGTGATACGCCATGCGCTGCGCCGATTTCGGCCCGACGCCGGGCAGGCAGCGCAGCGCTTCGATCAGCGCTTCAAGTGAGGACGGCGGTTTCATCCGGTCGCGACACCATCGCTACGGAAGCTACAACGAACCGTTGCAATCATTGCGCTCATCGCGGGGGACCGCAAGGTCTCAGAACGGCAGCTTCATGCCCGGCGGCAGGCCCATACCCGCGGTGAGGCCGCCCATTTTCTCCTGCACCGTGGCCTCGACCCGGCGCACGGCGTCGTTCACGGCGGCTGCGACCAGGTCTTCCAGCATTTCCTTGTCGTCGCCTACGAGCGAAGGATCGATACTGATGCGCTTGACATCGTGCTTGCAGGTCATCACCACCTTGACCATGCCGGCACCCGACTGCCCCTCCACTTCAACGCTGGCAAGCTGCTCCTGCATCTTGCGCATATTGTCCTGCATCTGCTGCGCCTGTTTCATCAGGCCGGCCAATTGACCTTTGATCATGAAGCTCTCTCCTGCTGATAGTCCATCACTAAACCGGCGAATATCCGCTCTCGCGCCGCTCGACGAACGCCGCGGCGACCAGGCCGCCGCATCTAGGCGGGCTTGACCGAATCGCTGACGATGGTGGCATCGAAGGTGTCCATCAGGTCGCGTACGAACGCGTCACCCTGGATTGCTTCCAGCGCCTTGCCCTGGCGCGCCTCGCGCTCGCTTTGCGCCTGTACCGCCGCCGTATTGCCCTTGATTTCGCCAATCACGATCTTGAGCGCGATGGGCTTGCCGAAATGCTCCTGCAAGGCCGCGCGCAACTTGTCCTGGTAGGCCCGTTCCGCGAGATGCTTGGCGGAGAATGCCAGTCCGAGTTCCATGCTTTCACCGTCGAATCCGCGCAATTCGCTTTGCTGCGCGAGCTGCCTAGAAACGCCGCTGACCTTGAGCTGGCTGGACAGACTCGGCCAATCTCCGTCGAATTCCGGTGCCGCTGCGGCACTGCGTCCGGCCGGTTTCGCCGCAGCGGGCGCCGCACCACCGGTCTCGCGCGCAGCCGGCGCCGGTGCTCTATTCTTCGCCGGCAAAGACCCGGCCGCGGCAGACGCTTCAGCCGGACGGAAAGCCAGCATGCGCATCAGGCTCATGCTGAACCCGGCGTATTCGTCGGGCGCCAGCGGCAGATCACGCCGCCCGTACAGGGCGATCTGATAATGCAACTGCAGCTCCTCCGCGTCGAACGCCTGCGCCAAGGCCAGGATGCGTTCGCGCTCGGGCAGATCCGGCCCCAGGGCCTCGGGCGCGCTCTGCGCCAGCGCGATCTGGTGCAGCAGCGTAGCGAGATCCTGCAGCGCGCTGTCGAAAGAAAGGCTGCGCGCCTCCATCTCCACCGCGACGGCGAGCATCGCCTTGATGTCCTGCTGCGCCAGGCCGTCGAGCAGCTTGAACAGATAATCCTGGTCGATGGCGCCCAGCATCGCGCGCACCGCTTCCTCGCTTACCTTGCCGCCCGCATACGCGATGGCCTGGTCCAGCAGCGACAGGGCGTCGCGCATGCTGCCCTGCGCGGCCTGGGCGATCAGACGCAGGGCTGCCGGCTCGGAGGCGGTTTCTTCCTCCTTCAGGATGTAGCCGAGATGGCCGTAAATCGCTTCGCGCGGCATCTGCTTCAGATTGAACTGCAGGCAGCGCGACAGCACGGTGACTGGGATTTTCTGCGGATCGGTGGTGGCAAGTATGAATTTGATGTGCTCGGGCGGCTCCTCGAAGGTCTTGAGCATCGAGTTGAACGCCTGCTTGGACAGCATGTGCACTTCGTCGATGACAAACACCTTGAAACGCCCGCGCGTCGGCGCGTACACCGCGTTGTCCTGCAACTCGCGCATGTTGTCTATGCCGGTATTGGTCGCGGCGTCGATCTCGATCAGATCGACAAACCGCCCGCTGTCGATCTCGGTGCAGGCGGAGCAGACCCCGCAGGGCTGAGCGGTGATTCCGGTCTCGCAGTTGAGCGCTTTCGCCAGGATGCGCGCCAGCGTCGTCTTGCCGACGCCGCGCGTACCGGTGAACAAATAGGCGTGATGCAGGCGCTGCTGCTCCAGCGCATGGGTGAGCGCGCGCACCACGTGCTCCTGCCCCACCAAACTGGAGAAATTACGCGGGCGCCATTTGCGCGCGAGGACCTGGTAACTCATAGCGGAATTTTACCAGCGTTGCGGAGTAAGAATTCTGGTTTGGCGAGCCGGACCCCCGGCACTCGCAGTAAATAGCTGTGGCTGCTTCCTTCCGGACCTGACCAGGTTCACTACGCTGCAATGCGGGGCGGCCCGCCGACGTCATTATGAACGAGGTCGCCGCCTTCTGCGACATTTTTTCACGATCCCGGGCGCGCGAGCAGCCGGCGCAGCTGATCCACGGACAGATTGCCGCCGCTCAACACCAGGACCACGTTCTTCCCCGCCAGCCGGGGCTTGAGCTGGATCGCCGCGGCCAGCGCCGCCGCGCCCGCACCTTCGGCCAGATTGTGCGTATGCTCCAGCAACAGCAGGATCGCGGCTTCGATCGCGGCGTCTTCGACCAGGACGAAATCGTCCAGGTACCGGCGCATGATCCGCTGCGTGTTTTCGAACGCCACCCGCGTGGCCAGTCCCTCGGCGACGGTGTTCATATCGGCGCTGACCGCGGTGCCCCTCGCCCAGCTCATCTGGATCGCCGGCGCCTGCGCCGACTGCACCCCGATCACCTGGACCGCCGGATTGATCGCCTTGGCGACGATCGCGGTGGCGCAAACGCCGCTGCCGGCGCCGACCGGAACGATGATCGCGTCGACCTCGGGCAGGTCTTCCATGATTTCAAGGGCGTAGGTCCCGACGCCATGGATCAACCGTTCCTCGGTCGGACCGACAAAGCGCCCGCCTTGCGCTTTGGCGACCCCCATCACCCACTCGCGCGCGCCGTCGAAGTCCGCGCCATGAAACGCAACTTCGGCGCCGAGCCCGCGCATGGCCGCCACTTTGCCCGGATTGGCCCCCTCTGGTACGGCGATGGTCGCGCGCACGCCGTATGCGCGCGCGGCGTAGGCAATGCTCTGCCCATGGTTCCCGGTCGAGGCGGTGAACAGCCCCGATGCGCGCTCGTTTTCGCCGAGTTGTGCCACCAGGTTCAGCCCACCCCTCACCTTGAATGCGCCCACCGGCAGATGGTTTTCGTGCTTCACCCACACCTTGGCGCCGATCAGTTCGCTCAGGCCGGAATAGCGGTATAGCGGCGTGGGCCGCAGATGGCGGTAGACATTCGGCCTGGCCGCAATGACGTCGCGCAGCGTAGGCATTTCAGCTTCGGCCGCCCCGCCTTTCCCCTGCGCTTCATGCATGGCGAGATTCCGCGATCAGAATATTCGACCCGGTATCGCGCGCGGGTCGCGCATCCGGTACTGGCCGGACTCGACCTGGTGAAAAAACTTCTCGCACGCCATGTTGAACAGCTCCGGTTCCTCGAGGTTGCAGGCGTGCCCGGTCTGCGGCATGAACATCAGGCCCGCCGACGGCATGAGGCGCTTTAGCATGAGCGAGGCGTCGAGGCAGGGTTCGTCTTCGTCCCCGCTGAGTATCAACGTAGGCACCCTGCAGTTCGCCATCTGCTCCTTGAAATCCCCCAACGAAGGGCGCAACGCCTGATACCCCTTCAAGGTCAGCGCCGAGCCCTGGTCCGAATGCCGCTTGACCAGTTCGATGAACTCGGCGAAACCGCGTGGATTCTTGTTCTGCAGCTGCACCCGCGTCGGCGACTCGCCGCGCAAAGCCGCGCTTTTCTCCCAGCCTTCGGCCAAAAGCTTGTCGGCGGCCGCCTCCGATTCGTGCTTGAACTTCGCGCGCGACTCGGGCATCGATCCCGATCCGATCCCGGCGAGCGTAAGCGACAGCGCGCGCTCGGGCCACTTCATGCCGAAATAGAAGGTCGCGAATGCACCCATCGAAAGACCGACGATGTGCGCCTTGTCGATGTTGAGCCCGTCGAGCATGGCCAGCACGCCGGCGCGCTGATGCTCGAAGCTGTAATCTTCGGCGCGGGAAGGCACATCCGAAGGCGGATAGCCGCGCGCGTTGAAAGCGATGCAGCGATAGCGCCGCGAGAAATAGCGCAGCTGTGCTTCCCAGCTGCGGCATTCACCCATGAACTCGTGCACGAACAGAATAGTCGTTCCCTGGCCGGCCTCCTCGTAGTACAGCCTGACTCCGTCGCCTGCGGTGATATAGGGCATGTCGCCTCCTTTTTTCTCTATGAGATTCGCCTAGTCAGGACTTCCGCTCCAGAAGCCGCGCGAGTTCCCCGCTGTCGATCAGCTTCTGCAAGTCGCTTGCGCCGCCGACCAGCACGCCTTTGACGAATACCATGGGAAAAGTCGGCCAACCGGTCCACATCTTTAGCGCGTTGCGGCGGCGCCAGTCGCGCAGATAGCTGCCGTATTCCAGATATTTGTATCCGAGCTGCTGCTGGTCCAGGAGCTTTCTCGCCTTTTTCGGCATCGGATTTTGCGCCATGCCGACGACCACGATATCGTTGCCGGCGACCGCAGCCTGTACCTCCCGCACGATATCGGCGTGGCTGTTCGCGATGATCTCGCGTACTGCCGGGTGTATTTGAGTTTCGTCGAGAATGCTGCGACTCATGGGGGATCTCCTGCTTGTGAGCACTTCATGCCGGCGAACTGCTCCGGCCCGCGACATATTAACCCAGTCGGCGCCCGCATTGCGCCTGCCGCATCCGGTGCCAAAGGAATGACGAACCCCGTCGGCCCGGCTCCGGCGTCGCCTTCAATATTGGCGAGCGCCGCTCGCGCCATTTCCGGATAATGAGGCTTGAGAACGGCTACAGGATCTAATCAAACCGTCCAAGGTCATTTCGCAACGAGTACCGCGTTTGCCTGTCCAGGGAAAGGAAATCCATGAGTTCGACCGTATTCGATTCCGAGTTGTTCCGCGACATGTTCGGCACGGCCGAGATGCGTGCCGTCTTTTCTGACGCGGGCTATCTCGCGCGCTGCCTGGAGGTGGAGGCGGCGCTGGCGCGCGCCCAGGCCGGCATCGGCATGATACCCGCGGCGGCGGCGCGCGAGATCACCACAAAAGCGACGCTCGCCTGCCTGGATTTCGCGAGTCTCAAGCGCGAAACCGAGATTGTCGGCTATCCCATCCTGCCGCTGGTGAAACAGCTCGCCGCCGCCTGCGACGATGACGCCGGCGGCTACGTCCACTGGGGCGCGACCACCCAGGACATCATGGACACCGCGGTGGTGCTGCAGTTGCGCGCTGCATTCGACCTGATCGAGTCCGATCTGAATGAAATCCTTGCCTCGCTCGAATCCCTGGCGCGCCGCTATCGCGACACGCCCATGGCGGGCCGCACCCACCTGCAGCACGCCCTGCCGGTGACTTTCGGCTACAAGGCCGCGGTGTGGCGCGCGCCGCTCGCGCGCCATCGCGAACGCCTGGCGCAACTGCGGCCGCGCGTGCTGGTGGGACAGTTCGGCGGTGCCGCCGGCACCCTGGCCTCGCTTGGCGGCGACGGGCTCGCAGTGCGCGCCGCACTGATGCGCGAACTCGATCTGGGCGAACCCGCGATCACCTGGCACGTCGCGCGCGACACCCTGGCCGAAGCCGTGCTGTACACCGGCCTCCTCACCGGCTCGCTCGCCAAGATTGCGGGCGACGTGATGCTCATGATGTCCACCGAGTTCGGCGAAGTCTTCGAGCCGTTCGAACACGGGCGCGGCGCGAGCAGCACCATGCCGCAAAAGCGCAACCCGATTTCGTCGGAGTTGATCATGGCCTGCGCCAAGCTGGTGCGCCAGCATTGCGCGCTGATGCTGGACGCGATGGTGCAGGACTTCGAGCGCGCCACCGGGCCCTGGCATGCGGAATGGATCGCGCTGCCGGAAAGCTGCATCGCGACTGCCGGCGCATTGCGCCAGGCCAAACTCATGCTCGCCGGCTTGAGCGTCGACACGAACCGCATGCAGCGCAACCTGGACCTCACCGCCGGCCTGATCGTGACCGAGGCGGTGATGATGGGTTTGGCGCCCAAGCTCGGGCGGCAAGCGGCGCACGACGTGGTGTACGACGCCTGCCGCGCAGCGGCCGAGACCGGTCGTCCGCTGCTGGAACTGCTCTGCGCCAGCGATCCGATCAGGGCGCACATGGAGCGGGCCGAACTCGAGCGCCTGCTGGATCCGCGCAACTACCTCGGCAGCGCGGCGCAAATGGTGGACCTGTCTTTGCGCTGAAATTCGCTGCGGCTGGACGGTTGCAGCAAACCCTCAGCGCACCGCCAGCGACAGCTGCACGGTGACCTGCTTCGCCTCCGCGTCCGAGGTCGGCGCGGCGATGACCCGTTCGATGCGCGAGGTGTCGGCGCCTGCGGCTTTTAGCGCGGCTTCGATCGCCAGCGCGCGCTGTTGGGCGAGTTCGGCCAAGGCGTTGGCGGGAAGCGTCTGCGACTCGCGCAAGCGGCGCAGCAAGGTCTGGTGGAACTCGCGCGTGTCCACCAGTTGCGGCTCCCCGCTGGCGAAGTTGCGCAGGCGCGTGGTCATTGAGGGAACCGGCGTGCCGGCGGCGCGCGCCTTGGCTTCGGCTTCGGTCCGGAGCCGGTCGAGCTCGGCTTTGGAAAAACGCTCGGCATACATGGTCCTCAGCGCCTTGCGGGTGGGCCGATCTTCGATATTGACCGGGCCGGGCTCATCCTCTTCGGCCACAGCGAACCCGGCCCTGCGGGCTATATCCCGGCCGAGTGCGGCGCGATTCAGGGCGCGCGCGTCGGCTTCGCTATCGTAGCGTGCGGGTATAAGGAGCTTCAGTTCCGGATGCTTGGCAAGCGCCTCGACCACACGCACCAGTTTTTCCCGCTCCGGCGGCAATAACCGGGCTCTGCCGGGATCGAAAGCGATCGCTCCGACATCCTCCCCCGCGCCGCCGCCAAACAGGCGCGCCAGCGCGCGGAACGGCGCAGCGACGATATTGCCGATGAAGTGCCCGACCGCTTCCCAGACCAGCGGCGCCAGGCTGAACTGCGGATCGTCCAGGTTGCCCTTGACCGGCACTTCCAATGAGATTCTGCCGTCTGCATCCTTGAGCAGACTGACGGCGAGTTCGAACGGCAGCTTGAGCGCGTCCGGACTGTCGACATGCTCGCCGAGCGTGAACTGCTCCAGCGTGATCTTGTTGTCGCCCTCGATTACGCTGTCGCGCACGCGGTAGTTGAGGTCCAGCCCCAGGCGCCCAGCGGCGATGCGGAATCCGGCGAAGCGCACCGCGTAGGGCGTCGCCGTGACCAGGTCGATGTTGCGCAGCTGCACGCGAAACGTGCTGCGGTTGCGCGGCGCAAACGGATTGACCGCTCCGGACAGCCGCGCATAGCCGAATTCGTCGACGCGGCCTTCGAGCGTAAACTGGCTGCGCGCCTCCGGATTGCTGGACAAGCCGTTCGCCGTTCCCGCAAGATCGTAAATCTTCGCCACATAACCCGGACTCAGGCTGTCGTCGGAAAAATCGAGCGCCCCCTGGTCGACGCGCACCCGGCGCACGGCGATGGCAAACGTGCCAGCGGCGCCAGGCTTCGCCTCATCCGCACTCGCGTTTGGCGCGGCAGCCGGATCAGGCGCGCGTGCCGCTTTCGTCCCGCCGGCAGGCGGTTTGCTCTCGCCGCTCGCGGGCGGGTTCTTCGCAAATGCGCGCGAAATGTTGCTCGTACCGTCTTTCGCGATCGCAAACCGGCCGGCCGGTGCCGTCAGCCGCAGTTCGTCGATGTCGATGCGATCGGGCGACAGCGTCGCCTTGAGCGTATCGGTGGCGAGCGACTTCCAGCCGACCAGCCGCACCCCGGCCGTATCCTCGAGCGCGAGATTGGCGATGCTGGCGCTCCCGGAATATCCGAGCGTCGCATCCTTGGCGCCGGCACGCAGCGTGCCCGAGAGGGAAACATCGCCTGAAGCGAATTTTACATTCGCGAATTGCGCCAACACCGACTGCGCCGGCGCAAGCGCGACGCTGCTTGCCTCGATCTTCGCCTCCAGCTTGCCCTGCGCGGGGACGCCGCTCCCACGCAACGCGATGCGGCCGCCGCTTCTCACGTCAGCGGAGAGATCGAAGGCCAGCGGCTTCGCGCCGTCGTTCGATGCGTCCTTGAGTTTCAATGCAACGCGCTCCAGCGCCAGCGCGATGCCGCGGCCGCGATCGATGAAATTGATGCCACCGGCGCCCAGTTCAACCGATTTGGCCCGCGCCGAAAGCGGCTGGTCGGACTTGGATTTGTCTGCAGCCGGCAGCAAATCGAGCAAAGTCAGGCGGCCGTTCTCCAGTGCTGTATCCACGCCGAAGCTGCCTGCGCGCACGCCCCCGACCTCGATCGCGTTGGCGCCGCTGTCGTAGCGTGCGCCATCGAGCGACAACTTGGCGAGCCTCAATCCGGGCTGCGGTGCGGACCCGGTGGACGCAGAAGCCGCCAGCGCTTCCAATATATCCAAGGCGAAATTTCCCGCGTCGACGCGAACGCGGACCCCCTCTTCCCCCGACACCGCATCGAACCCGAAACTGCCGGAGAGGCCATTGGCGGAGAGCGCAAGCGGCGTCTTCGCCGTGCGATCTGTATAACGCGCCGACGCGCTGCCTATTTCGATGGCGGCTATGCTTGCCTGCCATCTGGCCGGCTTGTCCCCGCCTGGCGTGTCGCCGCCCGGGCCGCGGAACAGGCGCAACAGGTCCAACTCCCCACTGGCATCGCGCTCCAGCGCCAGCATGAGCTCGGCGACGCGCACCCCCTTCGCCGCAGTGTGTTTCGATTCGAGATCGAAAGCGACGTCCTGCACGGCAAGTTCGCGCAGCGTTGCGTAGGGTTTCGCTTCGTCGCCCTTAGCGAGCACCGCGCTCGCCAGTTCCACCGCGCGCACCGAACCGCGCCGCGCCGCGAGATCGAACGCCGCAGCGTCGAGGGCGATAGGGCCGGATCGCGCGAGTGGCTGCTGGTCCTTGCCCGACAGCAAAGTCGATGCGCCGATGCGTACCGTCTTGACCGAAGCATGCTGCGCGGCAGAATCGAATTCAATGCCTGCGAGCGATATCGCGCCGAATTTCGCCAGCAGCGTTTTCTCCCCGTTGCTGGCCAGCGCCAGGCCGCGCAGATCGAGCTTTGCGCCGCTCAGAGTGAGGTGGGGCTTGCCGTCGCCGAGCGCCAGGTGATAAGGCAGTTCGATATCGGCATGACCAGCGACGATGCGCGCCGCGGTAAGGTCATCCACGTAAGGCATCAGTTCCGTCAGCGCCGCGTTTCCAAGCTTGAGCGTGCCCGTAGCGGCAAGCGGCGCAAGCGAGAGTTCGCCTTTCCAGTCAAGCTTTCCACCCGTCCGCATCTGCCCGAGTAGCGCAAACGATCCTTTCTCGGCGTCCAGAGTCGAGAGCGAGGAGAGATCGATCGACAGGCGTTCCAGACGATTGCGGTAGCCCTGCCGCTGATCCTCGAAGTCTAAGCTGCCATTGACCACGGACAAGCGGGCGATGTCAAAGCCCGGCGGCGGGGTCGAACCCGTCTCCCCCGCCCCGGAGGAGAGTGCTGCGAGGTTGAGCCGCCCGTCCTTCGCGATTTCGACGTGCATCGTGGGATCGACCAGCCGCACCTCGTCCAGGACCCAGGCGCGGCGCAGCAGCGAGTGCCAGGCGAGGTCGAGCACCGCGTCGCCGAAACCGAGCACCGGGCGACCCTCCATGGTTTCAAGCGCAAATTCGCGCGCCTGGAGTCTGAGCGTAAACGGATTGAAACTGATCGCTCCAACACTGGCCCGGTGACGCAGCTGTTCCGCGGCGAAGCGCGGCAGCTCGCGCTCGACGATCCACGGCGCGAGCACAAATCCCGCAAGCGCATAGGCCGCCAGCAACGCGGTCGCGGCGAGCAGGACGCGCAGCAGCTTGCGCATGCGGGGCTTCGGTCGCGCTTGCTGACTCATGGCCGGCGCAGATTCTTCGTTGGACGACGCTTCATGGTGCTTATCGCTCGTTGAGACATTCTCGGATGTACTCTCTCATCCCCGCAGGACCGTGCCCGCTCCATCCGGCCGGACACAGTCACTCATGCCGAAAGCAACGCTAATCGCCGACGTAGAGCGATGGAAACTGCCGCTTCAGATTGGCGATTTTCGGCAAATCGAATTCGACGATATACGGCTGGTCCGGATGGCGCGCAAGATAGTCCTGATGGTAGGCCTCAGCCTCGTAAAAAGCCTTGAGTTGCGTCACCTCGGTGACGATCGGGTGCGGGAAAGTTCGCGCCGCCTGAAGCTGGTCGATGTAGGCCTGCGTTACACGCTTCTGCGCGTCGCTGGAAAAGAACACTGCCGAGCGGTACTGGGTGCCCGTGTCCGGACCTTGCCGGTTCAATTCCGTCGGATCGTGGGCAACCGAAAAAAACACCGTCAGCAGCTGCCCGTAGGTGATGCGCGAAGGATCGTAAGTAATGCGCACCGCCTCGGCGTGGCCGGTGCCGCCGGAGCTCACCGCGTCGTAGCGCGCCGTATCCGCGCTGCCGCCGGAATATCCCGATATGACCCCGGTAACGCCCCGCACATGCTCGAACACCGCCTCCACGCCCCAAAAACAACCGCCCGCGAATACGGCGGTCTGGCTAATGCTGGCCATCGATAGCGGCGTATCGATCCTGGGGTCGGGCAACGGCGCAGCAGCATGGGCGGGAACCAAAAAAACCAGCGCCGCCGCGACGAGGCCCAGCATCCCTGTCATTCCATTTGTAAGCCTACGCGACATGGCGTTTTCTCTTTCGAACCGGTTATGCGCGCCGCTCATGTCCAGCGCGGACGCGGGCAACTCCAGCGCGTATCATAACCAAATCGCGGCCAGGCAAGGCTGGAGCTTGCATCACGCTTGCCGCCGCCAAAAGTCGCCGCACTACGGGAGTCGACCACGCTTGAACGCCGACCCGCTTTATCTCGCCATAGACCAGGGCACGCACGCCAGCCGCGCGGTGATGCTGGACGGGCGCGGCAATGCGCTCGCGAGCGGTGAGCGGGCAATCGGACTCGCGCGGCCGCGGCCAGACTGGGCCGAGCAGGACGGTGACGAAATGGTCGAATCGATTTTCGCCGCCGCGACCGCAGCCCTTGCGTCGCTGGGCGCACGCAGGCACGACGTCGCCGCGGCGGGCCTCGCCAGCCAACGGGCGAGCTGCATCTGCTGGGACCGCCACAGCGGCCGGCCGCTGTCGCCGCTGTTCAGCTGGCAGGACCGGCGCGCGCATGAGTGGCTGCGGCAGTTCGAGCCGCAAGCCGAAGAGGTGCATCGCAAGACCGGGTTGTTTCTGTCGGCGCACTACGGCGCAAGCAAATTACGCTGGGCGCTAGACCATCTTCCGGCGGTGCGCGCGGCGCGCGCGGCGGGCACACTCTGCTGGGGTCCGCAGGCGAGTTTTCTCGCGTTCCGGCTGCTGGAGGAGCGTCCATTGGTCGCCGATCCGCAGTGCGCGGCGCGCACCCAGCTATGGAACCTCGACAGCCGCGATTGGGACCCGCATCTGCTGGCGCTATTCGGGTTGCCGCAGGGTTTTCTGCCTAAGAGCGTACCCACCTGCCATCCCTTTGGCACGCTGCGCCTGGCCGGCGTCTCGATTCCGCTGGCCGCGGTCAACGGCGACCAATCCGCGGCAGTGTTCGCTTTCGGCTGGCCGGACGAGGATTCGGCCTACGTCAACATCGGGACCAGCGCCTTCGTGCAACGCGCGCTGACCCGCGATCCCGGTTATGTCCCGCGCCAGCTCACCGGCATCATCCTCGACGACGGCAAGACCACGGTGTACACGGTCGAGGGCAACGTCAATGGCGCCGGCGCCGCGCTCGAGTGGCTGCGACGCGAACCGGGGATGGAGGCACTCGACTCGCTGCTGCCGGACTGGCTCGCGGCGCCGGTCGAGCCGCCGCTGTTCCTCAACGGCATCGCGGGACTTGGCGGTCCGTTCTGGAAGCCCGATTTCGCCTCGCGTTTCGTCGGCGCAGGCGAGCCCTGGCAGATGGCCGTGGCGGTGGTCGAAAGCGTGGCTTTCCTGTTGCAAGCGAATATCGAGGAGATGGCAAAATACGTGCCTCCAGCCGCGCGCATCCGCGTCAGCGGCGGCGTGTCGCAAATCGACGGCCTGTGCCGCCGGCTGGCCGCGCTAAGCGGATTGCCAGTGCACCGGCGCGACGATGCCGAAGCGACCGCCCGCGGCATCGCTTACCTTGCCGCCGGGCGCCCAGCGTCCTGGAACCTCACCACCACAGAACAGGTATTCGCGCCTGGCGAGGATGCGGGGATAGGCGCGCGCTATCGGCGCTGGCGCGCGTTGATGGCGGAGGCGACTGGAGTTTGAGACCGCTCGGGCTTTCCTTCATGCTTGCGCGGACGGCGACCCGTCCGCGCGGATCGTCGATTGTGAGCGGATAAAAAGCGCATCCGCTCCCAATCGACGATCTTGGATAAAAGCAAACCCAAGCCGTCTTTGCTTTTATCCAAAACCGTGTCTTTCGTACGGATACGCTTTTCATCCGTACGAAAGACACGGTTGGCGCGCAGAGCGCGCAATGCGTGCTCTTGGCATACGATGGCATTCAAGGCGCTGCTTAAAATCCGATGTGTAGAACCGTAGCGCTCAAGTCAGTTTCATGATGACCATGCCGAACACGTTCGCCGCCGAGTCGGCGCGATCCGACATGTTCGAGATGTGCCGGTACACCTCGCGCCGGTAGAACAGGGCAGGCAGGCGCTCAGGATCCGTGGCGCGGGCGAACAGGTCCTTGATCGCGGTGCGATACAAGCGTTCGACCCTGCGTTCCAGTTTGCGCACTTCGTGTGCGTGATCCAGGGCGACATGCGGATTTTTCGCCAGGCGTACGGTCGCAAGTTCGAGCTGCTCCGCCTCCTCGCACACCAGCTTCATCATCTGGCGTATGTAGTCGTCCGCGTCGACCTTGAGGATGTTCATCTCCTCCACCGTCGTTAGCGCATAGGTCACCATGTCCTCGAAGCAGTGGGACAGGTTGAAAATGTCCTCGCGATCGAGAGGGGTGATGAAGGTCTGGTGCAGTTCGTCGATGAGCACGCGGCGCAGTTCGCTCGCCTCCTCGGCCAGCGTGCGCACGGCTTTGAGCGTTTCCGCGTCTACCTGCTCCAGCGTGCGCACCAGAAAGCGGATCGCTTCGACTGACTTGGCCGCCTGGCCGATCAGCATGGCGATGAATTTGCTCTCCTCCTTCAGGCTTCCGTCGAACCAGCCCATCAGCGGCCTCCGTGTCGCAACAGCGAATCGATTAGATAGTAGATCGGCGCCGCCAGCAGCGCCGTGGCCGGGAGCGTCAGCACCCAGGCCACCACGATGTCATTCAGCGCGGCCCAGCGCACCTTGGATTTGCGCTCGGCTGCCCCGGCGCCGAGTATGCTCATGCTCACCACTTGCGTCGTGCTCACCGGTCCACCGGCGAGCGATGCGCCCAGGATGACCGCTGTCGAGGCGAGCTGCGACGCAAAGCCGTGGATCGGTTGGATTCTGTAGAAGCGCGTGCCCAGGGTGCGAATGATGCGCCAGCCGCCGACCGCGGTGCCCAGCGCGATCGCCGAGGCGCTCAATAGGACCACCCACCATGGCACCACGAACGCCGGTGTGAATCCGAGGGTCAGCAATCCCATCGCGATCACGCCCATGGTTTTTTGCGCATCGTTCGCGCCGTGGCTGAGCGCGAGCGCAGTCCCAGTCAGAATCTGCGCCCGGGACAGCGTCACATTAGCTTTCGGTGTCGCGTTGCGCAACAGCCACAGCGCCGCCTGCATGACTGCCAGCGCCGCAATAAAACCGACCAGCGGCGAAACGAGCAATGCGATTGCAATTTTCCACAGCCCCGGCGCCTGGATCGCCGCAAGGCCGGACCCGGTCGCGGCAGCGCCGACGAGACCACCGACCAGGGCGTGGGACGAACTCACCGGGATGCCAAAGTACCAGGTTGCCAGATCCCACAGGCTGGCGGCGAACAGTGCCGCGAGAATCACCGCAACGCTGATCGCCCGCGGATCCGCCACTTCCGCCCCTATCGTCTCTGCAACCGCGACGCCGAACAGGAACGGTCCGGCCAGGTTCGCCAGCGCGGCGAGCGTGAGCGCCGCGCGCCCGCTCATCGCGCGCGAAGCAATGATGGTGGCGACCACGTTGGCGCTATCGTTGAATCCGTTCAGGAAATCGAACAACAGCGCCATTGCGATCAGCACCAGCAGCAGTGCGATGTCCGACATAGTCCCAGGTTTCCGCGGCGGGAGGACCCACCTCAGCCGAACAGTCCGCCGACGCGCGTTCCGGCGATGCGGTTGACCACGTACAGGCTCGCCGCGCAGACCACGATCAGGATCACGCCCAGCGCGGCCGCCTGGCTGTGCGAGCCGGCGATGTAGAAAGTGAAAATGCCGAACGGAATCATCTCCCAGCCGCCCAGTGTAAGAAAGATCGTCGCCGACGCTTCCTGGATCGACATGATGAAGGAGAACAGCGCGCCCACCAGGATGCCCTTCCACACCAACGGTACCGTGATGTCGCGGAAGGTGCGCAGCCTAGTCGCACCGACGTTGGCTGCGGCCTCCTCCATCGACGGGTGCACCAGGAGCAGCGAGGAATAGCTGCCGCGCACCGTATAGGGCAGCCGCCGCACCGCGAGCACCAGCGGGAGGATCACCCACATTCCGGTCAGCGGGGCGTCGACGAAAGGCAACGGAACGTTGAAGGCGCGGATATAGGCGATACCGATGGCGGTTCCCGGAATCGCGAGGATCAGCGTGGTAAGCGCGTCCATGGTATTGCGCCCAGGTGCTTGGGTCCGGGTCATGATCCAGGCCATCGGCACCCCGATCAGCAGGCACAGCACCAGCGCGAGTCCGGCGTACACGAACGAATTGACGATGAACTTCGGTGTCTCGATGCTCACCGCGCGGAAGAATTCCATCGTGTAATGGACCGGGAACGGGGTGAGCGCCCAGCCGCGCCCGACTGCTGCGAACAGCACGCCCACTTGCGGGATGGTGCAGACGACCATGAGCAGGGTAAGTAAACCCACCGCGAGCCAGCGCTGGAACGGCCCCAGGCGGCGGCGCTCCACCTTGGAATAGGCGAGCGAGCTGTAATCCTTGATCGCCACGTACTCGCGCGCGGCGATCACAAAGATAATGGCGAGCACGACCAGCAGCGCCGAAATCACGATGCCCATGCGGAAAATGCGCCGGTCGACGAACTGCATGATATTGAGATAGGCCTGCGGCGCGAGCAGGTCCTGCACGCCGACGACCAGCGGCGTGATGAAGTCCGCAAACGTCCAGATGAACACCAAAAGCGCGCCCGAAATATAGCCCGGCGTGGTGAGCGGCAGCGTGATGGTCCAGAACCGGTGCCAGCCAGTGGCGCCGACGCCCTGCGCCGCCTCCTCCAGCGACGGGTCGACTTTGCCGAGCGCATCCAGAATCGAAAGCGTCATCAGCGGAAACAGGTGCACCGTCTCCACCAGCAGCACGCCGTGCATGCCGTACATGAAATTGACTGGCGCCTCCAGGCCGAACCAGTCCATCAGCAGGATGTTCACCGTGCCGGCGCGGCCGAGGATGAAGACAAAACCCAGCACGCCCACCAGCGGCGGCAGGATCATCGGCAGCATGGTGAGATAGGAGAACGTCATGCGGTAAGGAAATTCGTAGCGCACGATCAGAAGCGCGACCGCGATTCCGATCACCGAGGTGGTGAGGACCGCTGCCAGGCCCAACACCATCGACCTCCAGAACGAACGCAGGTAGAACGAGTCGGTGAAGAAGTCGCTGAAGTAGCCAAGCGTGAACTCCCCGGCCTCGTTGGTGACAGCGTCGTAGAAAATCCGCATCAGCGGGTACAGGATGAACACGATCAGGAAGGCCCAGATCAGGACGAATCCTAGAACGGCCAGGGATCCGCGCGGCAGCTTCATGCTTCCGCCGGCATCGCCACGGTGCTGGTGGCCGGGAAACTGAGCGCAACCGCCGAGCCCATGGCCCGCTGCTCGTGGTGCCAGGGATCGCGGATGTCCACCTTGAACAGCACGCCCTGACCCAGATCGACGTCGTAGCGCAAGGCGTTGCCCAGATAGGCGGCGAACACGATGTGTCCCTGCACCAGGTTGCGTCCGGGCGCGGGCACGCCGTCCAGGGCCGCGTTCTCGGGTCTGACGGACACGACGCAGCGGTCTCCCGGGCGGAAGCGTTCGTCCATCACCGCCAGGAGATCGCCGAAGCCGGTTTTCAGGCGCAGCCAGCCCTGGGGCGCATCCACCGCTTCGACCGTTCCTTCCGCCAGGTTGTTGATGCCGATGAAATCGGCGACGAAGCGGTTCTGCGGGCGCTCGTACAGCGTCTTCGGCGGGCCGATCTGCAGCACCTTGCCCTTGTTGAACACGGCAATGCGGTCCGACAGCGTCAGCGCCTCTTCCTGGTCGTGGGTGACATAGACGGTGGTGATGCCGAGTTCCTTTTGCAGCTTGCGGATTTCGGCCCGCACCTGGATGCGGATCTTGGCATCGAGGTTGGACAGCGGCTCGTCGAGGAGCAGCATCTTCGGATTCAGCACCAGCGCTCGCGCGAGCGCCACGCGCTGCTGCTGCCCGCCGGATAGCTGGCCGGGATAGCGGTCCCCCATCTCGCCAAGCTTGACCTTTTCCAGGACGGAGCGGATGCGCTCTGCGATTTCGGCCGGCGCCACCTTGCGCAGCTTCAGCCCGTAGGCGGCGTTCTCAAACACCGTCATGTGCGGCCAAAGCGCGTAGTTCTGGAATACCATGCCGATGCCGCGTTCGTGCGGCGGCAGTTCGTTGACCACGCGACCGTCGAACTGGACTTCGCCTTCATCGGGGGCGTAGAAACCGGCGATCAAGCGCAACAGCGTCGTCTTGCCGCAGCCCGAAGGACCGAGGAGGGTGAACATCTCCCCCTCCTCGATGGAAAAACCGACGTTGCTTACCACCTCCAGCGGACCGAACCGCTTGGTGAGCCCTTTAACGGTGATGCGCACGACTCCCCCCGCTCTCTTTGGATTATTTTATCGGGGCAGAGGACGCGGACCGAACCGTTCCTTCTGCCCCTGATTTCAATGCGCCCCTATTTCTTGAGCGTTTCCCAATTCGACTCGATCTCCTTGCGGAACTGCTCGTTCACCTGCGCGTAGCGCCCCTGCGCCTTGTCGTCGTCGTAGATGTTGGTCACGTCGATGTCAAAGTAGGAGCGGATGCCGCCGGTAAACTCCACCGCCATTTCCGCGCGCGATCCCGGTGCCCCCTGCACGCGGAATTTCGGCGTGATCGGGAACACACCCCGCTCCATTGCCACTCTCTGCCCGCGCTCGGACAGCGCGTACGCGATGAAGGCGAGCGCGGCTTTCGGATGCTTGGCGCCGGCCAGCACGGCGATCGGCTCGGGGGTGATCCATGCGGTCTTCGGCGCAACGAACTTAATGTCGAATCCGGCCAACCGGTCCTCGAAGGCCATGTAGCTCGGCACGGCGAAGCCGGCGGCAAACTCACCGCGGGCAACCACCGACGGCACGTCGCGGCTGCGCGCGGTGAAAATTCCGGTATTGGCGCCGAGGCGCTTCAGCCAGGCCCAGCCCTTTTCGTCGCCGTCACGCTGCAGGATTACCTCGTAAGTGGCGTGACTACTGCTGGAACGGCTGGGCGCACACTGCGCGACATGGCCTTTCAGCTTCGGATGCAGCAGATCATCCCAGTCCTTCGGTTCCGGTACGCCCAGCCGCTGCAGCACTTTCGGCTGGTACACCAGGCCGTAGGGCTCGAGCACCGTTCCGGTCCAGTAGCCTTTGGGGTCCTTCAAGTAAATCGGTTTGGGCTTGCCTATGGTCGCGGGGATCGCATCCAGCACGGCCTTCGGAACGTCCAGGCGCGCAAGCAGCTTCTGTTCCGCCAGCTTGTCGAACAGCGCACTCTCGCCGCCCCAGAAGATATCGACCTCGGGCCGGCCCTTCCATTCGAGGATGCGACCGTAGGCGACCGGAGTGCCGGCCGCCAGCGCGCTGGCCTTCAGCGTGATATTCCAGGTTTCCTTCGCGTACTTGGCGAAATCCGCCAGCATCGGATCGGTGAGGGTCTTTGCGACCGGCGTAATCAGGACCAGTTCATCCTCGATCGGCTGTGCCACGGCGTAACCCGCCACCAATGACGTCGAAACGAGTGCTAGCGCGAGAGTTTTCAGACGGCGAACCATGACAACCTCCTCTGTTCGGATATACGGACCATGCGCTACGAGCGTACCGGCCGTGGCCGCCGGGCTATTGATTTATATCAATCTTACATTGACTTATGAGGTAAGTTCTGCGGGGGACCCTGCAGCAGCTACAGCCCGAGAGATCGGGCAGGCAGGCCCAGTGCCTGGCCGAGTAGCTGGGTATAGAGCAAGATGCGGATCGCCGGGACGGCAGCGCCCGCCTGAGCGGCGTCGAAGCGCAAGTGGCAGTGGGGGCAGGCGGTGCACATCGCCTCCGCCCCCGACTCGAGGGCATCGGCGATCTTGGCCTGCGTCATGGACCCGGACAAGGCGGCGTTCGCCTCGTGCAGCGGATCACCGCAACAGTCCAGCCGCCGGGGCCAGTCGACGGGGGTTGCTCCGGTCGCGCGGATCAGCGTTTCGAACAGCGTCGGCGCCATCGGGTTGTCTATCCCTGTCACATCGCTGGGGCGCAGCGCATGGCAGCCGTACTGGGCGGCGACGCGCAAGCCGGTGCGCGGGGCGCGAACCGCGGTAGCGAGGGTGTCGACACCGACCTTACGCGCCAGCACCGCGAGCAGGTGCTCGACCTCGACTTTCCCCGACCAGGCGAGGCCCTCGGTGGCGAGCGTCTGGGTAACGCGCGCACGCAGTGCCGCATCCTCGTCCAGGAACCGGATCGCGTGCCGCAGGCTGCCGAAGCAGCAGGTGCAGGGCGTCAGCAGGTCGAGACCGGCGCGCTCGGCCAGGGCCAGGTTACGGGCGGCGGCCACCACGAAGGCCTCCCGGCTCACGTTGCGCGCCGGATAGCCGCAGCAGTTGAACGCCAGGTCGACCAGCGTGATGCCGAGATGCCCGAGCACGGCGCGCGTCGACGCCTCATAGGCCGGCAACCGGGACGGAATCTTGCAGCCCAGGAACAGGGCGTATTTCATGACGGCTCCCTCGGGCTTCGGACGGTGCCCAGCCGCTGCACCGCCAGCGCGCGCAGTTCGCACAGGATGTCGGTCACGCGTATGCCTTCCGGGCAATTCTCCTGGCACTGGTAACAGGTGGCGCAATCCCAGACCATGCGCGAGCCCAGCGTGAGGTCGCGCAAGCCCAGTCGCAGCAGGTTCATCACCTTCTGCGGCGTCAGGTCGATGCCGTGAGCGGAGCCCATGCTGTGCGCCACGACCGGGCAGACGTTGGTGCAGGTCTGGCACTGAACGCAACGGGAGAATAATCGGCTGTCGGCCGCGAGCAATGCGTAAGCACCACCCGGTACGCAAGAAGTGTGCGGCTCGGGACCTGCCTCCAGATATTCGGCCCACGCAAATGCCGGGCGTGCCTTGATCCACTGTGCCGGCGCCGGCAAGCCCGCGGCAGCCAGATCCCCGCGCCCGGCCGCCCACAGGTCCTCGAGATCCAGTGCTACCGGGCACCGGTCGGTGCAGCGTCCGCAGTCGGTGCAGAGGAAAGCCCCTTCGGCGGCGCGCAGGGCCTCACCGCCCAGAGCGTCGCGCTCCCGGCCGGACCGCAGCAGCCGTCCGTCGGCTAAGGCACCGGTGGCAATCAGCTTGTAGGAAGGCAGGAGGCCGGGGTTGCCCAGATAGCGCGCCAGCGGCGCCACCGAGCAGTCGGGGTCGCAGATGCCGCAGCGCACGCAGGCGTCGACTGCCAGCGCCCGCCGTGAGGCGCGGCCGGCGGCAGACATCGCGCTACTCGGCCCCGTGGCGTCGACCAGCACGCTGACCGGGGCTGCCACCACATGGAAGAAGCGGGTGAACGGCAGGCTGGCCAGCCCGAGGAAGCAGGCGAACAGGTGCAGATACAGCAGCCAGGTATCCGCGCGTCCTGCATCCAGAAAATCCGTCGCCGGCGCCAGCATCCGTGCGACCGGATAGGAAACAAAAGCGGCTGCAGGCTGCGTATGGCAGGCCGCACAGGCATCGCCGTGCAGTTTTCTGCCCTGCTCCAGCAGATCGGGGGCGATCCCGGCTTTCTGGTCGTCGAAGGCCACGCCGAACTCGCTGGCCCAGAGGGCGCGCAGCGGCTTGAGCTCCGCCGGATCGGCAGCGCCGATGAATTGCTGCGTCATGCGGTAGAAGGCGCGCGGCGATGCGATTTTGTGCGCTTCGAGCAGGAAACCGGAGGCGAGTACCAATCCGAGCAGCGCCACGAACACTGCGCCCCTGGGACGGGACGGCAGCCCCGCGCGCCAACGGCCGAATAGCAGCAGCGCCACGCCGACCAGCACCATCACCCCGAAGAGGTTGCGCAGCAAAAGATAGGGCGCCAGCGTGGGCTGATAGCCGGGGAACAGCCGCGCGCTCACCAGCGGCGCGAGGGCGTGCATCAGCAGCAGCAGGGTGAAGCCCGCCACGATCAGCAAGTGCGCCAGCCAGCGCAGTTTCCCGCTCGCGAACAAGCGCCGCAGGAGCAGCACGTCGAGTACCAACGCACCGAGCAGCCGGAATACCCGCCGGCTGAACAGCGCCACGGCCGCGCCACGGCACGCCGCAAGCACGCGCCGCGAGGGCGTGACCGCGCGCGCGTCGGGACCGATGCGTAGCCGGAACCAGGCAGAAACGCGCCACAGGAGGCCCAGGGCGCACAGGGCCAGCGATACATGGAGGAGCGTCTGGAACAGCGCGGGCGACATGTCTCCCCTACCCCGCTCCGGTCCCGCGAAGCTGGCGATCCGCCTGCGCTATCGCCGCCCAGGCCGTCGCGATGGCCAGCCCCGAGCCGCACTTCGAGCGCATCCAGTCCTGATGGGCGAGAATGGAGCCGGCGGCGAAAAGCCGCGGCCAGGCCGGCTTCCCGCTTGCGTCCAATGGCCGCCACGCGGCGTCGATCGCGAGCCCGGCGCGATTGATCGGGTGCCCCGACGGATCGAGGAAGTCGCGTTGATGCCACGCCGCGCGCGCCGCCGGCTGGGCCACAGGCAAACCGAGAATACTCTCGCGTACCTGTCCCCGCTCGGCCGTGAGCCCGCGGCCGGTGAATCGCCCCGTGGCGAGCACGACCGCGCGCGCGACCACGCGCTCGCCGCCCGGAACGTCGTCGAGGGTTAGCGCGGCCGTCTCGGCGTCCCCGTCGAAGCTCAGCGCGCGCACGTTCGCCTGGTGACGTCTGCGCACGCCGCGAGCCGACACCGCCTCTTCCAGCGCCCAGAGCAAGCGCAATCCGGGCACCGAGGTCGGCATGGTCGGGATCTCGAATACCGGCACGCCGAGGCCCGCTTCGAACGCCGCGTGGACCTCGCTGGCGCGGGCGAGGCCGAGGACCGCGGGGAATCCCACCACCCGCGCATCGCCCAGCAGCGGCTTCACCAAGGCGATCGTCCGCGCGCGCGTCTCCCCGGTTTCGAGGGCGCGCGCGAGGTGGGCGGCATACAGCTCCGGCACGGCTTCGCAGGCCGGAAACTCGATCCGCTGGCAGCGCAACCCCGGCCAGCCTCGGCCTAGCGTCGCGGCGATCTGGCGTGCGCTGAACTCGCGCAGCCCGCGAAAGTCCACCAGAAGACAAGACGGCCGCGCTTCCAGCGCGTAGACGCCCGCGACCATGGCGCGCGGCACGCCGAACGTGGTCTTGATGGTCCCGATCGAAGTGAGCACGTTCCGGTTCCGATCGCCCAGCGGCGCGTACGCAATCCCCGCGGCGCCCAGGGCCGTAACGAAGGTATCGAACGCACTGCGGATCGAACGGGCATCGACCCGCGCCAGAGGGTGCAGGGGCTCTTGCCGGGCGAGTGCCGCAAGAGCCTCGTAGGGGGAACACCACGTGCGGCGTTCGGCCATCGGGTGCACGCCCAGGAGGTCCAACAGGCCGCTCGCGTAGAGGATGCCGCCGCCGTTGCCGATCTGGATGCACGAAAGTCCGCGTTCCGCGGCGAACAAGGCTGCCGCCATGCCGGCCATGCCAGCGCCGATCACGGCGACATCGTAGCGCTCCGCACTGGCGCCGGTCATGGCGCTGGCTCTCGCGGCACATCGGGCGCGTCGGCATCCCGCAGTTCCTCGCCGAACAGGCCGCAATGCAGCGCCTCCATCAACTCGGCTTGCGCGAGTTGCTCGCCCCACAGCACCGCGTGCTGGCCGCGCCAGCGCTCGGCCAGGAAATCGCGCATCCCGGCGAGTCCGCGCGAAGTCTGAAAGCCTCCCCTCTGGTACAGGTGTGCCGCGGTGCGCACCGAGCAGAACGCCCCCTGGCAGGCACCCTTGCCGACGCGGCTGCGTAAGCCGATGTCGGCCAAGGTCGCGGTGTCGCCGGCAGCGTGCAGCGCGGCGCAGATGGCATCGACCGCACTGGCCGACACCATCTCGCACTCGCACAGGAGTGAGTCCTCCGGCCCATGGGAACGCATCCACGCGCGCGGCGCGTGGCCCGGCTCGGTCCACGCGCATTCCGGGGCCGTGGGCAGGGGCGTCGTGGCGGTAACGCAGGGGTGCGTCACGCCCAGGCGGCGGCACACCAGGTCCGCGGCGCGCTCGGCCATCAGCCGGCAGGTGGTGAGCTTGCCCCCGGTGATCGTCGCCAGATTGTCCAGACCCTGCTCCTCGTGGCCGAACAGGGCATAGCCGCGGGAGACAGCGCGGGCGTCCGCGCCGTCTCCCGCAGAACCGACCAGCGGACGCACACCGGCGTAGGCGCGTATGAAGCGCGTCGTCGCAAGCAGAGGCAGCATGCGCGCTGCCTCCTCGACGATCAGGTCGGCCTCCGCGGTCGTGGGGTGAATGTCCTCCAGGCCGTCCACGGGCATCGAAGTCGTGCCGACGATGGACACCGTGCCGCCCGGCATCATGATGTCGGCGTTGGCGGGCAGCCGCAGGCGGTTAATGACGCGGCTGGCCAGGCGTCCATGCGTGACCAGCAGCGTTCCTTTCGAATAGGTCATTGCTATCGGCGCCCCGGCGAGCAGGCAGACCTCCCGCGCCCAGGCGCCGGCCGCGTTGACCACCTGTTCGGCCTCGATGCGCAGCTCCCCTCCTCCATTCTGGGAGAGAACCCGCACCGCGCGTACCCGCCGGCCCTCGCGCTCGAAACCCACGACGCCCGCGCGCCGCAGCAGACGCGCGCCCAGCGCCTGCGCGTGGGCCATGCTCTCCAGCGAGAGCCGGAACGGATCGATCGCCGCGTCGGGCACTTCGAACACGGCGATCGCGCGTTCCGACAGCGCCGGTTCCAGCGCGCGCGCCGCGGCGACATCCACTGCGCGCGCGGCGATGCCGGATCGCGCGCAGTGCGACGGGAAATCGGCGATGTAGCGCTCATCGTCCCCTTGCACCGCGACAAAGTACCCGCCGGTGTCCTGGATCGTCTGCGCCGCCATGCGCTTGAGAATGTCGCCCTCGGCGCGGCACTCCATCGCCGCCGCGCGATCGCCGGCGGCATAGCGGGCGCCGCTGTGCAGCAGACCGTGATTGCGCCCCGAGGCCCCGGCGTTGATGTCGTTCTTTTCGACCAGGATGCAGGCCACGCCGCGCAGCGCGAGGTCGCGCGCCAGCGCCGTGCCGGTGACGCCGCCACCGATGATCAGGACCTGGGTCTGGATGGGAGCTGGGGAATTCAATCCGGCCTCTTTTCGTGCAGCGTGCGGCTCGCGTCACGCAGCGGTCCGCCGCCGTGTTTGTCCCACCCAGCGTATCCCGGCGCTGCTGTCGCCGTTTGACGGATATCAAGGCCGGCTGCCGCCTCCATCTACTGACCGCACGCAAGACTGCGCGCGCTTCATGCGAAGTCGGGACTGTTCCTGCCTGCCTTCGCCTGCGTTTTTTTTGCCTGCCTGAACACAGTCAGCTGCACCACCTCGGCTTTGTGTCCGGCAAGGCTGCCGGTATCGGCCTCGGGCACCTCGGGCTGTTGCAACACGGACGCCTCCGTTTCAACGCCGGCCACCCGGTCCGCGATCCTCTGCGACAGGACATCGTTGGCCGCGGCGATAATTTGCGATGAGGCCTTGAGCGAATCCGCAACCTTGTTTAACTGTTCCACATCGGCCGACAGCTTGTCGCGCATCTTGGCCACCGCAGCCTTCAGACCCGCAATATTGGCTGTTTCATAAACCACCCCGGACGCCGGCTGCGATCCGCCGGCCGGGCCGGCGCCGGTTTTCGCTCCCGCGAGCCCTCCGCCCGGCTTCCTGCCGGTCAAACCATCCCCCGGGAAGCAGACCTTCTTCAACCGGAGAAAATTTAACCGCAACCATGCCAGCATTGCATGGTTCATGATCTTCGCTCCCTGCAATTCACGAGTTCACTCAAACCCCGATCGCGCAGCCCTGCCGGCCGCCCCGCCTGCGCGGGACGGCGCAGGTAGCGCTCAGAACTCTTCCCACTTGTCCTCTTTGCCGCCGCCGGCGACTGCCACTTTGGCCCGCGGCGCTGCCGGCTGGACCGACCCGGGCTTGCCCCGCAGGCGCGCGACATTGGATGCGCGACCCGGTCCGCGCCGTTCCGCCGCCGGATGCACGGCCGGATGCGCCACCGGATGCGCCGCCGTGTCCCGCTTTTCCGCGACGTCCGCGCTGCGGCCGGCCAGCATCCCCGTCGGGGCATTGGACAGCTTGAACACCGCCACTGCCGTATCCAGGTTCTGCGCCTGCTCTTCCAGGCTCTCGGCCGCCGCAGCCGCTTCTTCGACTAACGCCGCGTTCTGCTGCGTCACCTCGTCCATCTGCGTGATCGCCTGGTTTATCTGCTCGATCCCCGCGCTCTGCTCCTGGCTCGCCGCCGTGATCTCGCTCATGATGTCGGTCACGCGCTTCACCGAGGTCACGATCTCTTCCATCGTCTTCCCGGCCTCGTCCACCAGCTTGGTCCCCGCGCCCACCTTGTCCACCGAGTCCCCGATCAGCGCCTTGATCTCCTTCGCCGCCGCCGCGCTCCTTTGCGCCAGGTTGCGCACTTCACTCGCCACCACCGCAAAGCCCCGCCCCTGCTCCCCGGCGCGCGCCGCTTCCACCGCGGCGTTCAGCGCCAGGATGTTGGTCTGGAACGCAATCCCGTCGATCACGCCGATGATGTCCACGATCTTCTTCGACGATTCGTTGATCGAAGACATCGTGGTAACCACCTCGCCCACCACCTGTCCGCCTTTCACCGCCACCGTGCTCGCCCCGAGCGCCAGTTGGTTCGCCTGCTTGGCGTTCTCCGCGTTCTGCTTCACCGTGGAGGTCAGCTCTTCCATCGAGGAGGCCGTCTCCTCCAGCGAACTCGCCTGCTCCTCGGTGCGCTGGCTCAAGTCGGCGTTGCCCGTGGCGATCTGCTTGGTGCCGCTGCCGATCGCCTCGCTGCCGCTGCGCACTTCACCCACGATTTTCACCAGGCTCTCGTTCATCTCCTTCAGCGCCTGCAGCAGCATGCCGGTCTCATCCTTGCTCTTGACTTCCACCACGCTGGTCAGATCGCCCGCCGCGACCTTCTGCGCCACGCCCACCGCTTCGATCAACGGACGCGTGATGCTGCGCGTCACCCAGAGCGCGATCGCGCAGGCCAGCAGGATCGCCAGCCCGGCCAGCGCCAGCATCAGGTTGCGCGCGCTGTGATAATCGGCCGCCGCTTCCTCGCCGGCCTTCTCCACCAATCCGCTCTGGAATTTGATGAAAGCGGCTATGCTTTCCATGTACACCGCCTGGGTGGCGCGAACCTCGGTCAGCAACAGATTCCTCGCCTCATCCTTCTTGCCTTCCGCGGAGAGCGCCAGGAAATGCTGCTCGCCAGCCGCGTATTTGCCTTGTGTCTCCTTGACGGCCTTGTACAGCTCCTTGCCTTTTTCGCTGTGGATGCTCGTCTCGACTTTTTCCAGGGACGCCTTGATCGCGGCGCCTGCCGCCTCGATCCGCGCGTGTTCCTTCTTGATCGTCTCCTGGTCGGTGAACAGCGCGATGTTGCGCATGCCGCGCGCGACCACGTTGACATTGCCCTCGACTTCGTACAGCGTCGCGACCTTCGGATAGCGATCCGAAACGATCAGATGGGTACCGTCATTCAACGCACTCAAGCGCGTCACGCCGAGGAAAGTGACCCCGGCAAGCAGCACCAGAACCACGCCAAACCCCAGCCCCAGCCGCGCGCCCACCTTCATATTGCCAATTGAAAACATGATTGCTTCCTCCTTAAAGTCCAACTCGGTTTGATTCGGTTTAATCCGCCGCGGCGCTTATTGCAGCGTCGCCTGTTCCATGAGGGCCATGTCGCTCCCCGACATCAGCTTCTCGATGTCCACCAGGATCAGCATGCGCTGATCCAGCGTGCCCAGACCGGTGATGTACTTGGTGTCGAAGGTCGACGAGGAAAAGTCCGGCGCCGCACGGGTCTGCTCGGGTCCGAGCGCAATCACGTCGGATACGCCGTCCACCACCATGCCCACCACCCGCCCGGCCACGTTGAGGATGATCACCACCGTGAACTCGGTGTAATCCACCGCGCCCAGGTTGAACTTGATGCGCATGTCCACGATCGGCACGATGATGCCGCGCAAATTGACCACACCCTTGATGAATTCGGGCGCGTTCGCGATGGTGGTCACCTGCTCATAACTGCGGATCTCCTGCACCTTCAGGATCTCTATGCCGTATTCTTCCTTTCCCAGGGTGAAGGTCAGGAATTCGCTGCGGCCCTGTACAACTGCCGCGCCCGCCGCCGCGCCTGTTTCGTTAATCGCTACCTGTGTCATGTCGCTGCTCCTCGGTTATCGATGTTGAAAGACTGGAATACCGCCTTCAGTTGCCTGAAACGACCAGTTCCCTGCCGTTGAGCTTCTGCAAGGGACGGCTGTTCGCGGCATAGGTCTGCTTGAGGCCAGCGATTTGGCTTTCGGACAGACTGACCGGCCTGGTCAGCACGCGCCAGGCGACCTCCTCGCTGCAGGGCGGAGTCGTCAGAGACCCGCTGTACGCAGCATAGCTGCGGTTCTTCGGCAGCAAGTCGGCGGCATTGACGACAATGTTCTTGTTGCGCCGCTCCTCGCCGTTTGCCAGAGGGAGGTTATCGAGCAAGACTCGGTAGGCGGCATTCGCTTTACCGGCGGATGCCATTACGCCGATCACGGCAAGCTTGCCTTCGCCGTTCTTGTGCACGAAATGGAACTCAAGCGGATAGCGATTGCCGTCCAAAGCGTGCTCGCTCGGCGCATGGAAATGAAATTGCAGCAATTCATAGCGCTTGCCATCCAGTTCCATGTAGCTGCCGGATTCATAGTTGAACTGCACGGTATGCCCGTTGTTGACCACGTCGAACTTGCTCGGCTGGTAATTGAACGCAATGGCCGCCAGCTTCTTTGCCGCCGACCCGGCTATGTTTACGGGGGACTGCGCCTTGCCCAGGTAACACTTGGCAAAATCGGGCTCCAGCCTGCCCCATTCGCCCGGCCCGCCCTCGCCTGCATACGACCAGTGCACGGAATGCGACTCCTGCGGCTTGCCTGATTTCTCATGCGAATCATGGCTGACCTGCGGTGCCTGGGGCTGCGCCGGCTTGTCGCGGGCGCCCTGGATCGAATGCGTTGAGTCGGAAGCGGCAACGGCAAAGGCTGTGGCTGTCGCTGCTGCCGCGAGCGTGAGGGCAAATGTCCTTGCGGTAATCATGATGTAATGACTCCTCGTGGCACGTTACGGTCAGAACTCCGCCCACTCGCCGTCGGTGCCGGTCTTGGCGCCGAGCGCGGGCTTGGCTGCAGTCTTCGGCGCGCTTTTCACCGGGATCCGCGCCGCATTGATCGCGTGCCCGACCGTGCGGCGTTCCGTGACGTGCGCTTCCGCGGCTTTTGCAGCCGCCGGCCTGTCGACTTTCTTCGCTACGGCAGTCGTCTGCTGCGCGCCATGCGCGAGCTTGAACACCGCCACTGCCGTATCCAGGTTCTGCGCCTGCTCTTCCAGGCTCTCGGCCGCCGCAGCCGCTTCTTCGACTAACGCCGCGTTCTGCTGCGTCACCTCGTCCATCTGCGTGATCGCCT
>Ga0334722_10001213_pt1 | contig 33330 bp, 70 predicted proteins | sample C3_bottom_MG_FD_207210 | JGI IMG/M metagenome (GOLD analysis project Ga0334722, IMG submission 207210) | Sediment microbial communities from Yellowstone Lake, YNP, Wyoming, USA - C3_bottom | ecosystem: Environmental > Aquatic > Freshwater > Lake > Sediment | place: USA: Wyoming | collected... | reverse complement strand
ACCTTACCCCACGATGGACCAGCATACCGCATCGTTGTCCGTGAACAGCCCGGACGCTGTGATGACCACGGTGCAGTCGGTCGAAGCGCCGGCGGTGCCGCCGGCCTGACTCACAGAACCACCCGTGCCGGAGCGCACGTAGATCACGAGGGCGCTCGACGTGTTGAGCGACTGCGTACCGTTCGCGTCGGTGTCTAGGGTGGTGTTAGCCGCCATGCCCCGATACCACTCACGCTTGATGCGCGTAGTGATGTTCTGGAACAGGACATGCTGTGGGGAGAATCCGGGGGTCAGTGTCAGTACACCAGCCGCCAGCGCTGCACCGGTGGTGGTGTTGACATCGGTCGCCGCGGTATACGTACCGCTGAGATACCCTTGGGTACGCTGCACCGGGCCAGTGTTCTTGCCTACGACGATGGTGGGAGAGGTCATGGTATTTTCCTTAAAATGGGTTCAGTGCGAGGAACCTAAGCCCCCCGCGATCCGATTATTACAGCGTGACCGCACAGTGCAGTCGATACAACCATAGATCGTTCAGGATGAGCGACGTTTGCGCGCACTTCCAGCCGAGCGTTCCGCGTTGGTTCAGCGGGTCGCCGGTACCGGACGAGCCGGGGTTGTGGGCGATCAGCGACATCGCGTTCGAACCCTTCAGCGGGACGATACCGTAGGCGTCAGCCGACAGGTACAGAACCGAGTACACGTCCGCAAACGAAGCGGTGTTGCGCATCGTGGTCGATGCGCCGCCGTACACACCGGTCGCACCCGCAAACGGGGTGTACAGGACACTGCGGCAGTAGCGCACATCTTCCACCGAGCCATGCTCGCCGGGGAACAGTTTCGTCTGCCCCTGGTACTGCTTCGCGGGGATGTAACCCTGCATGTTGCGAATGTCGTTCGTGACATCGGTGTGGTGGATCGCAACGAACCCGGCTTCGACCGGTTCCGTGCGGAACGCCGCACTGGACGAAACGACTTCGGTGATGGGTTTCGCGCGCTGACGCAGCATCGCGGCGGTCGCCGTGCGCTGGGCGTTCAGGTTGATCGGGGTGTTGACAGTGGTGATGCCCCCGTTGGTGTAACCAACTTGAGTGCCGGCCTTGACCACGTGCCAACGCAGGGTTTCCACCGTTTCGGCGGCTTGCTGCACGCACAGGGAACCGTACTCCTGAAGGATCGGATCTTCGTGTGTGTCCAACATGAATCCCGAATAGGGTATGAAATCGCCATATTCGGACAGCGTGCAGGCGTAGTCGGTGATCGTCGGCTTGGTGCCAGACGGGGTCACGCCTTCGACCAGTGCGGTCGTGGCAAGAGCCAGGGCCTCGAACCGACGGAAGATCGCGACTTTGGTGGATTTGGTAGGTAGCAGGAATGTCTGGCCAAACCGCTCCAGAAGCATTACCGCGTCGTGGCGTTTCAACAGCGGCACCATCGCCTTTGCGGCTGTCCGCGGGGTGATGTCACCATAGACTTGCAGGGCTGTGGTCATGATTATTTCCTTTGCTCTTGGTTAAAAGACTACGTACTTCATTCGTTCTTGCCGTAGCCGCCCCAACTGTGGGGGCGAGCAAAGCACTACTAAAACATTACGCCCCGTACAAACTCTGCCACAGTCCTGCGGCAGTATCCACACAGAGACGAGACTTACCCGCCGCCACGGCGACACCAGTCGCAGTCGCAACTGCATCAATCGTGTCCGTACCGGTGCCATACAACTGCAGCGAGTTCGCCGCGGCTGAGTTCTTGACTATATGGACATCCCCCGATCCGGTCGCAGCCGGAAGTTTCACCGAGTCGTTACCCGCCGCGACAACCGTGACATTGTGTACCGACGCCGCAGCAGACAACGCCAACGCCGCGGCCTGAGTTCCGCCCGAATGCGCAGTGATTGTATCCTCAACCCCGGCCGCGCCAACGGACACTAGCGCGATACGCAAGGTATCAAGGTTCTTAGTTGCCCCGAGAACCGCCGTCTTGCTGGCAGTTGCAGTACCCGCCGTCACGCCGGCATTCTTGTCCAGTTCAGCGGTTGTTGCCGAAGTCGAGGTGCCGGTCAGGTTGGCAGCGGCCACATACCAGTGACCAGGCGCGTCGCAGAAGAACGCACCTCGCGCGCCTCCGACAAGGCTGAACGCCGAACCAGCAGTGATAGCGTTGATCTGGTCGGCGGCGAGTTCAGGGAACACAATAAGTGTTTGGTTGGAGACCGTGTTGACGATCTCGACCATTGTATCGACTTCCGACTTGGGAAGCCGGACGGCTTTGGTGCCGTTGGCAGCGGTGACGACGTTGCGACCGGCGGACAGCACTGCGGCATCGGAGATCAGAGACCCCGTCGCAGCGACCGTCGCGACAGACAACAGGTCGTTGAAAAACTTCTTGACAGAAAAATCAGCAATTGATGCAGCAACGGAAAGTTTGTTCAGAACGCTCATAGCAAGCTCCTTGGCGTGGTTAGTTGTGCATCAACGTGTGGATTCCCATACGAATAGTATGGCACACTTTTGATTATTGTGCAATTCTACCCACCCATCTCCCGCACGGCCTCCGCAAAGGAACCATCGAAGTCGTTCGGATCAGCCGAACCCTTCGGCAACACCGCCACGCGCCGGGAGTTAACCGGCGTGAGATCCGCGCCGTCCGGCGCCTTGGGTTTGACCGGAGCGACGGGGACTACGGGGACGACAGGCGTGGTGCCGGTTGCCTTCTTGAAGTCGGTTACCAGAGCGATCACCTCCTGGGTAGTACCCTTATCATACACCGTCTGCGCACCAATCTGCGCGTAGGGCGGCAAGGTCTTGATCCAGTCGGGGACCTTGGCGATCACAGCATCGTAGTCCGTGTGTGCGGTATGCAGCGCCGTGACGTGCCGTTCCATCGCTGCATCAGACGTATCTTGCTCCACCGTGGCGAGACGAGGAGCAACCTGTTCAAGTATGCCCCGCACCGCCTCGTACACGCGGGCGTTGATGTCCCGATCAACCGAACGCAACCGGGCTTCAACCGCAAGCGCCTCCTCGGGGAAGTCGGCCTTGAACTTGGCAAGTGCCGCCACTTCCTCCGGCGTGGGCTCGTAGGGTTTGATGCTCGTCTCGAACGCCTCTCTCGCGGTCTTGGCTTCGGGGGTCTCCACTGGCGCGACAGGCACTACCGAAACGACAGGCACTACCGGAGTTAATGGGGTTACCGGTGCAACGGGCGCAACCGGTGCGACGGGTGCAACGGGTGCAATAGGTACTACCGGGGCGACGGGTTCAACCGGCACCACGGGTGCTACCGGAGCGACAGGTTCGACTGGGGCGACAGGTTCGACCGGGGCGACAGGTTCGACCGGGGGTACCGGCGGCGTGGCTTCCATCTCGGCAACGATCTCGGCAAAGACTGTATCAAAGTCGTCTACGACTGGGGTTTCAGTTGACATTCGGTTCTCCTACGGGTTGTTTGTGTCTCGGGCCTTCGTCGATTATTCGGATGAACCGCGCGATCTCGCGCGCCGCCCCCTGATGCTGGATGAGCGCGTCACCCAACTGCTCGGGCCACTCGCGGTTGATCTGGTCGCGGCGGGCGTACAACAGCGTGCGCAGGGCTTGCACCCCCGCTTCGTTCTTGCTCAAGTACGCCGTTTGCTCCAATTCGTGTTGCTGGGCTTTGATGATGCTCATTTGCTACCTCCTGTCGGTACGGGTTTCTCTGCTACCATGCGCGCGGTATCCGCGGCGTGCGCGGCGACGAGCGTCTTCGACTTGTCGGTCTCGGCCTTCTGCCCCTTGGTAAGGGCGTCGATGATTACCTGGAACACCTCGGCACCGACCTTGGCGCCTTCGCTCCCCGCCTTCGCTTCGCGTTCCAACGCCGTCGCCAGTTCGCGTCTCACCTGCGCGGCGACGAGTTCCATTTGCCCACTGACCTGCGCCTGCTGCGCCTGCTGCTGCGCAGCGACGTTCTTCGCAGCAACGTCATCGTCCTCGAACAGTTCGTCAACTGGGATGTCGTTCGCCTTCGCCGCTTCCTTGAGGAGCGTGCCCATCTTGATGTATGGTAGGTCGCCGGGTTGCAGCGTCGCGCGGAACTCGTTCAGCGCCTGCGAGCGCACCTCCTTCGCGATCAGGCTGGTGGACCCCCGTGCGATCACATCATGGTCACCGTCGCGAGTGGGGTTTGGGTCATACTTGCGATTCCACGCAACGAGTGCGGATATCATGGAGATGGTGAACGTGTCGAAGTTACGCACCGTGTCGCGGATCGGTAGTGCAGCAGCACCGAGGAACATTGAGGCGTTCTTGGACGTGCGCAACGCCTCGCTCCCGCCCCCCGTAGTATCACCCAGCGATGCGGGTGGCAACCCGGATTCTTTATCGCCGAACCCGAGGAACAGTTGCACCAACTGCAACAGGTCGGGCAGGTGGCTGTTGATGCTGATGTCGCGCACGGCGGGGATCGCGTCGGACTGGCCCCCCATGCTCTCACGGTGCCACGTCTTGTGTTTCATGATCGTCGTGTTCTGGCCGGGGGTCAGCATCTCATCGTTCACTTCGACCATCGGGCCAATGACCGAAGCGTTATCGAGCGCCGCGCGCACCGTCTCGCACAGCGACATCTGCGTGTCGCGAAGCACGTCGCACTGTCCGTTGCCGAGAATGGACAGGTCGTCGTCCTCGAACACGAACTCGTGATAGTGACGAATCTCGCCGTCGAACGGCGCGAGTTTGCACTTGATCACGGTCTGGTCGATCATCCACACGTTGCCGTGGAACATCTTACCCAGTTCGTCATCGGCGATTGTGATGCCGGCGCTGCGAAGTTCGTGCCCAGTCACATCCCCCCAGTACGAGAGCACTTCGAACTTGCGACTCTCCTTACCATACACGGATACCTGCGCGCTCTTAGGTTCGCCCTTAATCTGGGTCTCCCACCACTGCGCCTGGTAGTTGCCGTGGTCATTCTTGCGCAGGTACTCGTCGATGCGATCCCCAAGGAAGTCGGGTCGGCCGGCAAGTGCGGTAACTTCTCCGCGAGTCATGATGGCACGTTCGAACGTGCCGTCCTGCTTGTCAAGCGACTGCGCGGTCATGTCAGGGTAGTAACTCCATACTGGGAGGAACTCGAACAATGGCTTGTACTTGTCAACCTCGATGGCGGTGTACTTGCCGGTGAACTGGTCCTTCTGCCATGTGCGCGATTTCACGGTGTGATGCAACGGACCTTTCAGGATGCCCACGTTGTAAATCACTGCGGAGCGCACGACCTTGCGCGCGAGCGTGATGAACTCCATCTCGGCGAGGTCGTCGGACACCTTGACCTCCATACGCTCAGCCTTACCCTTTGCGAACATGAGGATTGCCTTCTCGATCTCCGCGTCGCTCAACTGCACTTGCGCCGGGTCGCCACCCTTCATCGCAACGAGGCTGTCGAGAACTTGTTGCAGGTCTTCGGTCGAGAGGTCGGGCAGCGGGGATTCATGCACACCAAAATTACGTTCGGTCATAGGGAAAAGAAGTTGCATCAACCGCGCGATCGTGCCACGCACCATCCACGCCGTCATCTTCGGATACGCCTTCGACTTGTCGGTTGGGATTTTCGACAGGATCTCCGGGTCGTATATGCCCCTTACTTGCCGCAGGTTCTTCAGCCAGCGTTCTTCGACGGCCCGTCGGTCAGAAACATAGGCAGGCCACACGCTAAATAAGCGCCGGCCAAGTTCGTTCAGTTTGGGTTCGCCGAGGGTAGGCGGTTGTATAGTGTCCATGATGGCTCCTTAACGCGGCATGTTATAAATGTTCGTAGCAGGTTGAATTTCTATTGTACCGCGTTCTTTCAGTTCGGCTTTCCGGCGGCCACCCCGTTCGAAGTACATACAACCATATTCGCAAGCCTCGCCGATGTGTGAGTGCTCGTTGGTCTTATCAACCTCAACGGTCGGTCGGCCATCTTTGAATAGTTTGAACATGTACCCGCCGGACAACGCTGTTATCAACGCCTCGGCGCCGGGGTCAACCTGAAACATCTTGCGCCCATAATCTCCACTGCGCGACAAGAAATAATCAAGCGCACCCTGCCTAAGAACTGGTGCATTAGAATACGCAAATTTTATTTTCCCGAGTCCTTTCTTCGCGTAACGACGGAACACGTCCGCGCACGAAACCTCATCCGACTGACTCCCGGTGTTCCCGCTCGGGTCACCTGTCACGAACACATCAAACCCATCATACTTGCGACGCAACAATGGGAGTAATTTTTCTTCGATGGCCCGCTCCAGCCCCATGCCGAAAGTCGCGATGGCGTCCAAGACAAGAACTTGACCAAACGCATTTTGTTGCATGACGCAGATCGCAGGCGTCAATCCAAAGTCGGCCGACACGAGTAACAAGTTCTTTTTGTCTGGCACTAGCGGCGACTTCGCAACATGCGACCCGATATCGAACATCGGGTGAACTGGTTTGCCTCCTTTCGATCTGCCGTACTCACACATGACATACGTGCGAATGTAGTCCGTTGTTTTGTTTTCAATTAAATTAGGGTAGTAGTCTGGCGGAAGCCAACGTAAATTTTCGGCATTGGGATTCACGACGTAGACATTACCGTCCTGCCGCAGCATCGCGGGAGGTTGAATAAATTTCTCCCATTTGTTATCCCGCGGTTCAGCGGGGTCGTCAGGGTTGCGTTTCTCCAACATGCTATGCCAGTACGATCCAATTTCAGGCATGTTGCTGTCGCCCCAGATTCCGACCCATGTAGGGCCGCCTTCCTCCATTCGCGGGTACCGACCAATCCGGCCGTCGAGCGCTTCCACGATGGCGCGAGGGATATCGCGGAACTCGTTAAGGCAGACGCCGGTCAACTCATACGATAACAAGTTCTTGACATCATCTTCCGTATCCAGGGGGAGAAAGACGACCTCGCACAAAATATCGTTCTGCTTGATATGATATGTGTTCGTGAGTCCGTGATAGTTACCAAGCGACCCATTCGGAAATTGGTCAAACCAAGTTTTCATCGTGGTCGAGCGAAGCTGTGGCCGCGTTTGGCGCACCACAGCGAAGCGAGTCTTGCGCATACCGTCGATCGTTGATGGTGCCTGCATCGCAGCGCGACGCGGGATATCGGTCTGCGAACCCACCGATTTCCCTGATCCGAACGGGCCAAGGATGAAACGATGACGCGCGTTGCTCTGCATGTACGCAGACACGACTGGCGGGAACTCGCGATTGATATTCAGCACTACTCAACCCCCCTTTCCGCTCGGCGGCGTGACTTCCCACAGCGCCGCGATTCGCGCTTCCAGTATCTCGATCACGTCGATACTCATGCCCGTATCCTCGCCGTCGAGTGTTCGAACCGCGACCCGTCCATTCTCTCGAACGTGAACTCGGTGCCTTCCTCCTTGACCACCCGCACGAGATCACAGAACCCTCGCCACACATCGGGGCCACAGATCACTTTCTGGATGTCGAATCCGTTTGCCTGCAGGTGGGCTGCGAGCGCGGCGGATGCCGGGCCGGCGGTGCAGCGGGGGTGGATGAGGATTCGAGCGGTCATAGTTTCAACTCGTCAATACCATTGCCGCAGTCCACCTCGAACACGCAGGAAACCTCGACCGCTTCGCGAGCGGTCTTCCCCAGGTGCATCGCCGCGAGCGCGTAGTCACGTCCCGAACCCATGGCGTAGAACTTGTCCTCGATGCGCATTGGAAACGGCGTGCGTTCGTACACATCAATCCATCCACCCTTGCGAACCACCAGCACAGCAACGGCATCGTCTGCGTCGCGCTGCGAAGCGGGGAACTCCTCGGGGTCTTCACCAGCCTCTAACCACGCGAGCATCTCCATCGCCTGCGCCGCGCTACCGGAAAACCCAACCAGCAAGTCTTCCAAGTGGAAAATTTTCGTCCCGGTCGCCGCGCACCCGCCGATAGTGAACCGCTTGTCCGCGGCGAGGGTTTTGCCGTCCCAAGCTATTGTGGTCACGTTGCTCCTCCCACGCGACTGTGTTCGCGGTACCATTGCTCGGCCCGCCATTGTTCGCCGAGGTAGGCAAGCGCCCGCCGGACAGCGACCACCATTGGTTTGAGTTTCATTATTTCTTCCTTCCTGCCACGGCGCCGAACCCGCGCGCACGGCGTTGCGTCGAGAGCGCGATGGCCACTGCTTGTTTCTGCGGCCGGCCCGCCGCCATCTCGCGGCGAATGTTCTCGCTCACGGCTTTCTTGCTGGGGGATTTGATGAGGGGCATGTCAGTCTCCTATCTCAGTACCAGAAACAGTAATGCCCCGACGAGAAGTGTTACGCCAAGGTACAGTTCCCAGTTCTTCATCTCGTATCCTTCGAGTTGATCGTTCGGTTGGTCGTCCCCGGTTGGCGCGATGCCCCCTCATAACTCGGATCAGACGACCCTGGCGACACTGCATTGGGGTTAATGACATTGCCACGTACCGTGGCGGGAGTGATGGGTTTGCCCGTCGTGAGATCGAGGCCCATGCCAGTCGCGTGCGCGGCTGCGTCAGACTGTTTCTGCGCGAGCGTTTGATTACTGGTAGCAACCGCCTTGTCTAGTTCGGTCATGTCGATCTCCTAGCTTGTCTTCTTCCCTACCATCGCGCCGAAGTGGCCAACGCGGTTGGCCATAGCATCGATGGTTGCCTTCTGCGCCGGAGTAATCGTCTTCCCAACCTGCTGCGCCGCGCGGGCTTTCGCATTCGCCGCGGGTGCAGCATCTGGCATCGGGTACGCTCTGCGACCGGGCAACCCGAAGTCCGACTTGGGTTCGGCTTTCCTTGCTTTCGTTGCGAGTTTTGCCATCACGCCTCCTTCACCACCAAGTACCGCGTGCTCGTAATATAACATTCATACCCCGTCATTGCACAGGGGTTATCGAGGTTGATTTCTTGCACCAACGCGTCAGGAACATTCTCTCCTTCCGCTGGCCCAGATGCCCCTTTGTCCCATACTTGTACTACAACTTTGTAGCTGGAGGTGTCTGCATTCTCGATCCGTACTAATTTAGTCATAATGCCTCCTGGTCTGTGGTTAGATTATTTCTTGCGAATATATAGCGGGATTAGGCCGAGTAAAAACCATCCATCATACGACTGTGTATGCCAGTCGTTAGGAATTTTGCTTCGAACATGCCACCACCTATATGAAACGAGCGCAAATTTTCCCATCTCAGCCCCCCATCGCAGCCGATTTAACTTTGTGCTCTGCCTTCGCCTTTGTGTCAGCGCGGAGCTTGGCGACGTACTTTTCGCCGTAAGTGTTAACCGCCTGCGCCACTTCCTTCAACGACTTTCCAGCGCACATGCCTTTTATCCGTCCTGCGACGGACACATACTTCTCAAATTCTTCGGGACTCACAAGAACGTCGTCGAGCAGATCATCGTAGTCCCCTGTCGCGAGAGCCAGTTCTACCTCGTTCACACGAAGTGCTACCCCCAGATCACGGAGTTCAGTTTTCAGGTTGATGACTTCCAGTTCGAGAAACTTTTCTCTTTCCGCCGCGAGTCCCAGTTGTTCGCGTAGTAGTGCGGATTGGCTCTCATCAATTTTGTCACGGGTGCATCGAAGCCATGCCGCTTGCCATATCTCCCACGCTCCGCGAACCAGTGTGTCACAATAAGTCTTGCTATCCTCCCGCAGGCGCTGAAAATTCACTTGCCCGTTATCTGCTAGAAGCGTCCCTTGGGCCCATTCCTCGAAATGATTCCGTCGTGTTTCCATCTTAAACCTCCTGGTCTATGGTTAAAGTTTCCCTCGTCGATACCACTTGCTGCGGCGCCTGGCCGGCGAACGTGATGCTGAGTGTGAGCCCGCCGCCCGTCCTGCTGTCGTCTTTAATTTCTTTCGGTTCGTGCCCCGCGAGCTTCGCTGCCCACTGGATCAGCTTCCCGCGCTCGGAGGTGGGGGCCAGCGGATCGGTGACGATGTCGTGAGCGTATGGCAACCATTCTTCAGCGAGAGCTTTTATCTTGGCCTTAAAAGTAACGCCGTTCTCACGGAGATCCTTCGTCACTCGTTCGAGCAACAGCACGAACGCTGGACTTTCTATGAGCACCGCCGCTTCATCAGGCGTGTACTGGTACCCCCGGAAAATTGCCTCAGCATCATCCATGTTGAGTGCGAGTTCGATCGCCAGCCGTTCGTGCTTTTGTCTGTACAAATCCGGCACGTCGGCGAGCCGCGCGGTTTGGCGGTCGGCCGCGGGGGTGGTGGGGATGATGTCGGTATCCATGAGAAAATTATGACACAACGCGGCGGGGTTGTCAAAGGCGTGAAGGGATTGTCACTGGTGGTTGAGAAGGGCGGGATAAAATTTTTTGTGAAGGGATTTACAGCGGTTGAAATTAGGGCGGTCGTGTGCGAGACAGGGGAACCCACACCGGGGCCGCCAAGCCGCTCCCCCCATCGACGCCTCGCCGCCCCGCGTTTTTGTGGCAAAAAAGCTGGGCGGTAGTGGGCTGGGAAGCCTGGCGGCAAGGCGCCGGCGCTGCAGGCGCCGGGGCGCACTAGCTCCACATCGCCATATAGTTATCACAAATAACTTTAGTTAAACTAAGTTATGCAAATATCTATCACTAATCTATCACTGTATTGATTTTGCGCGGTTTTGTGCGAGACGGCCACGGGTTAGTGCGTTGAAACCATTAGGGAATTTAATAATTAGTTATACTACTAACTATACTAACTCTACTATCACGGTATTTTTAGTACGGCTACAGTGAGGGTGCCCGACAGTCGCGCGCAAAAACGTGCGTATAAAAAGTGCCGATAGCTAAAAATACCGTGATAGTACACTTAGGTATCATAGTCTTAGTAATTATCCTTAATAATCAATGCCAGCACTCGCACGTTTGGCCGCTCGAACCAATACAGTGATAGTTTAGGTATGCTAATTTCCGCACTTTAAAAGGGAATTGCATACATAACTTGCACCTTGATTCATAAGGCATTTTTACCAGCAAAAATAGTAGTTGACTTGCCCGCAGAAACCTGTATAATTCTATTCATGGTGGCTGATTTGACGGCCACCACCTGATCCCGACCAGGAGCGCCGCGGAACCAAGATAGGGGTAACAAATCATGATCGCAATCACAGGCAACACGTATCCGGTCAAGGATCAAATCAAGGCGCTCGGAGGCAAGTGGGATGTCAGCAGCAAATCGTGGATGGTGCCGGATGACAAGGCAGAGCAAGCCCGTGCGCTCGTAGGTGCCGCACCGACCAAAGCCAAGACTTACCACGGCGCGCGCAACATCGACGGCGCGCAAACTCTCGGCGAATATCGCGCACGCTCCAACCATAGCCAACCGTGCCGCAAGTGCGGCTCTTACTGCTACGGCGACTGCGAGGCGAATTAAAATGAAAATCACCTTAACCAATCCGATCACGGGCAAGACACGCACGATGCGCGCGCATCTAACCACCGATCATTCGGCCAGCAGTTACGGCCGGCCTGTAATGATCGCCGGCGGGCAGGCAATTGATGTAGCAAACGCCGTTCTGCAAGGCGCGCGGATAGTCGAGCCACCGAAGCGCGCGGATCAGGTGCGCATGCTTTTGCAGTGGCAAAAATCCGCGTGCGCGATGCTAGGCGTAAATCACATTTCCGAGGAGAGCAACCATGCGTAGCACCATCATCATCACCAAACGCGGCGCGGGATACGTCAGCACCGTATCCGGGAAATTCGGCGGCGGGCATCAAGGCGCGCGCGCCGGTCTTGACGCCCACGCTGCCGCAGCAACGGCGGCGCGCTACATGATCGAATACGCGCAGTCCAACCCGGACGGCGGCGACCTTATGGCCCCGCCCGAAGTGCTGGAGCTTGTGCCCGAACATCTGCGCTCGATTGCGCCCCTTTAAAAGCCATAACTAAGGAACTTATACTACACTAAATAGTCATACCTTAACAATCTACTCCGAGGAGATACCTATGCTATCCACTAATGCCTTGCTGCAATGCGTATGCTGTGGCCGCGCAAAACCAATGTACGACTACGCACCTATGACCAATATATGCTCGATCTGTACCGGTTTATCCGCCCGCGAAGCCGCGAACATGGCACGCGCTACCACCATTGCCCAGATCAACCTGGAACGGAACACTAAAGACGGCCGAAAGATCAAGCGGCAAGAAGACAAAGCCGCGCAGTATGCTACCACTGGCAAAAAGTGTGGTTCCTGCCATAGCGTCAAGCCGGCCGGCGACTATGCCAAATGCGCGCCGCGCACTGACGGGCTGCAGCAGGATTGTAAGGCGTGCAATAATATGAAAGCTACTCTATTACGTACGGGAGGTAAGCTAACAGACTGGCATAAGGTACAGTCTGCCTTGCGCGCGCAGAATGACGCCGGCAGTGCCAAATCTGGTATGTAACTTGCTTAACAGAAAATAGTGCTGTAATAGAATCAGTAACTTATTCACGCTGGCATGATTCTGTTACATATAAGTATGTAAGCATCGATTCTACCGCGCCCATCCTGGGCGCAACGGCCACCGGGCGCCGCGAAGCCCGCGAAAGGAAAGCGTCATGAGTTATCCACACTTAGGCAAGTTCGAGGGCGAACTGTACGCAACGAAATACGCCTATGTATCTGCGCTTGACGGTTGTAGCGAAGAATTAGGCGATTGTGAATCATTCGGCTGGTATGGGCAATTCAGCGGTAAGATCAAGGGCCGCGGGCCGTTCCATATCATCGTTTCCGAAAATTCGCAAGGTTTTGTGTCTGGTACATATTACAATACGACCGAACAGTTAGCAGCCGCATGGTCTGCGCTCGAATCAGAATACGAGAAGTTTTGCGAAGAAGAAGAAGAAGAAGAAGACGAGGTGCAATCATGAAACCCTTGAGTCCTTATCATTTTTTCCTCAAGCACGCTGGCAGTTCCTATAGTCCCAAAACGGAAACAGTGCAGCAGGGCGCCATCCGTGGCGCGCGTGCCCTGGCCAAAGCCGAAAGGCTAGCCCGCCAGCGTGGGTACCGTTTCCACTGGTCGATCGATCCTGGGTCGAGCTCAGCCGATTGGATTGATGACAATGAAGACGGCGGGCGGAACCGCGACCCGTGGCGAGTATGGCAATGCTGCGCAATGGGCTCGCGGGACCCTGGGTACCGCGGCGCCGGCGAAGTATTGGCAAACCTGAGCGGGATAGACTTCGGCCGCGGCGGCACGCCCCGGACAAATCCGTATCGGCGCGTAGTTGAGGCGGAACTGGCACAAGAGGCGCTTGACCGCGAGGGGGGTACGTCATGATCCTGCTCAACAAGTCTTACACTATAGTTACGCCCGAAAGCGCGGCCGATGGGGATTTTGCCGAGTGTGGTTTAGAGTTCGAGAATACCCCGTACACTTTCCGCGAACTGGTTAATGAGTTGCAGCGCTATTCTGAAGCTAGCTGCAGTCCGGCGCACGGTGAGACCTATGAATGGGCAACATCGGAGGGAGATATTGACTACCGCACGGGCGAGGTTACCGAATATTCCTTGCACTACTCGCGCAATAATCCCGCGCGCAATGCGAAGTATTGGCGCCTGGCAATGAAGGCAGTTGGGTTCATCAAATCGCGCGAGGTGCAATCATGACCGCAACCAAATTGTTCCCTAGCGGCGCTTGGGAAGTATCCGACATCATAGGCGGATACCGCGTGCATAAGGTCTATTATGGATACTCCAAGCGTGAGGCAATGCGCGAGTTCCGTCAACAGTATGGCAAGGGGGATTAGATTATGTATTGGACCTGCGGCAGTGGTAGGATTGAACTGAACATAACCCGCGCGCAAGACGCGAGTGGACCTGCCTCGGATTATAGATTGACCGCGCCAGTCCGCCAGGCTGGCAACCCGAAATGGAGTAACAATACCATGCTCACGAAACAGCAAATCTTAGAAGCACTGCGGAAATGGATCAATCAACGGCCGGGGTTAGAGTTTGCGAATTACGGCGATCGGAAATCCTACCGCCAAGAACTGCGCAGCATAACCCGCGATCGCGCGGACGCGCTGCAGTTGATGCAAGCGGTATCCTGGTGCGATAGCATCACGGCGGAAAACATGATTGATTCGTTTCGGGCGTTCTCGGGAAGGTTGCAGGTGCGGGAGGTTGTCCCTGCTTCAGTTGATGGTGGGCCGTATGCCGAGTTGAGTTACTGCACCGGGCAATATTGGCCGTCCGAGTACCGCAAGGCCGCCTGCGCCGTGCTCGCGCAGGCGCTATGGGGCGCGGCGCAAGCTGACATGCCGGCACCAGATCCCAACAAGAAGATAACCAAGACTTTTGGCACGTTCGCCAATGAACACGAGAGCATTGATGGGCTAACGCCTGGCGATTGGATGCGGCGTTACTTCCGCCGCGAGTTCGGGCGCGGTATCGAGTCGCGCTGGTTTAACTGAGGAGAGACAGAAATGAAAACCGATGTCCGTATTGTTTATAACCGCTTGCTCGGCGGATGGTTTATCGTGCGCGGTCCACATCAAACCCCGCTTGGCGGCAGGTTCGGTTCCAAAGCGGCAGCACAAACGCATTTACAAAGGAATAAATCATGCTAACCACACAATCCCAAATCCGCGCCGCATTCTGGCGTGACCTGGATATCATGGGGGCGCCGGTATCGCGGAAGAAGATACGCGACTACGCCGGCACGGGTAAGATGCACAATACGGATACCCGTTGCGCCTTTGTTGACTACGTAGATATGCTCGCGCGCTCCGGCGAGATAACCGAGGAGTTAGCCGAGCGGGTGACGTTATGAACCGCCTGCACATGCGAAACAATACCCATATGGTAGAGTTCCCAGCTACACCGGCGGGGGCGATGCAGGCGCGGGCGTTTCGCGCGGCGCATCCTGAGTTTGCCCGCCGGCGCATCCGCGACGTGCTCCAGCTTGACCCGCCGGCGGTGCCGTGCGGGGTTTCTATTGAATGGCAAAGGGGGAAATCATGACCGCCGACCGCGTGATTTATCGCAAGTTCGCAGACGGGGATGTGATAGCCTGGCTCCCCGATGTCGAGGCCAATCCCGGCCGTTGCATGTCCTATATGCACATCGGCCAGCATGGCGAGGGTGACTACCCGGCCGCCACAAAGCCCGCCAGCCCGAAAGAGTACGCGCCGCTGCTCAGGGAACTGCGCGCGATCGGTTACAATCTGCGGGTAGTTTCCCGCCTTAATAGGAGGTAGATTATGAAACTTCAATCAATCAACCGCGAACGGCGGCTATATGTCATGCCGTGCGGCAATGGATATTCATCATGCTACGGTTTTGACGTGCTGGATCAAAAAGCCAAAGCTGTCGCGGCGTGGGCAAAAGTTATTCCGCCCGCAACGGACCCCGGAACCATCTCACACTTCGAAGACTGCGCAAGAATCATAAACTATGGTGCGAAGTTCGCCGCCGAGTCTGGCACCCGTTGCGAGGCGGAACTGACGCCGCAGTTAATCGGACGTGAGGGTAAGCAGGTCGAAGTCCTGGACTGCTACGGTGAGCGGCGCCGGTTTAGAGTTGGCAAATCAACAGGCTGGCTGCCGTGTCACTTGGAGCTTGCGAACGTGCGCAGCACTGGCGGGGGCGCTGTAACGGGGGCGCCATTCAAGGAATTACGGGTTATCCGTTAGTCAGTCTCAATCCCCGGGGATTGAGGCTCCCGGAATTGTGATTGAACCTTTTTCAACCGCAGTAGTCATAGGAGGTAATCATGCAATCATCAATCTACAACGGTAAACCAGTCTGCGCAGCCCATTTCCATCGCGGCTGTAGCGCGCGCTCAGGGCTCGTAACCGCCCAAACCGCCCCGCCGAAGGGCAAGCACCTCGTCGCGCCGCATCCATGGTCAAAGTCTCACTCGTCCTATCTGCCCGCCGACGTGGCGCGCAAGGTTGCCGAGGCCCAGCCCGGCGGCGCCATCATAGTGTGGCAAGAGGGTGGGCGCGAGTTTGCCCGCGTCTACTCCCGGCTGGACGCACCGGCATGAACTACCGCCCAACCGCCCACGGCCTCGAAGAGGTGCATTACACGACTTGGCAGCATCGCTGGCTCCTACCTGTCGTGGCAGTCGTTGCCCTCGTCGCGGTCTACGCCCTGGTACAGTATCATGACGACAACGTGGCCCTGCGCGCCGAGGTCCAGGCAATGAAGTCGCGCGGCTGCCCGGCCTCGGTCCAAGGCCGCCCGTTCATCGGCGCCCGGTACAATGAGATCGATCTATCCCGGCCGCGTTATTCAACGCTGGCCTGTTACTATAAGGCGGGGGTACAATCATGAGTGAAGAACGTCGCAGGGTAAAGGATAGACGTATCTCGCCCGCAGTCGGGGAGTTTGCGATCCAGGAAACTCACCGGTTGCGTACCGTCAATGCTGAACTGCTGGCGGCGCTGCAAAATACACTCGTGTCGCTCCGAGTTTGCACGCTACCGGCCGGAGTAAACGTAGCCAGCAACGAGCAATTGCTGCGGATTACGGCTGACGGCACCATCGCCGCCATCGCCAAGGCTCAGCCATGAAACCTCGCGCCGCTACGCCGGAAGAACTCCAGGCGGACATGGAATCCGCACGGCTGGATCATGAGGAGTGGCTCGCTAACCGCCGGCACGGATACCGGCATCTCAAACCGTCGCCGTTCGATGGCACCCGCACGGTGGAGGATGACCGCCTGGACGACCCGCGGCATGAGTGGAAGGGCCGGTGATGGATACCGTGGCCTGGGCCTTTCTGGTCTGCGTGGTTGCTGCGGTTGTCGTGCCGTTCTGGTGGATGACGCGGTGATGCTTGATCCTACCCGCCTAACCGACACCGAAGCCGAACGGCTGTACTATTCGATCGGCATGCCCGACGTTGCGGTGCTGTATGCCCGCATCGTGGATGTGCAAGCCGAGAATGATGAGTATCAGGAGCAATTTGAGAAGATGGTCGAAGCGGCCGAGTACGATAAACTGAACAAACTCGTCGAACACTTGCAGGAGCACATCAAGGTGGCGAGTATCGCGCTTGACGAGTTGTACCATTCGATCGATGACGACAAATCCCCTACCAAGAACAAAAAGCGCATCCTCGCGGCAATCGAAGGGATTAGCCTTGACCCGGACAGCAAATCATGATCTCCCTACACGATTCGGCCTTGATCTTCGCTGCGATGATCATGGCCGCGCTACTGCTTACTATATGGTGGGGGTCGCGGTGAACCCCACCCGCCTAACCGCCTTCCAAGATGCCTACGCCGTGGCCGTGCTTGCCGCAGTTGTGGATCTAGGTTGCCACACTAGCGGTCGGACGGCGCAGGAGTTTGCCCTGGATGCTGCCCTATCGATGTTGTACACTATCGAGCGCCAAGGAGTAGTGGCAGTAGAGCATTATGCTATCAACGCACGCGGGGGCGCCTTCCGCCGGACCGCGGAGGTGCTGGGGGTCGAACCGACCGCCCGCGCGTTGCAGAATTGGTTGGAGGGGTGATGACCGAGCAAGAAGTGCGCGAATGGTGGGCTGCAGTGCAAGCGGCGCAGCGGTTCTGGCGCCAATGGAGGCGGGAATGAACGACCACAAAGCGGCAAAACGGTGGGCGGTAATGTGAAGCGTGCTTTGTATTTTGGATACAATAATGGCGGTCATTTCTTATATTGGCCGGGGATGGTCTGTAATTATGTAGACTTGCAACGTGCCGCGCCTGGATTCCCGTGGAGCATTGGCCTGCTTGATAGCGGATTGCTGACCAACGGAAAGCACGCTGATATTTACGATGGGCGAGTTTTTTGGACGTGCGGCGGCCATCCATTATGGCTGGCATTTTTCTGGTGGGACAGGTCTGGAGACAATCGTGGCGCATCAAATTCAGGTTTTTATGTTTGTGGATTTGAACTCACCGACCGGCAAGCTGCATTCGATTATGCCGGATCAATCTTTCCTCAGGTCGTGGCGCGTCAACATCATTTGCTAGTGCTTCAGCCGTGATCTCGGGAGGTAAGTATATAGATTCCAACCGAAAGGAGGCCATGATGCAGATTGAGACGCCGAGCAATGCGCCGAGAAGTATTACCGAGCCGGCGCTGAGAAACGATCCGCAATGTTTGGCAGGATCGTTTAACCAGGCGGAGATAACCGCGCTGAAAGAACAACTCACCGCCGCCGAATCAGCGCGGCGCGAGGCGGTTGTGACGTGCGCGAAACTTTGCGCAGCTTACGGGCTTGAAATCGGCGGTGAATTTTATATAACATGCAGTAAAGCGTGCGCCCAAGCTATCCGCGCCGCCTTCCCGGACGACTTCACCGAACCGAAGGAGTACCCATCGTGATCCACACGCACCACATGTCAACCGAACCGCCGGCTACCCCGCGCAAGCACTTTGAATATAACTTGGCGCGGGTTAGACTCCCGGCGCTGCCCGGGCGACCCGCCGCGCCCTTGCCTGAGTGGGTGTGCCCCGTGGTAATCGTACATGATGCCATACTGCGCAAGGTGGTCAAGATCGACATCCGGGCGCCGTTGGTGGACCCAGAGTAGATGATTCTAGCGTTCGGATCGGCGGCGGGTTGAACTTTCATGCAAGTTCATGGTCATAGGTGTACTATGGAGTTATGAGTTCGATCAGCCAGTGGTTGCGCATGGAGGAGATTGACCGGAGTGAGCCGGTGGGATTTTACATTGCTGGATCAACTGGTTTGTGGCTGACCAAGCCGCCGACACGTAACTACGAGGAATGGGAAATCGAGGAGTTCGTCGATCGGTGGGAGATGGATGAGCAATAGAGGGTAATTAGAAGGCACGGCTTGTTATAGGGGCGACAATTCTCGTTCGAAGTGGCATTCGGGCGGGGGCACAGTAGGCCACTGTGCTGAACAAATCGTCCGCCTGCCAAAGGAACCCGCCTCACAACTGGGGGCGGCAAGCACGGCCTTCTAATTATCTTCCCGGCGCCGCGCGGGTCTGCAGCGGCAAGTTTGTGTAGGAGGGAATGATGAAACCAGTAAATCGTTTTGGCTGGGCTGAGGTTGAGGAAATCGAGTTTATCAACAAATTAGGGTCGTGGGCGCCAGAACACAAATTTTCGCGCGCTAATCTTTTGCGCCAATACCGCGCGGCATTGGAGTTCCGTACTGCATGGGGCCGTATTGACCGGGGTCGCGTTATATTTGCTGCCGACCATGCTATCAAGACGACGCGGCCATGACCCTCGACCAAGAACGCTGGAACGCCCGAGTCGCTACTGCGCGGGATGAAGAACTGCAGAGTCGGAAAGGGTACTGGATATCGCCCGCGAAGCGACAACCTCGCCACCCCTTCAAACGCGCTGCGAAACTCTACACCGAGATCATAAACTTGCGAGCGAGCATGCAGAACAATCTGACCGGCTTGCAACTGGCCTTGAGCGAGTTCCCGCCCTACGTCAGCCGGGGGCATGGATGGAAAGGGCGGGTTACAAATAGGCTAATAGGAGGCCAATGGTCACACGATCGGTCTAAGTATAGCCCACACCAAGGTCGAAGCGAAGCCGCGCGGCGCGTCTACCAACGCCTGACCCCGTACCAATGCAAACTGGCGCGCGAGATCGCGGCTGAAGAACTGGAGCGTGCATCATGACCCTCCCCCTCAGTGCCGCCATCCTCAAGGGCGCCCCGCTCTCCGACGGGTTCACCGACAGCCCTTACAATGACCCGCTTGGTGCCGCGCTGGTGGGTAGCATGCGCCCGGCCGAACTGGATACCTTCTGGGTGTTCCTACGCACAGCGTCGCACGAGTCGGCGTGTGAGTACATCCAGCGCAGTCTGTACCGGACGTGGCCGCACCTCGGGGCGTCGGTGCGCACCTGGCCCCACCTCGCCGAGGAACTGGAACGCGATCGCCTGCTCCCGCGGCTGCGCACGAACCAGCCGGTGTACCGGCAAGAAATTCATCGCAGTTTGTTCAAGACCGTCACAGACATGCACGCGGCAGGGGCGACGAACGAACAAGTTAGCGAGTACCTTGGGGGGTATGGGTTGTGACTGCCGACTGGAAGGTCGTACTACAAGGTGCCGATGTTGATACCCTCAATAGGTTATTGGTGGGCATTCTTCGCAGCCGCCTCCCGTGGTTTCCTGTCGGGGTACATGGTATAGTTTACAAAGTCCCCCGCGCGCTTGTTCGGGACTACCTACGTGAATTGATAAAGGCCCGCGAGGTATGGGTGCCGTCGAAGGTAATCCAATGAGTTTCTCCTCCCCCGACTTCGCCGAGCCGCACCCCCTCCTGCACCGCATCGAAGCCTTGCAGAAGGGCAAACTCACCACGAACGAGATCACGCTGCTGTGCCAAGACCTCATTGAACGTGGGGAGGTCATGGCGTGGGGGATGAACGTGTACAACCTCGTGGCACACCATGTCCAGCAGAACCTGTGTACACTGACCGGTGGGTACACCGTTGGGGTGGCACGCCAATGATCCGCCGGCTCATGTACTGGTTGGTGGGACTGACCGTGGGGTTCGAACGCAAGAAACCGAGGGGGAAGAAATGATTGTACTGGGGCGTGTTATTTCAGCCGCGCAACAAGCGGCTTGCCATGAGCGTATGCTATGTGGTGATCCATTCACATCGTTCGATATTGAGCGCGCGGCTAGTGCTGCTGGTGTAGTGAACGGGCGTGCTCACCCCGTTGCGTATCGGCTCGCCGACCGGATGATCCAGTACGCCCGCAAGGATGGGATCATAATTCGAGAAGGCCGGTGGTGGAGGAGGAAGAAATGAAGTTTGATTGCGGAACTAGGTTAAGCACGAAGCAATTACGTCTTGCCGAATGGCATAAGTTTTTCCCGCTTTGGCCTCGTGCGGTGAGTACACGTGATTGTCGCTGGCTGGAATGGATTGAGGTGCTGCTGCGTCGTGAGGAACCAAAGTAATGGGCTTTTCTTACTTAGCTTCACCATACCAAAACCCCGACCACCCAACCGACCGGCAGTACTGCGAGGCTAGGTTCGATGAGGCGTGTATCGCTGCCGCGAAGATGATGGCGAAAGGGCAGCACATTTTCTGCCCGATCGCACACTCGCACCCGATTGCGTCATGGCTCCGCGACGACCTGCGCGCCAGCCATAAGTTCTGGCTTGCCCAAGACTTTGCCCTGCTCGCGATGGCCGACCTCCTGCTTGTGCTCCAGCTTCACCAGTGGGAGCGCAGTTACGGGGTCGCGCAGGAGATCGCGTTCGCGCGGGACAACGGCATACCGGTTGAGTACCTGGACCCGGAGAAGATATGACTCTCCCCCTCACCCCGCACGTCCTCGCCGCCGCCTACGAGTATCTCTGGGCGACGCCGCCGTTCGCTGGCTGGAAGCTCCCGCCGGCAGACGAGGTAGAGTTCTGCGTCACGAGCCATCGTGACCAGGAGGGGGACCACTGTGTCTACCAGCGCACGACCGAGCACATCATTCGCGTGTCGTCCTACGTGATCACGACCACGCCTGCCCTCATGATCGTGATGGCGCACGAGATGATCCATGAGCGCCAGGAGATCGCCAAAACCGCCCGGCGGGGTGGCCACAACAAAGAGTTCCATCGGCTCGCCAAGCGGGTGTGTAAGATACACGGTTGGGATTCAAGGTTGTTCGTCTGATGCAAATTTTGACCCTCGACTGGGAGACCTACTACGCCCAAGACTACAGCCTCTCGAACATGACCACCGAGGCTTACGTTCGCGACGCCCGGTTCGAGGAGATCTTGATCGGCGTGAAGGACGGCGACGCGCCTGCATACTGGTTACTTCCAGAGCGTTTCGCGCACTTCGCCGCGAACGAGGTGGACTGGTCGGGCACGGCGGTTATTTGCCATCATAGTCACTTCGACATGCTCATAGCCAACCATTACCACGGCATCAAACCCGCCCTGCACATCGATACTCTCAGCATGGCTCGCGTCCTGGACGGCCCGAAAGCCGGAAACTTACTCCACGACTTGTGTATCCGCCACCTTGATGGGCGCAAGGGCGACTACGTGACCTATGCCAAGGGTAAGCACCTTGCCGACTTCAGCGTTGCCGAACTCCACGACTACGGGCGGTACTGCTGCAACGACTGTGACCGGACATACGACTTGGCTTTGAAGTTCATGGATCAGTTACCAATGAGCGAGTTGAAGCTGATTGATTTGACCGTCCGTATGTTCACAGAGCCCGTGTTCGTTGGCAACGTGGAGAAACTGCGCGGCGCGGTCGCCATCGAGCGCCAGAACAAGATTGCTTTGCTCAAAGGTATTGGATTGCTCTGCCCAGCGTGCAACGGCAGCGGGCAGCAGTCAGACCTTATCGCGGGGACTGTGCCATGCAAGAAGTGCGACGGTATGGGAATCGACAAGAAGCCTATCAACTCCAACAACCAGTTCGCCGCGCTGCTCCGCGGGCTCGGTGAAGAACCCGAGATGAAGCAGTCCCCCACGGTCAAGGACGCAAACGGCAATCCCGAGATGATCTACGCCTTTGCCAAGACAGATTCCTACATGCAGTCGTTGGTTAATGATGCAGATGGGGAGGTTCGTGCGCTCGCGGAGACGCGGGTCGCCATCAAGTCCAACATCATCGAAACGCGAGCCACCAAGTTTGCCGAATGCGCCACACGTGGACCCATGCCAGTGTATCTGTCCCACGCCGGCGCACATACGCTGCGCCCGTCAGGCGGGGACGGGATGAACTGGTTAAATATGAGCAAGCACAACGCCAAGCGGCCTGAAATGATGGTGCTTCGCCAGTCCATCCAGGCACCGCCGGGGTACAAGATACTTGCCCCCGACTCAGGCCAGGGCGAAGCGCGCATCGTCGCGTGGTTGGCGAACCAATACGATTTGGTTGAGGCGTTCGCGCAGGGGCGGGACATCTACTCCGAGGCCGCGTCAGACATCTACAACCGCCCGATTGACCGCAGGAACGTGAAGGAGGATTACATTCCAGGACAAGTTGGCAAGATCGAGATCCTGTCGTTCGGCTTTGGCTCAGGGTGGTACACCGCGTCGCTGGGGTTCCTCAAGGGTGTACTCGGTGCCCCGCCGATTCAGTTCACCGTCGAAGATATAGAAGCGATGCAGATCGACCCGAACAGGTTCCTGAACGATCCGAAAAAGGTTGCCATTCTGCAGACAATGCCGTCGCAACTCGGGTTTAATGATCTAGCTGTTCACTGTATTGTGGTGCATGACATGGTTTATAAATACAGGCACAAATATTCCCTAATTACAGGCTACGGACTTCCTAAGGGGCAACAGGGTTTCTGGGACGTGATGGAATCGGTCATCAACGCCATGATGCGCGGCGAAGAGATGACCTTCGGCGCGCATGGTATCATGCGTACTGAGAAGGACGCTATCCTCCTTCCGAACGGCACGAAACTATTGTACAAGGGGGTCGAGCGCGACGGCAACGGGGACGCGACGTACTGGGACGGTCGCAAGCGCACTAAAATTTATGGGTCGCTTGCCTGCGAGAATGTGGTTCAGGCGCTGCACCGCGCCGTCGTCGCCGAGCAGATGCTTGAGATTGCCGATGTCGGGATCAAGATCGCCTTATGGCCCTACGACGAAGTAGTCGCCGTCGTACCCGAGGACGCAGCCGATGTTGCACTGGAGTTCATGATCCAGACCATGAAGAAAGCACCGTCCTGGGCTGTCGGTCTGCCGCTGACCGCCGAGGGCAAGATCGGGAATACTTATGCAGAATGTTGAACTTTTCCAGGCAAGAACTGTCAATAATTACTATTGGAGGTGAAATGAAATCGTTCAAGTGCTACAAACTGAATCAAGACGAAATGTTCAAAGCAGTAGCGAACTACGTGCGCGACCAGGGCTCAGAGATTAACGGTAGGGATCTCCTGGTTACCCTTAGGCGGCGCCGCGGGAAATATATCGCTACCGCCTATCTTGATAAGAAAAAATCATGATCAACCTCGGCCTAGCAGGATCAGCAGCAAGCGGAAAAGATTCAGTCGGTGACACACGGGCGACTTGTACTCTGAAGAAAGCCATCCAAGCAGTAGTATCTAAACTTGAAGGATTTGCAAACGGGGAGCAGCATCCATGATCCGATACGACCCATATTGGCGCGGCGCGTGGAAATGGAGACGACCATGAAAAAGCAACGGTTGCTGCGCGAGGTCATTAGCCTGTCAGTGGAAAATTTATCACTACGGAATCGTGCGAAGGCGTTGAAGCATGAGTTGCGCAGGGTAATTAAATCCACGCGAAACGAGATAGCAAATCATGCCAACTGACGCCGAGCGGTGGCAATTCATCGAGCAACTTGGATGGAATTGGGAGATGCATGAGCGGCATCCAAGAGACTTTCGCGCCCCCCTATGGGAGATTCGTAGCAGTTTTTATCCTATAGGGATGAAGTACGACTCTCTCCGCGAATTTGTAGATGCAGCGATTTCATTAAAGGAGGAACAACCATGATTCTACTCGGGCTCGCTGGCCATGCCGGTTCAGGTAAAGACACCATCGCCGACTATCTGGTCGAGCGGTATGGGTTCATCAAGTTCAGCTTCTCCGACGCCCTGTACAGGGAGGTCGCCGAGGCGTTCAATCTTGATGCCACTATCGACGATTCCGATGACGCGCCGGGTACCCCACAGGGTGAATGGATATTGCGCGACCGGGCGACGAAGGACACGCCTACCGACTTGCTGCGAATCGACCAATGCAATGACTTTGATTTTGTCAAGATCGTGACTGCGCCGGGGCGGATACCAGAAACCGTCCAGTATCTTGCATCGTTTTGCCAGCCGCTCTCCCCCCGCCAGATCCTCCAATGGTGGGGAACCCAGTATCGAAGGGCACAATCCCAAGACTACTGGATTGACCGCGCCGACGAGTGGGTCACAGCGATGGCGGGTCTCAGTCCCTACGCCGAGACGCGCCCACAGTTCTACGTGAACACCAGCGTCCGGTTCCCGAACGAGCGTGAGTGGATCGGCAGTTACGCACCCTTCGGTTCGATCTGGCACGTCCATCGTGACGGTATCCAACCAGTCAACCCCCACGAATCCGAAACCCCGCTGCCGGTACTCGAAGGGGAGCGGGAGATTTGGAACAATCACACCATCGAGTACCTGCACATGGGCATCGATCAACTGATGTCGTCCAACATCCCGTCAATTCGAATCGAGCCGCCGGAACCGATGGCGGAACCTATGCGGCCGCCGAAAGACCTGCCCGGTCCATTAGACGGCCCAATGGCCCACGTATTCGCGGGCGACTGATGCAATTATCTGAGGAGATATTATGAAACTAGCGGAACGAATCTACGACACTCTATGGCATTGGTGGTTCCATCTGTTGTTCCTGTTCGAGCGAAGGTTCACGACTCGATACGACTCGCAGCGGCGGGGGGCATGGAAGTGGGTGCTGCGATGACTTCTCAATGCAAGTGTAACTTATGCGTGTGGGCGTATTCGCAAGCAGAACGCGACAAATTTCAGGATGGAAAAGTCTACATTCTGAAATGGGCTGAAGCTACGGATACGGAATTCGACACTTATGCTAAAGAGGTGATGGAAAAATTCGAATCTTTGGACCAAGAGAGAATTAAACTGCCTTAACCGGTGGGTGATTTACACAATACGCTGCAAGGTGCGTATGGGCCAATTACAGACAGCGAGAAAGAGATGGTTCTACGCAAGTTCTCTTGCCCGATCGCTCTGTCCAACGAGGAGAACTAGTGATGAACCGCCTGCAAGGTTTGCTCAAGATCGTCTCGTCCAAGATGGACTACCCTGGCATCGTCGTCCCGCTAGGCGGCGACATGATCAGTGGCATCACGTTCAGGATGCCCGTATTCGTGGGTAATCAACGCCGCGCTACGAAAACTGAATGGGTGAGTGTGCCCAAGTAACCAGGAGAAAAAGAATGAAGCACATCATGTTAGACCTTGAAACGATGGGGAACGGAAGCAACGCAGCCATCGTCGCGATCGGGGCGGTGGAGTTCAATCTGCCCGGCCGCGTTCGTGAACACTGGCAAGCGAAGCCGGGAGAGTTCTACCAGAAAGTCGATCTGGAATCGTCGGTCAAGGCCGGGATGCAGATCGACACCAGCACGCTCCTGTGGTGGTTGAAGCAGTCAGATGAGGCACGCAAGTCCACGTTCGAGGGCGACACAGTATCACTTACGGTTGCGCTTCGGAACTTCGCGAGATGGGTAGACCAGATTGATAACGGCGGTCTCGGTGCAAACTGTGCCATCTGGGGCAACGGTGCCACGTTCGACAACGTGATCATCCGCAGCGCGTTCAAGGCCGTTGGCTTACCTGTGCCGTGGTCCTTCCGCAACGACAAGTGTTACCGCACCGTCGCCAACCTGCTGCCAAAGGAACGCCAGCCGGTGTTCGAGCGCAGCGGCACCAGTCACAACGCACTCGACGACGCCGTCACGCAAGCGCTGCACCTGCAGAAGGTGTACAAGGAATTGGGACTTTGAGCGACTGGATCGCCTGGAGCCATTCCCGCCGCAAGGACTGGATGGAGTGTCCGAAGCAGTTCTACCACAAGAACGTCGCGCCGAAGGGCTCCTCGGATCGTATCGAGTTCGTCCAGACCGCCGCGATGAAGGCGGGCAACCTGATCGACGATGCCCTCACGCAACGCATCGCGAAGGGTACGCCGCTGCCCCCGCAGTTCGCGCCTTACGAGGACATGGCCGCTCTGGTCGTAGCGGCGCCGGGGGTCAAGTTCACGCAGCTTCGCGTGACGCTCGACCAGACGTTCAAGCCGTGCGGGTACTTCGACAGCAGCGCCTGGGTGAGAAGCATCTACGATGTGGCTGTGATCAACAAGGACCGCGCGTTCATTGGCGATTGGAAAGCTGGACAGGTATGGATCGATGACGACCAATTGAAACTGTTCGCGGCGACTGCGTTCCACCAGTTCCCCGAACTCGAAGTCGTGGATACCAGTTACATCTGGTTAAAGCATGGTCTGACCAGCGATGCCAAGTACACGCGCCGGGAGCTTTCTGACTTGTGGAACGATCTACTCCCAGAGGTCGAGCGGTTGCAAGTGGCGTTCAAGACTAACCACTGGCCCGCCGTACCGAAGCGCGGCGCGAAGTCGTGCTCTCGATGTGAAGTGAATCGGATGAACCTGTGCAAGGAGGCTCAAGGACCCTATGGATAACTCACGCACCTTCGACGACGACGACGACCTTCGCGAACCCACCCCGGTACTACCCGGCATCGTGGGATCCATCACCTTCAACGCCGACAAGAACGCCCCCTGCTACTGCGCCGAATGCGTAGTGCTGCGGGCCGAGGTCGAGCGACTGCGTGTAGGGAATCGTGCGCTGCTCGATGAACTTACCGTTGCGAATGGTGTCATACGCGGTATGGAAACGAAGATCAACATGGAGGGGGAGTGGTTGGGGAAGATAGAATGAAACACGAACCTACAACAGAGGGACACGTTAAGGATCTTGTCCGCCAATGGTGCGATGCCCAAGGCGCGTTCCACTTCGCCGTCGTGCAGAACGGCATGGGGGTGCATGGCATCCACGACCGCCTTATCGCTCTCCCGATTACCGTCACCCCCGCGATGGTTGGTAAGAAGATCGCCTTGTTCGCCAGCGTAGAATCGAAGCGACCGGGAAGGCGAGGTGAGAAAGATCGCGGCATGTCCAAAGCCCAGGTTGAGTTTTGGGAAGACCTCACGGGCGTCGGCGGGCTGTCGATCTGCTGTGACGGGTACGAGGACTTGCAGCGGTTGGAAGGGCAGATCGCGGAACTTATTGGCACGACGTAGGTCAGATGTTATACTTTCATTCTGGGTGTAGCGCAGCCTGGTCAGCGTTTCCGGCTTGGAACCGGAAGGTCGTAGGTTCGAATCCTACCACCCAGACCAATACCGAGGGGCATTTCGGCCGGCCACAAGCCGGTTCCGCTAGTTTAGCCAAGCGGACGCAAGCGGAGTGCCCCGCGGTATTTGCATCGCCGGATTGGTGGAATTGGCAGACACGCTGGTCTTAGAAACCAGTGCGCAAGCGTGAAGGTTCGAGTCCTTCATCCGGCACCACGAGGAGAATGAGATGAGTTTCGAAGTTATTGGAGGCCCGGTCGGGGCGCTACCGATCAAAGCATGGACGCACGGCGTACCAGTTGAGGATCAAGCGAAGAACCAACTTCGCAACCTCGCTCAGATGCCCTTCGTGTTCAAGCACGTCGCGTGCATGCCTGATGTTCATTGGGGGCAAGGCGCGACAGTCGGCAGCGTTACCGCCACAAAGGGCGCGATCATCCCAGCCGCCGTTGGCGTGGACATTGGTTGTGGCATGATGGCTGTGCAGACTGATCTGATGGCGTCTGATTTACCCGACAATCTCCACAGCGTGCGCTTGGCAATCGAGAAGGCAGTGCCTCACGGTCGCACGGATAATGGCGGTGCCAATGACCGCGGCGCGTGGGGTGAACCACAACTCGGCACTTGGTACGCCGACCTTGTCAAGATTGTCGAGAAGCACCCGAAGCTGTCGAAGCCGGCAGACCGTGCTGGCCGCCACATGGGCACGCTCGGTACCGGCAACCACTTCATTGAGGTGTGCTTGGACGAAGCGCAGCACGTCTGGGTTATGCTGCACTCCGGTTCGCGTGGAATCGGCAATGCCATTGGCAGCTACTTCATTGATAAGGCCAAGGAAGACATGCGCCGGTGGTTCATTACGCTGCCTGACATGGATCTTGCTTACATCATTGAAGGTTCTGACAACTTCCGCGACTACATGCAGGCGGTACATTGGGCGCAAGAGTTTGCTCTGTCCAACCGCGAAACAATGATGCAGGCAACGTTAGGGGCGCTTTACCGTTCGCTCGATCGCGACCCCATTCCTTACGTGGGGGCGACTGCCGTCAACTGCCATCACAACTACGTGTCGTGGGAGAAGCACTTCGGCGCGCACGTCATGGTCACTCGCAAGGGTGCTGTGGACGCGCACGAAGGCGTGATGGGTATCATCCCTGGCAGCATGGGCGTCAAGAGTTTCATCGTTCGCGGAAAGGGCGATCGCGAGTCGTTTTGTTCTTGCTCGCACGGTGCCGGGCGTACTATGTCGCGCACCGCTGCTCGTAAGTTATTCACGCTCGAAGATCATCTGCGCGACACGGCGGGCGTCGAGTGCCGTAAGGACATCGAAGTGCTGGACGAGACGCCGGCGGCATACAAATCGATTGATGCGGTGATGGCCGCGCAGTCCGACCTTGTGGAGATCGTGCATACACTGAAGCAAGTCGTGTGCGTGAAGGGATAATATGATCCGCATTACCCTCGCCCGCCTCGTGTTCCAATGGCACCGCTGGTGGTTCAACTACCATCTTCGCAGCGCGGCGGTTCACATTGCCCGCGCCGACGTGATCGACTGGCGGGTGAGCAGGGCCTTTGGTGAACTTTGCGTACTGGAGAATGAGAGATGAATTGGTTCGCTAAGTGGTGGCAGAAACCTGATTGGGAACAAAACGTTGCAGAAACGATTCTGCATGTGTGGTTCACAATAACCGCTCTTATCGTCGGAATTGCTATACTCGGTCTGCCATTATGGGTATTCCTCTACGCTAGTCTGCGATTGATTTGGGGACAATGATGACCGAGAAGTGCTCGTGGGTACAGGATGGGGAAGGCGGGCCATATGCCACAGACTGTGGGGACTACTTCATCGTGAATGAGGGCACACTTGCCGAGAACAAGATGGCGTTCTGCTGTTACTGCGGGAAGCCAGTTGATGAGGTCTTGTATGAGGATGAGCCATGCCTGACCTAGCCGATAATGCCGACGCCGTAACCGAACTCTGGACCGCCGACGCTGAACGCCGTGCCCGCGGCAAGTCCGCGCCGGAGAGTCACCCGGACTTTGACGGGCTGACCTGCGTGGATTGTGGTGATATTATTCCCGCAGGGCGTCTCCAACTGGGGCGCGTTCGATGTGTCGAGTGTCAATCAGTAACCGAACGTCGCCGGAATTTGTACAGCAGGGTATGACCCAGTTCCAAATCTTCCCCGACCTGAAGGCCATCATCGTCGAGACCGACGATCCTCGCGCCCTCACGTCCATCCCGAGTTTTGATGGGCGAAGCTGTGTAACTTGTGGTGACCCGATACCAGAGGGGCGGTTGAAACTCGGGAAGGCGCACTGCGTAGATTGCCAAGAGCGGTTGGATATGACACACCGGATGATGAGGCGGAGATGAGACCCACTGCCAGTGACCTTATTCGTGCGCTCAACACTGACGAGGGGCTTAACAGATTGGTTCACTATCTTCTTCATTTGGAAGCTACGGTGATGCTTATAGCCCAGGGGGGAGATGGTATTGTAGGAGAAAACTACGAGTCTTTTTCAGGCGACGACTGCGTCAGGATTGCACGCGAGGCGTTAAAATGACCCAGTATGGGGACTTCATTGTTCACCCGCGCCGTCGAACAGACGCGCGGCTGAAAACATTTCTGCTACGGGATGTTGATGCACTGTTGTCCCATCTTAAACATAAGGGTCGCCGCCCTAAAATCACATGGCTCCTCAACCAAGAAAATCATCTATTCTGGGAGAACGGCCAAGCATGGGAATCAAAAAAGGTTCGCAACTATATCTCAGCGTGGAAGTTCGACATATGACCCCCCAGTTCCAAATCTTCCCCGACCTGCATGCCATCATCGTCGAGACCGACGATCCTCGCGCCCTCACGTCCATCCCGACCGCGTTCGAACTGGCGCCGGGGTTCGTGGGGATGCCACACGGAGTCGATGAGGTCATCCGGCTTGGGATGATGGGCATCGCAGTGCCGTCGCCCATAGAATCATACTACAGGTGGCCCCGCGAGCACACTACCATCCCTGCTCCCTTCACACATCAGGTGGCAACCGCCGCGTTCGCAGTGTCGAACCCGCACGGCTACATCCTCAACGACATCGGCACCGGCAAGTCGCTCACCGCCGCGTGGGCCGCCGACTACCTGATGGAAGCCGGACTCGGCCACCGTGCCCTGATCATCGCTCCCCTGTCCACGCTCGAACGGGTGTGGGGGGATGTGTTCTTCGTTCACTTCACCCACCGCACGTTCAGTGTCCTACATGGATCGGCCGAGCGGCGCAAGAAACTGCTCGCACAACCGCGCGACTTCTATATCCTAAATCATGATGGGGTTGCAGTCATCGCCAAGGAACTCGCCGCGCGGTCGGACATCGACATCATCATAATCGACGAGATCGCGACGTACAGGAACAAGAATACGGGGCGCTGGAAGGTGTTGGAGACCTTGATCTATCCCGACCGCAAGAAACCCGAACTCGCGAAGCCGTGGGTGTGGGGCATGACCGGCACGCCGACGCCGAACTCGCCCGAGGACGCTTACGCACAATGCCGCTTGGTGACTCCGACGACGGTGCCCGCGTTCTTCGGCCAGTTCCGTTCCCTGGTCATGAACCACCAGTCAACCTACATCTGGACACCGCGCGACGAGGCAACCAAGATCGTGCATCAGGTCATGCGACCGGCGATCCGGTTCAAGCGGGACGACTGCATCGACCTGCCGCCCACGCTCTACCAGACCCGCGACGTGGAGTTGTCGGCAGAGCAGACCAAACATCTGAAGGAACTCATGCGCGAACTCATGACCGAGGTCGAGGGCAAGCGCGTTACCGCGGTAAACGAGGGGGTGAAAATAAACAAAGCGACACAGATAGTCGGGGGGTGTGTGTATGACACCGAAGGGGTACCTCACGAGATTGATACGGGGTCACGCATGGAAACCTTGTTAGAAGTGATCGAAGAAGCTGGCGGTAAGATTTTAGTCTTCGTGCCTTTCGTGTCGATGACCCATATGATCGCGCGAGAGCTAAATCGTCATTGGCGCGCGGCCATCGTTACCGGCGACACGCCGGTCAAGGAACGAAATGAGATATTTCTTGAGTTCGAGGATGAGAAGTCCGACTTGGAGATCATCGTCGCGCATCCGCAAACCATGAGCCATGGATTAAGTCTAACTGCCGCTTCCGTTGTGGTATGGTGGACCAGTATTCATAGTAACGACCTCTATACTCAAGCCTGCGGCCGCGTAACCAGACCGGGGCAGCGGCGCACAACCTGCGTGGTCAATTTGTCCGGTAGCAACACGGAAAGAAAAATGTATAAGCGTTTAGTTGAGCGCCAGAAAACCCAAGGTTTTTTGTTGGAAATGGTAGAGCGAGGGGAGAGCCTTCTATGAGCGCCCGCGGTCACCACGGCCATGCGAAACGGGGGGATGCCACTAAAACCTATCGCGCGTGGCAAAACATGCGTAGGCGCTGCACCGACCCGACCAATCCGCAATTTGCAGACTATGGGGGCCGGGGTATTACGGTATGCGCTGAATGGAATAATTTCCCGAGGTTCCTCGCAGACATGGGTGAAGCTCCTGCAGAAAAGAGTCTCGACCGGAAGGACAACAACCAAGGGTACTCAAAAGAAAACTGCCGATGGGCTACGCGCAGAGAGCAAAACCAAAACACGCGCAAGAATGTATTCATAGGTTACAACGGCGAACGCCGGTGCATTAGTGAGTGGGCTCGGATACTTAATTTACCAATGCTTACTTTGTACGATCGTTTAGTTCTGCGTAAATGGGGCGCAGAGAAAGCATTCACTACGCCGGCAATAAGTGGGATGAACCAATTCGGTGGAGAAGCAAAAATAACTTTCGGCGGCGCTACTCGTACTGTTCACGAATGGGCAACTAAACTCAATCTGCGACCAGGCACTCTGCATATGCGATTGTGGCGCGGGTGGTCGCTTGAACGGGCACTATCATGACCCCCTCATCATGGGCAGTCCTAATGCTCTGTAAAAATAAATTGAACTTGTTAAGCGATTCACAGTCAGATGGTGTATGATTCATAACCTGTAGGAGGGGGTATGACCGACGAAATCAATCTTGACGACGTGATGACCCGTCGCTTCGACCTGGATGAGCAGGCCAGTATCCTGATGGGCAAGCACAAGATGGAACTCGCACCAATCATCGAGGAGATGAAACTGTGCGAGTCCTTCATCAAGGCCGAACTGCTCAAGTCCGGCGCGCAGCAGTGGAAGTCCGCATCGACCGGGCACCAGACCTTCTGGACCACGAAGGACAGCGTGACGTGGAGTTATCTGTCGAGAAGGGCGAGAGCCTGATATGACCCCCTCCCACTGGGTAGTCCTGATGCTCTGCGTCACGGCGGTCATCTGCGTCGCCACCGCGGCAACCTACTGGTGGGGGCAAGACCGGGCATGGCCCTTGCGTTCGCGGGGTATGCACTCGCGAATCTTGGGTTCGTAATTGACGCCCTGCAGAAGTAAATTGAACTTGTTAAGCGGTTGTCAGTCAAACGTGGTAATATCATCAACCC
>Ga0334722_10001212_pt1 | contig 33336 bp, 28 predicted proteins | sample C3_bottom_MG_FD_207210 | JGI IMG/M metagenome (GOLD analysis project Ga0334722, IMG submission 207210) | Sediment microbial communities from Yellowstone Lake, YNP, Wyoming, USA - C3_bottom | ecosystem: Environmental > Aquatic > Freshwater > Lake > Sediment | place: USA: Wyoming | collected... | reverse complement strand
AGCCACCCGTGAACAACGGAGAAGCAAGAGGCAGCAGGCATACGAGAAGAAAGCCCGATCCGGGGCATCCGGATATCCATTAACTCAGACGGCTGCATAGTCCATTTCCGACTGAGGCAAAACAAAAGGAGGCTGCCATGAAGATTACCGTGAGCGTTATCAAAGCTGATATCGGGTCCGTGGGAGGTCACATTGCGCCTTCGGCAAAGCTCCTCGAGAGCGTGAAAAAGCATGTATCGGAAAAAGGCCGGGGCTTTCTGATCGACAGTTATGTGAGCTTCACCGGAGATGACATCGCGATCCTGATGACCCATGCCAGGGGCGAGGGAAACGAGCAGGTGCACAAGCTGGCCTGGGACGCCTTTGTCGCCGGGACCGCGGTCGCGAAGCAGCAGGGGCTGTATGGGGCGGGTCAGGACCTGCTGAAGGACGCCTTCTCCGGAAACGTCCACGGTATGGGCCCCGCGGTCACGGAAATGGAGTTCGACGAGCGTCCCGGCGAGCCCTTTCTCTTTTTCGCGGCGGACAAGACCGACCCGGGCGCGTACAACTTCCCCCTCTATCTCGCTTTTGCCGACGCCATGAACACCCCGGGACTGATGCTTTCTCCAAAGCTGGCAAAAGGGTTCAAATTCGTGATCATGGATGTGAACCATGTCTCGGGCGACCGGGTCATCGAGTTGAACGCGCCCGAGGACATGTATGACATCGCCACGCTGCTCCGCGACCCTGAGCGGTTCGTGGTCGAATCGATCTGGTCTCGCGCCGCGGGCACGCAGGCGGTATCCGTCGCGACTTCACGGCTCCACAATATCGCGGGCAAGTATACGGGCAAGGACGATCCCGTAATGCTTGTCCGGAGCCAGATGGACTTTCCGGCCACGGGCGAGGTCCTGCAGCCGTTTGCAACGGGCCATTTCGTGGCGGGCTGCATGCGCGGTTCGCACAATATGCCGATCATGCCGGTGAAGCTGAACACGACCATCAGTTACTTTGACGGCCCGCCGGTGGTGAGTTGCGCGACGTTCTGCATTCGCGAAGGAAAATTGACGGAGCCCATCGATGCTTTCGACCATCCCTTCTGGGACCGCGTGCGGGACCATGTTGCGGACAAGGCCATGGATATGCGGAAACAGGGGTTCTTCGGAGCGGCAATGCTGCCGATGAACGAACTGGAGTACACCGGGATCATGGAAAAGCTCGCGGTCCTGGAAAAACGGTTCGCTGTGCGTGAGCGGGCTATGGCGGCGTAAGAAGAAGAAGAAACCAAGACTCGAAGAGAAGACCCAGGGCCGGGTGATCCCCGGCCTTTTTTTACATACGGCAGTTGGTTTAAGTTCTGTTTTTTTTGCAAACAGTGCATGCATCTGTTACAATGTCGCTTGATAATATGAACGACAACGAGAAAGACAGCCTGTTTCAGTTTCCCTGCATCTTCCCGATCAAGGTAATGGGGAAAAATACTGATGAGCTTTATCCGGTAGTGAGCGCTATCATGGAAAAACATGTTCCAGGGCTGGGCGGTGTAACCTTTGAGAGCCGGCTGAGCAGCGGAAACAAGTATCTCTCGATTACGGTCACGTTCACCGCGGAAAGCAGGGCCCAGCTGGATGCCATTTATCTGGATCTGAACGGACATGAGCTGGTGCTCATGACGCTTTAGGCATGATTGCTTCCTGCGGCACAGCTTCTGTCATGTTCCGTGTGCCTTGATGAACTCCCGGTTCAGTTTCGCGATGAACCGCACCGAGATTCCCTTGGGGCAGACCGCCTGGCATTCATAATGGTTTCCGCAGTTGCCGAAACCTTGACTCAGCATCTCCTCGGTCATGACACAGACGCGGCGGGCCGCCTCGACCCTGCCCTGGGGGAGCCCGGCAAGGTGCAATACTTTCGCCGCGGTGAACAGCATGGCGGACCCGTTCGGACAGGCCGCAACGCAGGCGCCGCAGCCGATGCACTCGGCGGCGTCCATGGCCCTGTCCGCATCTTCTTTGGGGATCAGGACCGCGTTGCCGTCGGGCACGCCGCCTGTGTGGACTGACACATAGCCGCCTGACTGGATAATCCTGTCAAAAGCGCTTCGGTCCACGATCAGGTCCCTGATCACCGGGAACGCCTTCGCGCGGAAGGGTTCTATATAGATCGTGTCATTATCCTTGAAGTTGCGCATATGGAGCTGGCAGACCGTGGTTTTTTTTCGCGGGCCGTGAGCAACGCCGTTCACCACCTGGCCGCATGCGCCGCATATGCCCTCACGGCAGTCGCTGTCGAACGCAATGGGTTCTCCGCCCTGTTTGATAACCCCCTCGTTCACGACCTCGAGCATTTCGAGAAAGGACATGTCCGGTGATATGTCCGTTGCCGGGTAGCGTTCGAGCTTGCCCTTGTCTTCAGGACTTTTTTGCCGCCAGACGTATAGGGTGAGATTCATGAACACCTCAGGGAATTAATCCGAAATTCTAAGTTCGAAATCCTAAATAAGTTCAAATAACCAAAATAACAAATATCAAACATTGGAATTTCTATATTATTTTGGATTTCGGAATTCGTGCTTAGCGCTTGTCTTATTTGTAGCTTCTCGTCGTCGGTTTTGCATACTCGAACGCCAGCGGTTCTTTATGAAGCTCCGGTTCCCTGCCGATGCCCTTGTACTCCCAGGCGGAAACATAACTGAAATTTATGTCGTCCCGCATTGCTTCGCCGTCCGGCGTCTGGTGCTCGACCCGGAAATGGGCTCCGCAGGATTCGTCCCGCTGAAGAGCGTCTTTCGTCAGTAACTCCGCAAACTCCAGGAAGTCGGCGACACGACCGGCCTTTTCGAGTTCCTGGTTCAGCTCCATGCCGGTGCCGGGGACGGCAACGTTACGCCAGAAATCGGCGCGCAGTTCGGGGATGCGCTTGAGCGCTTCTTTCAGACTCGCTTCACTTCTCGACATGCCGACATTATTCCACATGAGCTTTCCAAGTTCGCGGTGATACTCCTGCGCCGTTTTTCCGCCTTTGATCGCGAGAAGCCGTTTGGTGAAGTTCTCGACCTCTTCCAGGGATTTTTTGAATTCCGCCGCGTCAGCAACAGCCGCACCCGGCCTTGTATTTGACAGATAGTTTGCAATGGTATTCGGAATGATGAAGTAGCCGTCAGCCAGCCCCTGCATGAGCGCGCTGGCGCCGAGCCTGTTTGCGCCGTGGTCGGAAAAATTCGCTTCCCCGAGTACGAACAGACCGGGAAGGTTGCTTTGCAGCTCATAGTCCACCCACAGGCCTCCCATGGCGTAGTGAGGAGCCGGGTAGATGCGCATGGGCTGTTTGTAGGCATTCTCGTCCGTAATGCGCTCGTACATCTCGAAAAGATTGCCATAACGTTCCCGGATCGTATCTTCGCCGAAGCGCCTGACGGCATCGGAGAAATCTAGATACACGCCGCGTCCGCCGGGCCCTACTCCCCGGCCTTCATCACAGACCTCTTTTGCGGCGCGCGACGTTACATCGCGGGCGGCAAGGTTTCCGAAGGAGGGGTACCTGCGCTCAAGATAATAGTCCCTCTCGGCCTCGGGAACGGCATACGGATTCCTCATGTCGCCCTTTGCTTTCGGGACCCAGACGCGGCCGTCGTTCCGGAGAGATTCGGACATGAGCGTCAACTTGGCCTGGTGCTCGCCTGTTACAGGGATGCAGGTGGGGTGGATCTGGGTATAGCAGGGGTTCGCGAAGAAGGCGCCCTTCTTGTATGCGCGGAACGTTGCGTTGCAGCTTGACATGATTGAGTTCGTTGTCAGGAAAAAGACGTTGGAATAGCCGCCGGAGCAAAGGCAGACCGCGTCGGCGGCATGGGACTCGATCCCGCCGGTCACGAGGTCGCGCACCGTTATGCCCCTGGCATGGCCGTCGACGACTACAAGGTCCAGCATTTCCATGCGTGCGTGGAGCGTGACGGTCCCTGCCTTTACCTGGCGTGAGAGCGCGCCGTATGCGCCGAGCAGGAGCTGTTGGCCGGTCTGGCCGCGCGCGTAGAATGTGCGCGCGACCTGTGCGCCTCCGAAGGAGCGGGTCGAGAGATAGCCGGCGTAATCCCGCGCAAAGGGAACGCCCTGGGCCACGCACTGGTCGATGATGTTTACGCTTAACTGCGCGAGCCGGTACACGTTCGCTTCCCGGGAACGGAAGTCGCCGCCTTTTATGGTGTCGTAGAAGAGCCGCTCGATGCTGTCCCCGTCGTTTGCGTAATTTTTGGCGGCGTTGATGCCGCCCTGGGCCGCAATGCTGTGGGCCCGGCGCGGAGAGTCCTGAAAGCAGAAGACGTCCACGTTGTACCCGAGCTCGCCGAGGGACGCGGCGGCGGACGCGCCGGCAAGGCCCGTGCCGACCACGATGATGCGGTACTTGCGCTTGTTCGCGGGGTTGACCAGCTTCAGCTCGGCAAGACGTTTGTCCCACTTTTCGTGAAGCGGACCAGAGGGTATTTTGCCGTCGAGGATCATTTCCATAAATTCTGTAGGGGCAACCCTGCGTGGTTGCCCTTATCGGGCGGCCACACAGGGCCGCCCCTACAATTATCCTTTCAATATTCCAAATATAATCGTAATTGGTATCGCCGCATATCCAATAAACAGGACGGTGGCCGCTGCCAGCCCCGCCTTGACGATGAGGGGCAGGGTCCTGTCGTTGTTCATACCCCACGTTTGGAATGAACTCTGGATTCCGTGCATCAAGTGGAGCAGCAGCGATGTCACTCCAACGAGATAGATGATCACGATGCCGGGGTTCTGGAAGCTCCGTACCACCATCATGAGCACGTCCGGTCTGCCGAGCACGTCGGGATGCGCGGTCGCGGCCACCGAGGGGTCGATGACCTGGTACGTGAAATGGAGCAGATGATAGATGAGGTACGAACCGATGACGATGCCCGTCCAGATCATGGTGCGTCCCGCAAAGGTCGCGCTCTGATAGTTCGTCACGGAATAGGAGCCCGGCTTGGCCCGGCGATTTTCGAGCTTGATCACGACTCCGTAGAAGCTGTGCAGGGCAAGGGACAGAAACAGAAGGAAACGCGAGGACCAGAGCACAAGCACGAATGGCCAGTGGCGCAGCCCCTCGGCATAGGAGTTGATCGCGCCCGAATAGATTGTGGAGTTCCCGAGCACGTGGGCCAGGACATAGATGATCATGAACTGGCCGGTCAGGGCCATCATGATTTTTCTGCCGACAGTGGAGGTGGGGAACATGACAGCTCCTTCCGCAACGATGTAATTATACTTGAATGGGAAGTGCATTACAAGGGCGGCGTATACTGAAAATACTTTGATAGAACGCCATAGCGGCAGCATGTCCGGGTTATCCACGCGTCGAGGTATTGTGCGTAACCTGAGTTGTTTCCGTCTTGACATCCATGTAGAGATGATGCAGAATAATACATAAAGAAAGCTTCAAATGATCCAGGTCAAACACTGAAACGTGATTATGGCGGCATTGATGAGGCCAAAAGCTGGTGGAAATAGAAGGAATAAAGAGTAAGATAAGGACAGGAAATTATCGTTTTTCCATCACTGCCTATGTGCCGGACGAAGCCGAATGGATGAATTATCGGGTAAGGAGGGAAAAACAATGAAATGTGTTTTTTGCGGCGGTAATACAAATAAAACGACTGTGACCTTCAGTTATGAGGAAGATGACAGATATTTCCTCGTTGAGCATGTTCCCGCCGAAGTTTGCGAACGATGTGGAGAAAAAACCTATTCGCCAGACGTTACCGATGAATTGCTGAAATTCGCCAAGGACAAGTTCAAGCCGGTCAAGAAGCTTGAGGTGCCGGTCTTTGATTTTGCGGAAGCGTGCTGACATCGTGACATCAATCTAATGAAGAAGGCTGATGTTCCAAAAGAGCCGTGCTCGGAGTGCGGTGGCCAGGTGAAGAAAAAGTCTATCTCCCAGGCATACGAACGCGGTGGCATTACGGTCAAACTATCCGGCATTACCGGTGAGCCTGCCTGATGGATACAAAAGGGGGACGGAAGCGTTCATAATCGTTGCCACCAGGGAAGACACGGACCTCTCCATGTTGTTCAAGATCAAAAAGGAGATGACCATCCCTGAATTCCATAACGGGTTACTGTCAATCACCGGGGATGTGGTCGAGGAAGATGGTAATTTATAGCGTGGATAGGCAGTAACCTATTATGTCGTGTTTCGCCTGCTCTTCCAGAATTACCACTGAGAGGGCGCAAGCGCAAGGGCAACAGACAAATTTTTGAAAGCCTTTTACCATCGAAAGCCTTTTACCTTGATTTAGAGCTGAGATTTCATTATACTGAAAGTAAAGAGCGATCAACATTCATCAATGGAATTTAAAAACGTCCTTTCCACGTTATTAAAGAAGTTCAGGGAAAAAGAGATCCGCTATGGTCTCATGGGTGGATTTGCACTGGGACTTTGGGGTGTGGGAAGGGCGACCGTTGACCTTGATTTTCTTGTTGACCGCAGCGATCAGAAAAAAGTCGGGAAGATCATGGCGGAAATCGGGTATGAATGCAAGTTCATGAGCGAAAACGTTTCACAGTATGTTTCCCCCTTGAAGACGTACGGTGAAATAGACTTTCTTCATGCTTTCAGGCAGGCAAGCCTTGAAATGCTCGGACGAGCGGAAGGAAAAGAAATATTCGGCGGTGAGTTGAACATCATGGTCGTGCGCCCGGAGGACCTCATCGGACTGAAACTGCAGGCCGTTAAGAACAATCCGGCCAGAAAAGAACAGGATATGTCGGACATTAAGGCGCTTATCGCGGTCCAAAGAGAAAAAATCGACTGGCAGCTCATCAAAAAATACGCAAACATTCTCGACGCAGAGGACCTGCTGAAGGAGCTAAACGAGAAATGAAGACGCTTTCCGAGACGGCACAGGAAGAAATCCGCAAACTGTCGCGTTCAGCGGCGCTTCGGAACGATATGGATGCCGTCAGGCGGACAAGGCATAATCCATTTATGAAGGCGGGCGTTGTTGACGCTGATGCTTATATTGCTTTTGTTTCAGAATTTAACGAGTTCATTAATCATGAACCTAAGCCCTTCGCGCCCATGCAAGTCAAAGACATGCGCTTGTGATATTATTCTTCCGCGATTCCGCCCTCCGTCATTTTCCGCGGGTCGAGCAGTTTATCCAACTCTTCCTTCGATAAATCCGTCATCTCGGCCGCAACATCCTTGAGCGACCGTCCTTCCGCATATGCTTTCTTCGCGATCTGGGCCGCCTTGTCGTAACCGATGACCGGGTTCAGCGCTGTCACGAGTATGGGATTCTTGTCCACCAATCCTGAAATGCGTTCCTGATTCACGGTAAAGCCCGCAATCGCCTTGTCCGCCAGGAGTCGAGATGCGTTCCCGAGCAGGGTGATGGACTGGAGGAGGTTGTGCGCGATCACCGGGAGCATCACATTCAGCTCGAAGTTTCCCTGCTGATTGGCGATGGTGATCGCAGCGTCGTTTCCCGTCACCTGCGCGCATACCATCATCATCATCTCGCACATCACGGGGTTCACCTTGCCTGGCATGATGCTCGATCCCGGCTGAAGCGCGGGCAGGGATATTTCGCCGAGCCCGGCTATGGGGCCGCTGTTCATCCACCGCAGGTCGTTCGACAGCTTCATGAACGACGAGGCCGTGGCTTTCAATTGACCGGACAGCTCTACTGCTGAATCCATCACAGCCTGTGCCGCGAAATGATTGTCTGTTTCGACAAAGGGGAGCTTCGTGCGTCCGGCAAGTCTTTGGGCGAAGATTTTCCCGAAATCCTTCGGCGCGTTGACGCCGGTGCCGACGGCGGTCCCTCCGACGGCGAGTTTCGCAAGGCGGGGCAGCGTGGATTCGATTCGCTCGATGGCCTGCGCAACCTGATAGGCCCATCCGCTTATCTCCTGGCCGAGCTTCACGGGCATGGCGTCCATGAGATGGGTGCGACCGGTCTTTATAAGGTCGCGGAATTCCGCTTCGCGATTCCTGAGAGTTTCATGCAAATGGTTGAGTGCAGGGAGGAGCAGCTCGCTTACCTCAAGATACGCGCTCACGTGTATGGCCGTGGGGATGACATCGTTCGAGGACTGGCTCATGTTCACGTCGTTGTTCGGGTGGACCGGTTTTGACGTCGGGCCGAGTAACTGCCCCGCGCGGCTCGCGATAACCTCGTTGGCGTTCATGTTCGTTGACGTGCCCGAGCCCGTCTGGAAGATGTCGAGAGGGAACTGGTCGTCCCATTTGCCGTCCGCTGCTTCAAGGGCCGCCAGATGGACGGCATGGGCGAGCTTCGGGTCGAGCAAGCCGAGCCCGGCGTTTACTTCGGCGGCAACAGCCTTGATCAGCGCGAGGCTGCGGATGAATACGCGGGGGAACCGGATGCCGCTGACGGGAAAATTATCTACAGCCCGTTGGGTCTGCGCGCCATAGAGCGCGTCAGACGGCACTCTGATCTCGCCGAGGGAGTCTTTTTCGATTCGGAAGTCGTCCATCGTTCCTGATTATATCAATTCCGCCCGTTTTTTGCACCTTCATTTTAATATCAGCCGCATCATCAAAAAAAGTACCTATGCGAAAGGCCTGATAATTTGTCTCATCAAAGGTTGATTGTTTCGCCGACCGAATCTATAATCAAAGTAATACGAACTTTTAGGACATGAGAGAGGTGACCATGAACCGCAATCACGATCGACTCCATCGCGACGAGAGAGACCTCCGCAGTCTCGGAATGACCGAACTTCAGACGATCTATGCCGATCTTGGCCTTACGCAGGGCGAACTCGACCTTTTGTCCAGGCCGCGGCGTTCCTTTACCGTGAGCTTTCCCGTGAAGCTGACGACCGGCAAGACGCGGATGTTCACGGGGTTTCGCGTCCAGTATAATGACGCGCGCGGTCCGGCCAAGGGCGGCATCCGGTTTCATCCGGAAATGGATGCGGAGCATACCAGCGAGCTGGCGTTCCTCATGGCGCTCAAGTGCGCCGTGGTGGACATCCCCTTCGGCGGCGCAAAAGGCGGCGTCGTGGTCAACCCCCTGGACCTCTCCCGGCGGGACCTTGAGCTGGTGACGCGGGGCTACATCCGGGCGATTGCGGACTACATAGGTCCTTTCAAGGACATTCCCGCGCCGGATGTTTATACCGACGAGCAGGTCATGGCGTGGATTCTCGACGAATATGAGCGGATCAGGCGCGAGCATGCGCCTGCTGTGGTGACCGGCAAGCCGCCGGAGCTGGGAGGCCTTGTCGTACGGCGGTATTCCACCGCGCTTGGCGGCATCCATGTGCTTGAGCAGGCCTTGAATGAGCTGCGGCTGGAGGCCCGCGGTCTTCGCGCGGCCGTCCAGGGCTTCGGAAACGTGGGTGAAAACGCCGCGCGTCTCCTTAGCGAGCGGGGGTATAGCGTCGTTGCCGTCAGCGATGTGAAGGGCGCGGTGCTGAACCCGCGCGGTCTCGATATCACCTCGCTCAGGCTGCACAAGGACAGGACCGGCAGTGTCGCCGGGTTCCCGGGCGCCAAGAACATTCCTCATGACGAGCTGCTCAGCGCCGACTGCGACGTGCTTATACCCGCAGCCCTCTCGAACCAGATCGACGGGAAAAACGCCCGCGACGTGAAAGCGCGGGTCGTACTGGAACTCGCGAATGCGCCGCTCACCGCCGAAGCCGATGCCCTTCTATTCAGCAGGGAGGTTCTCGTCATACCCGACATCCTGGCCAACGCCGGCGGCGTGGTGGTGAGCTATTTTGAATGGAGCCAGAATCTCAGCAACGACACCTGGCCTGAGGAGAAGGTGCTGGAGCGCCTGCAGCAGATCATGACCAGGGCTTTCAACGACGTGCACGCGCTCTGCAAGGAGATCCAGTGCAGGATGCGCAAAGCTGCGTATGAGCTTGCGGTCAAACGGATCCTTCTTGCGGAGAAATTAAGAGGGAATGATTAAGACCTCGCCATCGATTCCATCTGAGACAATTATACTCCTTTATTATCAGCCCGTGCAGGACCATTCCCGGCACAAATCCGGCCGTATACGTCCTCGCATAAAATGTGGTAAAATTAATTCAAGAGAACGCGATTACCATTATGAAAAAGAACCTGACTCGTAAAATACTGGATGCGCATCTCGTCGAAGGCGAACTTGTTCCGGGAAGGGAAATCGCCGTCAGAATAGACCATACCCTGCTTCAAGACGCTACCGGGACGCTGGCGATGCTTGAGTTCGAAGCGCTCGGGCTTGAGCGCGTGAAGGTGGAACTCGCGGCCCAGTACGTGGACCACAACCTTCTCCAGACGGACAATAAGAACGCCGATGATCACAAATTCCTTCAGACCGCGGCGGCCCGGTACGGGGTCCATTTCAGCAAGCCGGGCAACGGCGTATCGCACCAGGTCCATATGGAGCGCTTCGGAGTTCCGGGGGGGACGCTTCTGGGTTCCGACAGCCACACCCCGGGCGCCGCGGGCGTTTCCATGCTCGGCCTCGGCGCGGGCGGGCTGGACGTGGCCCTGGCAATGGCGGGTTATCCTTATCATTTTCCCTGCCCGAAGGTCTTCGGTGTGAAGCTCCTGGGTAAGCTGCCGGACTGGGTGAGCGCCAAGGACGTGATTCTTGAAATGCTTCGCAGATACGACGTCAAGGGCTGTGTGGGAAAGATCATCGAGTACTACGGTCCCGGGGTCCGGTCGCTGTCAGCCACGGACCGGGAGACCATCGGCAATATGGGCACCGAGACCGGGGCGACAACCTCGATCTTTCCGTCGGATGAACGGACGCGGGAATACCTTGTCGCGCAAGGGCGCGGCAAAGCCTGGCTCCCGCTCTATCCGGATGAGGGCGCGGAGTATGACGAATACGCCGAGCTTGACCTTGGAACGCTGGAACCGTTGATCGCGACGCCGTCGTCGCCGGGCAACGTGGTGCGCGTTCGCGAGGCGGCGGGCATCAAGGTCGGCCAGGCGATCGTGGGCAGCAGCGTGAACTCGTCCTATCGCGACCTGATGGTTGCGGCAGGTATGCTGGAAGGCGGAAGGGTCCATCCCGAAACAAACTTTCATGTAAACCCCGGAAGCAGGCAGGTGATCATGAACGTTGCGCAGGCGGGAGGGCTCATGTCCTTTTTAACGGCGGGCGCGCGGGTGCATGAGCCGGGGTGTCAGGGCTGCATAGGCATGGGGCAGGCGCCGGGCACGGGCGAGGTGAGTCTTCGGACCTTTCCGAGAAACTTCCCCGGGAGGAGCGGGACCAGGGACGACAAGGTCTATCTCTGCTCACCCGAGACCGCGACTGCCGCGGCTTTGAAAGGGGTCATCACCGATCCGCGCGATCTGGCGGGAGAGATGAGGTATCCCCGCATCGAAGATCCGAAGCAATACCTCATAGATGAGCAATCCATCATCTTTCCGTCGGAGGAGTTGAGCCGGACCGAAATCATCCGTGGTCCGAACATCAAACCCCTGCCGAAGCTTGAACCGCTGCCGGAGACGCTGATCGCGGAAGTGGCGCTGAAACTTGGAGACAACATATCCACGGACACGATCATGCCCGCGGGGAACCAGGTGCTTCCGCTCCGTTCGAACATAGAGGCGATCAGCAAATTCGTGTTTTCTCAGGTCGCGCCGGATTTTTCGGAAGAATGCAAGGCCAGGGGCGTGGTGGCGGTTATCGGCGGCGAGAACTACGGCCAGGGTTCGAGCAGGGAACACGCGGCCCTGGCGCCGCGTTACCTCGGAGTCCGGGTGAAACTCGTAAAAAGCTTTGCCCGGATACACAAGTCGAACCTGTGCAACTTCGGTATTCTGCCGCTTACCTTCAAAAACCCCGGGGACTATGAGGTATTGAGCAAGGGGGCTACGGTGACGTTCTCCGACCTGAGGAAGCGGATAGAGCGGGGTGACACGGAAATCCCGATGCAGGCGGCCGGCCGGACGATTATCACAATCCTGGATGTTTCCGGAAGGCAGAGGCAGCACCTGCTGGCGGGGGGGACGTTGAATTTTGTAAAGGAGCAGTTGAAAGGTCGGTAGGGAAGAGCGGCTTTCAGGGGGCATCATGACTGAATCCACAAAGGTAAAGAACATCGGCCTCAGGGGCGTCACTGTGGCGGACACGAAGATCAGCGACGTGGACGGCGAGAACGGCATTCTCATTTACCGCGGGTACCGGATCGAGGAGCTTGCCGAGCACTCGACCTTTGAAGAGACGGCGTATCTGCTGCTGCACGACGCGCTGCCGATTGCGGGCGAACTCCAGGAGTTCAGGAAACGGCTCGTGCATGCGCGGCAGCTTCCGTCCTTTGTACTCCATACGCTCAAGAACTGGCCGCATGAGGCAAATCCCATGGATGTGCTCCAGGCAACCATTCCGCTCCTGGCCATGGATGATCCCGACCTGCATGATGAGTCGAGGGAGGCGAACCTTGCAATGGCCACGCGGCTTATCTCGCATGTGGCCGCGGTTGTCTCGGCCTGGCAGCGGATACGACACAACAGGGAACCTGTGCCTCCGGACGAAACGCTGTCCCATGCGGAAAATTTTCTGTGGCAATTGACCGGGGAGAAGCCGGACCCGGATATGGCGAAGGATCTTGACACGGTCCTGGTGCTGCACGCCGACCACTCGTTCAATGCTTCCACCTTCGCGTGCCGCGAGGTTGTATCGACCAGGGCGCACCTGTACGCGGGCGTCGCCGCCGGAGTGGGCGCGCTGTCGGGCAGTCTGCACGGCGGCGCGAACGCGCAGGTTTTGAAAATGCTGATGGCGCTGAAAGAAGAGAAGGACGTTCCCGGCTGGGTGAAGAAACAACTGGACAGCGGCCAAAAGATCATGGGAATGGGCCACGCCGTGTATAAGACTTTTGATCCGCGCGCCCGGTTCCTCAAAGAGATGTGTTTTCGTCTGGGTAAAAAGCTCGGTCAGGATCAGTGGTGCAGGCTGTCCACCCAGATCGAACAGAGCGCTCTTGCGGAGTTCGAGAAACGGGGAAAGACCGCCATCAAGCCCAATGTCGATTTTTACAGCGCGTCCGTTTACCACATCATGGGCATTCCCGGCGACCTGATGACGCCGCTCTTCGCCGTGGCGCGGATCGCCGGCTGGACCGCGCATATCATCGAAGAAAAGTTCGGCGATGCCCAGGAGAAACCGGCGCTCTACCGCCCGTCGTCGGAATACATCGGCAACTACTGCGGCAGAACAGGGTGCGTATATGAACCGGCGGACAAGAGGCTGTAGCTTTTCCTCCCCTTCAAGGGGAGGATTAAGGTGGGGATGGGTGTCGAAGAGTTCGCAATAGACCCATCCTCACCCCAGCCCTCTCCTTGAAGGAGAGGGGGATTATGAGGAGGGTGAAAATGGCAGGGAAGAGAGAAAAAGTTGAGAACAGGAAGCTGGGAACACTGCGGGCCAGAAAAAGAAATCTCGTCCCTCCGAAACAGGGGGTGAATAACATGAAGGCAACAATGGCAAAATCCAAAAGTGTGCAGAGACCGACACGGATCCTGTCGATCAATCCTTACACCGAAGAGGTGATGAAAAAGTACCCGATTCTGAGCACGGTGGAACTGAACGGACAGGTGGGCGAGTCTCGTAAGGCTTTTATGAAGTGGCGCGATGTTCCTGTCGTGGACCGGGCGGCGTCCCTGAAGAAGCTGGCGGAGGTGCTTCGCTCCGAGAAACGACGGTATGCGGAGCTGATCACCCGGGAGATGGGAAAACCCATCAAAGAATCGATTGCAGAAGTGGAGAAATGCGCCGTGCTCGCGGATTATTATGCCGGGAACTCTGTTTCGTTCCTGGGCACGGAGGAGATCAAGACCGAGGCAAAGAAGAGCTACGTCATGTTGCAGCCCCTGGGCATCGTGCTGGCAGTCATGCCCTGGAACTTTCCGTTCTGGCAGGCTTTCCGCTTCGGCGTCCCTGCGGTCACTGCGGGGAATGTGGTTCTGCTGAAGCATGCGTCGAACGTGCCGCAGACGGCGGTGGCGATTGAAGAGGCTTTCACCAAAGCGGGCTTTCCCGACAATGTGTTCAAGACCGTGCTGATCGACGTACCGGAAACCCTGAGGCTCATCGATGACGACCTCGTGGATGCCGTGTCGCTCACCGGGAGCAACCGGGCAGGCGAGGAGCTCGGGGCTCACGCGGGCAGGAGGATCAAAAAGGTCGTACTTGAACTCGGCGGCTCCGATCCCTACATCGTCCTCGATGACGCGGATGTGGAGAAGGCCGGCGGGATGGCGGTCTCCGCGCGCATGATCAATACCGGCCAGAGCTGCATTGCGGCGAAGCGGTTCATCGTCATGGACACGGTCGTGGACGAATTCGCGAAGCACTTCATGGCCCGGCTCCGGGAATTGAAGCTCGGCGATCCCATGGATGAGACCACTGACATCGGGACCGTGGCGAGGAAAGACATCCTCGACGGACTCCGGGAGCAGCTTCGGGACGCAAAGGCGAAGGGGGCAAAAGTCCTCGCAGGAGGCCAGACTTTCACGAAGGGGTTGTTTTTCTCGCCCTGCGCGGTGGTGAACACGAAACCGAACATGAAGATCCTTACCGAGGAGGTGTTCGGGCCGATCGCGCCTATCATCACGGTCAAAAGCGAGGACGAAGCGGTGCGGGTGGCGAACGACACGCAGTTCGGTCTCGGCGCCGCCATCTGGAGCAGGGACCTCGCACGGGCCGAGCGGCTTGCCGCGCGGATCGAGGCGGGGACCGTTACGATCAATGACATGGTGAAGTCCGACCCGCGACTTCCATTCGGCGGTGTGAAGAAGTCCGGCATCGGCAGGGAATTATCGCATCATGGCATCATGGAGTTTGTGAACGTCAAGACCGTGGTGGTGAGGGAGTAGCACTTTATGTCCCGGAAAGGCTAGAACGACATATGAAAGCATCCGATCTGTTCGTGCGTCAACTGGAGGAGGAAGGTGTTGAATACATTTTCGGCCTGCCGGGCGAGGAGAACCTCGATTTTCTGGAAGCCCTGCGAACCTCCCGGATAAAAGTCATCATCACCCGGCATGAGCAGACCGCGGCCTTCATGGCCGCGACGTACGGCAGGCTGACGGGCAGGGCGGGCGTATGTTTTTCCACCCTCGGGCCCGGGGCGACAAACCTCATGACCGGCGTGGCCCATGCCCAGCTCATCGGCGCTCCGCTCGTGGCCGTCACGGGCCAGAAGGCCCTGAGGGAAAACCGGCAGGCGCGGTTTCAGCTTATCGACACCGTGAGCATGATGCGGCCAATCACGAAAGACGCGGTTTCCATCATCGATCCGGGGATGATCCCGACGGTCCTCAGAAACGCCTTCAAGCTCGCCCAGGCGGAGCGTCCCGGAGCGGTGCATATCGAGTTTCCGGAGGACGTCGCGGAAGCAGAGACCGATGCGGTGGTGCAGAAGCGGGGCCTTGTCCGCCGGCCGGCGCCGGACGCCAAGGCGCTCATGCGGGCGGCTGATTTGATCAACAAGTCAAAGAATCCGCTTATCATCCTGTCTTCGGGCGCGAACCGGAACCTTATCACCCGGCAGCTGCTGCAGTTCATCGAAAAGACCGGCATCTACGCCGTGCACACCCAGATGGGCAAGGGCGTCCTGAGCGACGCGTCGGACCACAGCCTCTTTGCCGCGGGCATCAACCGGCGGGATTATGTGAGCTGCGGGATCGACCGCGCGGACGTGGTCATCACGATCGGCTACAATATCGTGGAATTCCCGCCTTTTGTCTGGAACAGGGACCTCGGCAAGAAGATCATCAACATCGATTTCACCGAAGCGGAAACGGACAAATACTACAATCCGGACATCGAAGTCGTGGGCGACATTTCCTGCTCGCTCCGGCAGCTTGGCGAGTTGATAGACGTCAAAAAGAACGGCGAGGTGTTCAAGGCCATCCGGGAGTTCCTTGACCGGAAGCTCACGCTTGATTTTCCAAAGCAATATCCCCCGACCCCGAAAGAGATCGTCTGGCACGTGCGCAACGCGCTCTCTCATGAAGACATCCTGACGCTCGACAACGGAATTTACAAACTGTGGTTTTCGCGGCTCTACAAGACCTACCGGCCCAATACGTTCTTGCTCGACAATGCGCTGGCGACCATGGGCGCGGGACTTCCCGCGGGCATCGCGGCGAAGATGCTGAGGCCAGACCGGAACGTGCTGGCCGTGGCGGGGGACGGCGGCTTCATGATGAATTCACGTGAACTTGAAACGGCAATTCGGTATGATATTCCTCTTGTCGTTCTGGTCCTGAACGACAATGCCTACGGCTTCATCAAATGGGAACAGCAGGCCAAGGGGTTCCCGGCCTTCGGGCTCGATTACGCGAACCCGGATTTTGTGAAGTACGCCGAGAGTTATGGGGCCGCGGGCATGAGGGTCGGGAAAGGGGACGACTTGTCGCAACTTCTGCGGAAAGCGTTTGACCTGAAGAGGGTGGTCCTTATTGACTGCCCGATCGACTATTCGGCCAATTATGAAACTTTCTCGAAGGAGCTTGCTAATTTCGTCTGTTAGGGGGAGCCGGAACCGGCCCGGTGAAGACACGCGCATTTGACAAAGTCGTAAAAAGTCCTGTCTCACACAAAGCCACGAAGTCACAAAGAGGAAACCCATGATTTGCCCCGCATGTGTGACAAAGCTTGACGTCTTACAAATTCATCATAATATATTAAGAGATGGTTGAGGAAAACGGTTACACCGAAAAGGAACTGCTCCGCATGGTCCGTAAATGGATCCCGCGCGAGCGGGTGCCGAAGCGCGTGCGGGTGAAGGACACGGGGGACTTCTTCCGGGTCGACTACGACGACGTGGTGGTGCTCGACAATGTCCCCTATTTTGTGCGGAACAACGAGCGCGAGGGAAGATTCGGGATCGAGGACGAGCAGAAGTTCTGGGTCAAGCGCGCCCGGGACCTCATGAGCGGCGAGGTCAAGATCCTGAAATGGGTCTTCAAGGAGCGGTTTAACGCAAAGATCGGCAATCTCGTGTTCGAGTGCGTGCGCAGCCCGCAGAAAGAAGCCCGGATCCTCGAACTGGTCCGCGGCAGGCCTGAATTCATGCAGGGCCGCACGGTGCTCGATTCAGCGGGCAACCAGCTACGCGTTCTCGATTATATACGGGGCAGGACGCTTGGAGAACTCACTCTCGGGATGGGCAGGGACCACGAGGATTTCTTCCATAATTACTACCCGCAGCTGCTCGCCGATTTTATAGGGATTGTGAAAGCCATCCGCTTTCTGCACGAGAACAATGAGAAACACGGCGATATCCGGCGCGACCACATCATCCGGGACGACTCCACGGGAAGATACCGCTGGATCGATTTCGACTTCAACTACCGCCACGGCGAGAGCCGCTTCGGCTACGATCTCTTCGGGCTCGGGAACATCCTGCTGTTCATCACGGGCCGCGGCGACATCACCACGCACCGGCTTCTCCAGGACAAGCCTGACGCGTTCGATCGCCTCACCGGGGACGACGTAAACATCGTGTTTCATAACCGCGTGAACAATCTTAAAAAGATATATCCCTATATACCTGAGAAGTTGAACAGGGTGCTGATGCACTTTGCCCTGAGCTCGCCTGTATACTACGAAGAGACGCGGGAATTGCTTGACGACCTGGGAGAGGCGAGGGAGGATTTGAGTGGCGGAAGGCAGGAAGGTGGTAAGGCAGGAAAGTAAGAAGAGCGTCGCTTCGAGCATTACTGAAAGGAGCTAATCATGAACAATGAGAACACGCCCGGGCCGAGGGACAAGCATCTCCTGATCGCGGTGGACGAATCGGAAAGTTCGAAGCGCGCGGTGCTGTATGTGGCGGACATCGTGGGCGGATTCCCCGGCTTCATTGTCACACTGCTTTCCATTATCCCGGAACCGGAGGAAGACTTCTTTGATTCCGAAGCGGAGGAGACCGCGTGGCTCAGGGAAAAGATGGCGGCGGCGAACAAAATGCTCGAAAATTACCGTCAGGTCCTGATCCAGGCCGGGTTCCCTCACGACAAGGTGCGCATCCGGTCCTGCGTGGGCGAGGAGAAGTCTTTTGCCGAGGCCATTCTCGACACGCGGTGCGGTCTCACCTGCTGCACCGTGGTCGTGGGGCGGCAGCACAAGTCCAAAACCGAGGAGTTTCTTTTCGGCAGCACTTCGAGCAGGCTCATTCGGGAGGCCAAAAACTGCGCGGTGTGGGTGGTGGAATAGGGAGGGACCGACGGTAATGCTTCAGTTACCGGGGGCAGCGGTCCATTCGCTCTGACGCGCAAACGCGCAGATTGTGCAGTGCTGATACCAGGTTATGTGACCTATCCCCGTTGCATATGGACATTTCGGTTATTTTATGGTATGTTACGGTCTGATCGCAACCAGTTAAAGCCGCGTACAACCGGGGGTCCGCGGCGGATATTCCCGGAAAGTTCAGGGGAACGAACGTATTCACTTGCGATAAGGAGTGACATATCATGAAAGCACGATTCCTGCCGGTAGCTGCATTATTCATGCTTGTGGTGCTGGCGCATGGTTGCAAGAGCTCTACCTTCAGCAATTATGGAACAGTGCTCGGCACGGTAAAGGATTCCGCTCATAATCCCATCGGGGGGGCGCTTGTGCAGGTCGGCAATGCATCGACCACCTCCAAGGGCGACGGAACTTTTTACATGGAGCTGTACACCGAGGGAAATTTTAACATTACCGCATCGATGTCGAGATATGATAAATATTCCGGCAAGGTGTCCGTGGTGAACGATCAGCAAGCGGTCTGCAATATACAGCTGGTGCTTGCTCAGATTCGGACCGTTTCATCCACCAATCCTCCGAACAATGCAACAGGTGTCGCCCTTAACTCGGGGATCAACGCCACCTTCTCCCAGACCATGGACGCGTCAACCATTACGCCGGCCACCTTTCTTGTAAAGGACTCCGGCGGCATTTCGGTGGCAGGGACGGTGTCCTATCAGGGAACAACAGCCACGTTCAAGCCAACGGCCGAGTTTAGCGCAAACAGCACGTATGTGGCCACCATTACTACCGTCGCCAAGGACGTCAACGGCATCGCTCTCTCCTCCGATTATACCTGGACCTTCACGACCGGCGCGGCCCCTGATAATACCCCGCCAACGATAAGTTCCACGAATGTCACGGGACCCGCCAATATCGCGACCGACGTGCCGATCAATACCGCCATCGTCGTGACGCTCAGCGAAACCATGGACGCCTCAACCATCACCGAGGCCACCTTTCTGGTGACGAATGCCGGCACGAACGCTTCCGTGAGCGGGTCCGTAACGTATAACGGCACAACCGCCACGTTCACGCCCACTGCAGAGCTCAGTCCGGACACCACATATGTGGCCACCATAACCACCGGCGCAAAGGACAGCGCGGGAAATGCCCTGGTGAGCGACTCCTCATGGACCTTCATCACCGGCCTGTCGGCTGATACGACACCGCCGTCCATAAGCTCAACGAGCCTGACGGAAGCCTCGGACATCACCAGCGGCGTTACCACCAGCATTGCCACCAATACCGCAATAGTCGCGACCTTGAGCGAAGCCATGGATGCCTCCACCATTACGACGGCCACGTTTATCGTAAAGGATCTCAGCAATACGCCGGTGAGCGGCAACGTAACGTACAGCGGCACCACCGCGATATTCACCCCGACGACGGAGCTCGATGCCGATACCACGTATATAGCCACCATCACCCGCGGGGCGAAGGACAGTTCGGGCAACTCCCTGCCTGCCGACTATACCTGGACAGTTACCACCGGCCCGGCGCCCGACACCACCGCTCCCACTGTAAGCGCGCCTACGGACGGCGCAAGCGGGGTTGCCGTGAATTCAGCGATAACCGCCGTATTCAGCGAAGGGATGGATGCCACGAGCATTACGACGGCGGCCATTACGCTGACAGAGGGCGGCGCCGCGGTGAGCGGGTCAGTAACGTATAACGGCACAACCGCCACGTTTATCCCGTCCGAGGCTCTGTTGGACAACACGACGTATACAGCAACAATTGCGGCAGAGGTCAAGGACAGCGCGGGAAATACCCTGGTAAGCGATTACACCTGGAGCTTCACCACCGGTACGACCGACACCACTCCTCCCACGGTAAGCGCGCCTACTGCCGGCAAAACCGGGGTTCCCACGAATGCCCCGATCATCGTGACGTTCAGTGAGCCCATGTATGCCCCCGGCATCACCTCCGCCGCGTTTGTGATAAAAGACGCAGCCAGCAGCCCGGTGAGTGGCAACGTCTCTTACAGCAATGAGACTGCCATGTTCGTTGCCACGGGTGACCTGGCATGCCAGGCTTCCTATAGTGGTATGATCTCCGGCAGTGTCATGGACCTTGCCGGAAATCTCCTCCAGGGGGGAGACTACAACTGGAGTTTTACCACCGGAGCCGCAACGACTGCGCCAAAAGCCCCGCAGGGAGTGGTTGCCGTGCCGGGAAATGGAAAGAATACACTGACCTGGAATCCTGTAAACTGCACGACGTCATACTACGTTTACCGGTCAACCTCGCCGGGGGTGACCAAAGCCACGGGAACGAAACTGCCCAATGTTACTACAAGCCCCTTCACTGATAATACGGTTACGAACGATCAAGTCTATTATTATGTCGTGACCGCGGTCAACGGTATGGGTGAAAGCGTTGAATCGCTCGAGGTCATGGCAACGCCTTCCTCTGGTCCGGCGGCTCCCTCGAGCGTGAACATTGTCCCGGGATTAAAAGTCAACACCCTGAGCTGGAAAAGCGTTACCGCCGCGGTTTCGTACAACATCTATTGGTCGACGACGGCGGCGAATGCCACAAAGCTGTCGGGCACCAGGATCGGGAACGTCACGAACCCCTATGATCACACCGGTCTCGACAAAACCATCACCTATTACTATGTAGTCACGGCGGTAAACAGCTTCGGCGAATCCAAGGAGTCCGTTGTGGTGAGCGCAAAGCCCGATGGGATGCTGACTTCCTGGATTGTTACCGTCAATCCCGGAACATCAACCACGGCAAAACCCTACGCTCTTGCGCTGGACGGATCCGCTCTGTATATTGCGGGCTTCGACACGAGCCAGGTGAGCGCCGAGTGGCGCCTGGAAAAACGGTATCCCGGGAACGGACAGCCTTACTCCGGATCCGGGTACACAAAGGGATTCACTTCAAGCGGTATTCTGGCATACAACGGAAGCATTCTCGATGATGTAATTTACGCCCTGGCAATGGATTCAACTTCCCTTTACATGGCGGGGTTCGATCATAATAAATTTAATCAATATGCCGTTTCAGCCGACAGCGAGTGGGCGGTGGACAAGCGAAGTTCGTCAACCGGCACGGCTGTTACCGCCTTCGCGAGCAGTGGATATATTCGAGAAAATCCCGGCGTTGAAAAGGATGTTATATATGGGCTTGCAGTCGATGCCGCTTCCTCCGCCCTTTATCTTGTCGGCGTGGATTCGGCCCTCGGCGCCGCTGATACGCAGTGGAGGATAGAGAAGCGTGGCGCAGCGAACGGTTTGCTGGACCCCGCATTCGGAACAGGCGGCGTTGTGTTGTCCAATCCCGGCACGGGAATGGACGAGGCGCGGGCAGTGGTGATGGATCCATCGCGCGCTTATATCTATGTTGTGGGTTGGGAAAGCGGCGCCGCCGACACGCGATGGCGGATAGAGAAGCGCTTGACGTCCGATGGCTCGCTGGATGCCACGTTCGGGTCGGGAGGCATTGTGACGTTCGATCAAGGCGCGGGAACTGGTAAAGCCTGCGCAGCGGTCATTGATTCTTCCGGCCTCTATGTGGCGGGATTCGATTCGAGCGCCGGCGCCGGTGACACACAGTGGCGGATAGAAAAGCGCTTGACGTCCGATGGTTCGCTGGATGCCACGTTTGGATCAGGAGGCATTGTGGTGTTCAATCCGAGCTTGTACGATGATGCCATCAACGCGCTTGCCGTCGATGCCGGCGGTTTGTATATAGCGGGGTATGATTCGTCCCCGGGCCAGGGAAACACCGAGTGGAGGGTGGAAAAGAGGGACCCGACCACTGGCGCGCTGATACCCGCGTTCGGGACAAACGGCGTTTATTCGCCGAATCCGGGCGCGTTCCTTGACGAAGCCACCGCCCTGGCAGTGGATGCGCAATCCCTGTATGTTTGCGGCTACGATTCGCCAGCCATCGGGAAAAGCGAGTGGAGGATCGAGAAGATGCCGAACGGAAACAACTAAGCCTTCTTTATAATAAAGGCAACTATTCAGGACGTCAAGATCCTGAAGGAAAAATGGAGAAATTGGAGAAACGTGGAAAAGAGCTTCTGCAGATATAATAGTGACATCCTCATTTCGCCCCTGTTTCTCCATTTCTCCATATAGATTCGTTTCTGAACCTGAGTAGTTGCCAAAATCCCGCCCCAAACCAGACCTGTCCACTCTTCTTGAGCCACATTCGTATAATTTTTCGGTGAATAATCCAAGCGACTGGCTTGCGGTTTTACGACGTTGTTGCATTCCGGCCCCGTCTGATGCTTTCAGGACCGGTCGCACCGGAAAAAAACCGCATGGATACAGTGTAAATGCCGGATCCCGGCAAATGAATATATTTTTAGAAAAAAATTGACAAGCACAACATGTTGTGGCTATAATGTTTCCGTTCCACAAAATAGAGTGGGGGTCTCCGATTAATCTAAAACCGGCAAGACCTCGCACCTTAGTATGAAAAGAACGCCGGCGGGGTGTTTTCCCCGCGGTATATATCATTTTTATTCATTTTTTTTGTGGAGGAGGGCTTTATGAAGAGCGCGGCATCTGCTTCAGCATCCGGCACGGGTCTGAATCTGTCCGAGAATTGCCTTAAGGTTCTTGAAAAACGGTATCTTAAGCGGAACGAGGACGGGACCGTGGTCGAAACAGCCGTGGACATGTTCACGCGCGTGGCAAGGACCATTGCCGATGCCGACCGGGCCTATGGCAAGTCCGATGCCGAGGTCGGGCAGACCGCAGCAGAGTTCTACCGGCTCATGACCTCGCTGGAGTTTCTGCCGAACAGTCCGACGCTCATGAACGCGGGCCGCGAACTGGGGCAGCTCTCGGCCTGCTTTGTGCTGCCCGTGGGCGATTCCATGGAGGAGATCTTCGACTCCGTGAAGCAGGCGGCCCTGATCCACAAGTCCGGCGGCGGCACCGGCTTCTCCTTCTCTCGCATCCGTCCCAAGAACGACGTGGTCAAGTCCACCAAGGGCGTGTCCTCGGGACCGATCTCGTTCATGACCGTCTTCGACGCGGCCACGGAGACCGTGAAGCAGGGCGGTACGCGGCGCGGCGCCAACATGGGCATTCTTTCGGTGGACCACCCGGATATCCTCGATTTCGTCACCTGCAAGCAGCAGAACGACCGGCTGAATAACTTCAATATCTCCGTTGCCATCACCGACACCTTCATGGATGCAGTGGAAAAGGACACTGACTACGACCTCGTATCGCCCCGGAACCGCGACGTGGTGCGCACCCTGAGCGCCCGCCGCGTTTTCGAGACGATCGTGAACATGGCCTGGAAGAACGGCGACCCGGGCATCATCTTCATGGACCGCATCAACCAGTACAACCCCACGCCGCACATCGGCAAAATGGAGTCCACCAACCCCTGCGGCGAGCAGCCGCTGCTGCCCTACGAGTCCTGCAACCTGGCGTCGGTCAACCTGGCCAGGATGCTGGCGCCTCACGGCAAGGCCGTGGATTTCGACAAACTGCGCCACACGGTGCAGCAGGGCGTCCACTTCCTCGATAACGTGATCGACGTGAACCGCTATCCCATCGACAAGATCGACAAGATGACCCGCTCCAACCGCAAGATCGGGCTGGGCGTCATGGGCTTCGCCGATATGCTGCTCGAGCTGGGCATTCCGTACAACTCAGAAGAGGCCGTGAAACTCGGCGAGCAGGTCATGAAGTTCGTTACCGACGAAGGCCGGAAAATGAGCGAGGAGCTTGCCCGGGACCGCGGCCCCTTCCCTAACTTCAAGGGGAGCATTTACGATAAGTCCGGCATGGCGCCGGTACGGAACGCCACGGTCACGACCATCGCGCCCACGGGCACGCTGTCCATCATTGCCGGCTGCTCCAGCGGAATCGAGCCCATCTTCGCGCTTTCCTACATCCGCAGGGTCATGGACGGGGCCGAACTTATCGAAGTAAACCCCATCTTCGAGCGGGTTGCCAGGGCGCGGGGCTTCCATTCGGACTCCCTGATGAAAGAGATTGCCGAGCACGGCGGATGCACCGGCCTCAAGACCGTGCCCGAGGATGTGCAGCGCGTGTTCGTCACGTCTCACGATATCACCCCTGAGTGGCATATCCGCATGCAGGGCGCGTTCCAGAAATACACCGACAACGCCGTGTCCAAAACCGTGAACTTCCCGCACAGCGCCACGCAGGAGGATGTGCGGAAAGTCTACCTGATGGCGTATAAGCTCGGCTGCAAGGGCGTGACCATCTACCGCGACGGCTCGCGCGACGAGCAGGTGCTCTCCACGGGAGCTACGGACAAGGCGCGCAAGGCGGCAGCCGCTGCAGCGGCCCACCCGGTCACGGTCGCTTCTGCCTCGCCGGAGCTGGCGGAGGAAAAGAAGCCACGCAACCGGCCTCTCCTTACCCACGGCGTTACGCAGAAACTCCCCACTGGGTGCGGCAATCTCTATATCACTATCAATGAGGACGAAGAGGGCATCTGCGAGGTCTTCTCGACCATGGGCAAGTCGGGCGGGTGCGCCGCAAGCCAGTCCGAGGCGGTGAGTCGCATGGTTTCGCTTGCGCTACGGTCCGGGGTGTCCATCGATTCCATCATCAAGCAGGTGAAGGGCATTCGCTGTCCCTCGCCGGCCTGGGGCGAAGGCGGGTCCATCCTGTCCTGCCCGGATGCCATCGGCCGGGCGCTTGAACGTTACATGAAGGAAGGCGGCCACCAGCACCACAAACCCAGGGCCGCCGTTCCGCAGGCCACTGTGGGGTATGTATCGTCCGATTGCAGCCAGGGCGGGAACAAAAACCACCTGGGCCTCTGCCCGGAATGCCCTGATTGCGGCGGGCTCCTGGAATTCGGCGAGGGGTGCGCGTTTTGCAGGGGATGCGGGTTCTCGAAGTGCGGATAACTTAAATCAATTAAGGAGAATTCATGACGCTTGATGAGGTAATTCTGGAGCTTTACCGGCTGGCCGAGACCAGGACATGGGACGGCAAAGTTTCTGACGAGGCGCTCTCGACAGCCATTGAGGGCATGGAAAAGATTTGGGAAGTGAAGCAGTCTGGCAGGAGAAGGAGTGCCATGGCCAATGCGGCAAAAAAACAGCCGCGGATGTGGTCATAAATGGGAGCAGGAATGCTCATAAAAACGCTTGACATTTTTCGGAGATAAATCTACATTAAAAAGAACACATAGTCCGCGGAAGCGACTGGTCAGCGCACTCGAAGCAGTTAACGCAGAGTTTTCCTGCCTTACCACCGTTCAGCCCGTGAATACGGGTTATCAGCTTAAAGGAGGGTCATGCGTATGGATATTGCGAGGATTCTGCAGTATGAGTGCAAGGTATGCGGCAGAAGGATCGATGTAACGAGGACCGGCGATGTATATGAGGAACCGGTGTACTGCTGTAACCTGGAAGCGGCTGAAGTCGGCGTACCGGAAACGGAGCAGGGCGGCGCACCCGCGGTCAGGAAGAAGCCAGCCCGGAAAAAAGCGGTAAAAAAAGCGGTCAAGAAGGCAAAGAAAAAGGCGGTAAAAAAAGCCGCGAAAAAGAAGGTTAAAAAGAAAGCCGCGAAGAAAACGGTGAAGGCGCGCGGGAAAAAGGCCGGCAAGAAAAAGGCAACGAAGAAGAGAACGAAGAAAAGAAGATAGTTGATATGATAACAGGAAAAGGGCGCCGGATCGGACATTCCGGGGCCCTTTTTTGTTGTATTAACCTGTTGAAAGAACAAGCTTCAGGATATACGAGGAGCGGCATGAGCACCATGGAACATCAGGAGCGCCGGATACGGCGGCTGACGGGCAGGGCCATCGGCGATTTTGATCTGATCCGGGACGGAGACAGGATCCTCGTGGCGCTGTCGGGCGGCAAGGACAGTTGGACGCTTCTGCACATTCTGGAGCGTCTCAGGCGCAGGGCGCCGGTGTCGTTTTCCATGGTTGCCGTCACCGTGCACCCCGGCTTCCCGGGGTTCCAGGCAGGGGGAATAGAAACCTATTTGCGGGAGCGCGGGTATGAGCATAGGACCGTGCATGCGCCCATCCACCGGCTCATGCAGGACAAACTCGCGTCCGACGATGTTCCCTGCGCGCTGTGCTCCCGGATCAGGCGCGGGGTGCTCTATACCCAGGCGGCGGAACTCGGATGCACCCGGATCGCGCTGGGCCACCACCGTGACGATTTCATCGAAACGCTTCTAATGAATCAGTTTTTCAACGGGAAGATCAAGGCCATGGCGCCGCTGCTGAACGCCGAGGACGGCAGGAACGTGGTGATCCGACCGCTCGTCTATGTGCCGGAGGACGCCATTGTCAGGTTTGCCGCGGTTGCCGGCTTCCCGATCGTCTGCTGCGCCTGTCCCGCGTGCGGCGACCCTGACCTGCAGCGGATGAAGATCAAAAAACTCCTCGCCGGACTTGAGCAGGAGCACCCGGGGATCAAGGCAAGCCTGCTCGCCTCGCTTGCCTGCGTCGATGAACGTCATTTGCTGGTGAAGCCCGAAATAAGCGGGGTAAAAATCAGGATAAAAAGCTTTTGACATTCAGTGTTCCCTTGGCTTATAATCACGGCTGTTAAGACGATATCGGGGGGGTCCCCATGGCGATGGCGGAAAAAAAGAAGCTCGGCGATATCCTGAAGGAAGCGGGCCTCATTGATGATTTTCAGCTTCAGTCGGCGTTGTCGCACCAGAGAAACTGGGGCGGGAAGCTGGGAAACGTTATCATAGAGATGGGGTTTGTCGGCGAGGCGGATATCTCAAGGGTGCTGGCGGAGGTCTTGGGCCTTCCGTATGCGGACCTGTTTGAGCCGGAGATTCCCGCGGCTGTCGTGAATCTCATCAAGCCGGAGGTCGCCAGGAAATACCAGGTTATGCCCGTGAAAAAAGAGGGTGGATCGCTTTTGCTTGCGATGACAGACCCGATGGACATTGATGCGATCGACGGCCTCCGGTTTGCCACGGGCCTTGCCATAAAACCGGCGCTGGCCCTGTCGGCGGAGATCAGCGATGCCATCAGAAAATATTACGACCATGAGAATATCGTACGCACTAAGACCCCGATGGTTTTCGGAAAATCCCCCGCCCCGGGGAAAATGGAGATCATTCGCGGAAGCGATCTAACGATGCTCAAGGACGCGGATGAGGACCCCACTTCGCCGATTCTGGGCAGGGAAGAAGTCGCGCAGCAGTCAATGGCGGACACGAAAATGCGTCTTGAAGCGCTCATCAGCGTGCTGATAGAAAAAGGCATGATAACACGCGATGAGCTGGTCAGGAGGGTGTATCAGAAAAAAATGGGGCTTTGAAAATGCGGATTGCGGTCTGCGGAACGGGTGGCAGGCATGAAAACCTACAGGGACTTTTTACGGATCGTGACAACGGAGAAGGTGGAGATCCGGGACATTACGCAGGAGATATCCCAGATCCTGGCGAAGAGCGGCATCAAGGATGGCATCATGCTGCTTTTCCCTCACCATACGAGTTCAGCGGTCTATCTGAGCGATTCGGACGTCAGTCTGACCGAGGATTTTCTTGCGTTGATGAACCGTCTCGTTCCGGAGGGTGAATACCGGCATGACTTGTCCGATGCCAAAAGGAACGCGAGAGCCCACCTTATGTCGTTGCTCGCCGGGCATAATTTGACGATACCGGTGACGGAAGGAAGCCTGGATCTGGGCGTATACCAGACCGTGTACTACGCGGAGTTTGATGGACAGCGGGAGAAGGAAATCCTTGTAAAAATAGCGGGGTATTAACCCAGGGCTACAGAAAAGGAGAGAGTGCATGAAGAGATTTTTTATTCTGGTTTTGACAATGGCCGCGTTCGTTTCCGCGGGCATACTATCCGCCCAGGAGCATGGGGGGCCGGTCATAGAGGTGAAAGAGGACAAATACGATTTCGGCAAAGTGGTCGAAGGGACCCAGGCCGTGCACGTATTTGATTTCCGAAATGTCGGTACAGAGCCCCTGGTGATCGAAAAGGTCCAGTCTTCCTGAGGCTGCACTGCTGCGGTGATTAGTTCTAATCGCCTTGAACCAAAAAGCGCCGGACAAATAAAAGCGACGGTGGATACGAGCGGCAAAAGCGGGAATCTGGTCAAACATATTACGATTTACTCGAACGACCGGACGACACCCGTCCGAACGCTCACTATAACCATAGATGTTACGGAAAAAGTCGCTGTTACGGAAAAAGTCGTCCCGAAGGAAGAAAAAAAATAGCGTTCGGACCGCCCCCCGCTGTTCTGATCGGGCAGGGGGAGGCGCACTATTTTCTTGACAATATTTCACGGCTTTGCTACTGTCATATGGTTTTTGGCTGGCAATACCCAGAAGAGAGGCTGCATGAAACAGCACCGACACCCACAGTATCCCAGCGATTCACCAACCCCGGGCATAGGTCCCGCCCCGGCGGGACAATAGCTTCATTGTAATAAAAATGCCATTGTGTTTCCACCGCGTTATAAATAATTTTCAATATAATCACACAACGGACAGTTTAGTCGCATTATTTGGAGGACACCCATGCAGAAAAAATATCTTTTGGCACCTGGACCGACGCCGGTGCCGCCCGAGGCGCTGTTGGCCATGGCCATGCCGATCATCCATCACCGGGCCCCGGACTTCCTGCCCGTGCTCGAGTCCGCGAAAAAGGGCCTTCAGTGGCTCTACCAGACCAAGAACGATGTGCTGATCCTGTGCTCCACCGGCACCGGCGGCATGGACGGCGCGGTTTCAAATTTTCTGAGCCCCGGCGACGATGTGCTTGTGATCAATGGAGGCAAGTTCGGCGAACGCTGGACCAAGATCTGCCAGGCCTACGGCATGAAGGTCGAGGAACTTATCGTGGAGTGGGGCTACGCGGTGAAGGCTGAGCAGGTCGAGGCCGCCCTCAAGAAGAACCCGAAGATCAAGGCCGTGTTCGTCCAGGCGAACGAGACCTCCACCGGCGTTTACCACGACGTGAAGTCAGTAGCCTCCGTAGTGAAGAAGACCGATGCGCTTTTTGTCGTTGATGCCATCTCCGCGCTCGTCGCGCACGATATCAAGGCCGACGAGTGGGGCATTGACGTGATGATCGGCGGCTCCCAGAAGGGCGTCATGCTTCCCCCTGGACTCGCGTTCGTTTCAGTGAGCGATAAGGCCTGGAAGATGGCCGATACGGCCAGGACGCCGAAGTTTTACTTCAACTTCAGGAAAGAGCGGGATAATCTCGCCAAGAACCAGACCAACTTCACCTCGGCAGTGACACTCATCATCGGCCTGAACGCCAGCATCAAGATGCTTCAGGACGAGGGGCTCGAGAATGTTTTCAAGCGCCACGACAAACTCGCCCGGGCGACTCGCGCCGGAGCCGCGGCGCTAGGCCTCAAGCTCTTTCCCAGGGAGAGCCCGTCGAACGCTCTCACGGCCATAGAAGCGCCGGCAGGCGTGGATGGTCAGGCTATCTATAAAGACCTGCGCGTGAAGTACGGCATCACGGGAGCAGGCGGCCAGGACAAGCTCAAGGGCAAGATCTTCAGGATCGCGCACCTGGGATATGCCGACACCTTCGATGTGATCACGGCAATTGCGGGCATCGAGATGGTCCTGAAAGGCCTGGGTCACCCGGTGAAGCTCGGCGCGGGCGTGGGTGCGGCGCAGGAAATATTGATGAAATGATATTTGCCGTTTGAACTGTTCAAACCGTTTAAACGGTTTAAGCCGAATCAGTGGAGGATTCATGAAGGTTCTGATCAGCGACAACCTATCCCCCATCGGGGTTGAGATATTGAAAAAGGCCGGGCTCGAAGTCGATGCGCGGAGTAAGACCAGCGTCGAGGAGATCGAGAAGATCATCGGCGACTATGACGCGCTTATAATACGCTCGGCCACGAAGGTAACTGCCGGCCTGCTTGAAAAAGCGACGAAACTCAAAGTTGTCGGCCGCGCGGGCAGCGGTCTGGACAACGTGGACATTCCGGCGGCCACCAAGAAGGGCGTGGTGGTGATGAACACGCCCGGCGGCAACACGGTGACCACGGCGGAGCACACGATCGGCATGATCTTCGCGTGCGCCCGCATGATCCCCCAGGCTTACTCTTCGCTTAAGGCAGGCAAGTGGGAAAAGAAGAAGTTCGAGGGCATCGAGCTTTACGCCAAGACCCTGGGCATCATCGGCATGGGCGCCATCGGCGGCGTGGTCGCGAACCGCGCCATCGGGCTCGGCATGAAGGTCCTGGCCTACGATCCTTTCATTTCGACTGAAAAGGCAAAATCACTCGGCATTGAGCTGGCGGACCTGCCCACGATATACAAACGTTCGGATTTCATCACTGTCCATACGCCGAAGACCAAGGAAACGGCGAATCTGATCAACAAGGACACCATCAGCCAGATGAAGGACGGAGTGCGCATCATCAACTGCGCCCGCGGCGGGATTGTGAACGAGACGGACCTCTATGAAGCGCTCAAGAGCGGCAAGGTCGGCGGAGCCGCCTTTGATGTGTTCGAGAAGGAGCCGCCGGAGAACCATCCGCTCCTCACGCTCGACAACTTCATCGCAACGCCCCACCTGGGCGCGTCCACCCTTGAGGCGCAGGAAAACGTGGCCGTGGCCGTGGCCGAGCAGATCGTGGATTATCTCATTGCCGGGACCGTGCGGAACGCCGTGAACGTGCCGTCGGTTCCCGCGGACCAGCTTCCGACGCTCAGCCCCTACATCAACCTTGCGGAGCGCATGGGCCTGTTCCAGGCGCAGCTCTGCGAGGGCGGCCTTACGCAGGTGCTGGTGGAGTACAGCGGCGAGGTGTCGAATCTCAAGCAGGAGCCCATTACGCTTGCGGCGCTCAAAGGCCTGCTCACGCCGATCCTGAACGAAAACGTGAACTACGTGAATGCGCCGCTCATAGCCAAGGACCGCGGCATAGAGCTCAAAGTGTCCAGATCAACGGACACGACGGAATACACGAGCCTGATCACCATCAAGGTCCGGGCCGGCGGCAAGGACTTGTCCGTCGCGGGAACTCTGAACAGCAGAAAAGAGCCGCGCATCATCCAGGTGGACAACTTCCCCATGGAGACCGTGCCCGACGGCGACATGCTCGTGCTGAAGAACAACGACAAGCCGGGCGTGATCGGCGGCATCGGCACGCTGCTCGGCCAGAACAGCATCAATATAGCGCGCATGCAATTCGGCCGCGAGAGGCAGGGCGGGCTGGCCATGTCGGTCGTGAGCATCGACAGCACCGTGTCGGACGCGCTTATGGCTAAGATCAGGCAGATGCCGAACGTGCTGTCCGCAAAATTGATAAAAATCTGAAGGGCCGCGGGGAGTTTTCGCTGTTTCCAAAGGAGAAGCAATGCCAGTCTTAGTGGTTGTCGGCGCCCAGTGGGGCGATGAAGGGAAAGGGAAGATCATTGATCTGCTCACGGAGCGGGCGGACGTGGTGGCGCGCTACCAGGGCGGCCACAACGCGGGCCATACCGTGGTGGTGGACGCGAACGAATTCATCCTGCATCTGATCCCCTCAGGCATTCTGCATAAAGGCACAACGTGCATCATCGGGAACGGAGTGGTCGTGGATCCCGCCGCGCTCCTCGAGGAGATGGACGCGATGGCCGGCCGGGGCGTCAGGTTCAACGAGAGGCTGCTCATCAGCAAGAACGCGCACCTGATCATGCCGTACCATAAGGCCCTCGACATCGCAAGCGAGAATCTCAAAGGCAATAAAAAGATCGGCACCACGGGCCGCGGCATCGGGCCGGCCTATGCCGACAAGATCAACCGCAAGGGCATCCGCATGGCCGATCTCCTCGATCCGGCGACCTTCCGCGAGAAGCTGTCAGGCAACACAGGAGAAGCGAACTTCATGCTCGAGCGCTTTTACAACGCGCCGCTCGTGAACGAGGACCAGGTCTACAATGAGTACATGGGCTATGGCAAACGGCTCAGGAAGCATATTGCCGATACCACGCTCCTTCTCAATGAGGCGATTTCCCGGAACAGGAAAATTCTGGCCGAAGGCGCCCAGGGCACGCACCTTGATGTGGACCACGGCACCTATCCCTTTGTGACATCGTCCTCCCCCACTGCGGGCGGAGCCTGCACCGGCCTCGGCATAGGGCCGAACACCATCGCCGAGGTCCTGGGCATCGTCAAGGCCTACACCACGCGCGTCGGCAGCGGACCCTTCCCCACGGAGCTCGCGGACAAGACAGGGGAGCTGCTGCGCGAACGCGGCAGGGAGTATGGGGCAACGACGGGAAGGGCGCGGCGCTGCGGTTGGGCCGATACGCTCATCATTCGCCACTCGGTGCGCGTTAACGGTCTGACGAGCGTTGCCATCACGAAGCTGGACGTGCTTGATACGCTAAAGGAGCTCAGGATTTGCGTGGGCTATAAGTACAAGGGAAAACTGTACGAGGAAATGCCGTCCGAACTTGCCGTGCTCGAACGGGGAGTTCCGCAGTATATCACCATGCCCGGCTGGAAAGAGAGCACGATCGGCATAAAAAAATACGATGACCTGCCGAAGAAGGCTCGGGCCTATGTGGAAAAGCTCTGCAAGCTCTGCGGTGTGAAACCTTCCATCATCTCGACCGGCCCGCGGCGGGACGAGACCATCATTCTTGAGCAGCCGTTCAGGAAAACAGCGAAGAAAAAATAAAGCCCAAATGACAAGAGCCAAATAACAGGTAGATTCCAAATAAAACCAATTGATCAAATTTCGAAATATTCAGAACGTCAGAATCCTGAAGTAGAAATGGAGAAATTGGAGAAACGGAGAAAGGACCTTTCGCTGGTTATCATAGAATTATCCTCATTTCTCCGCTGTTTCTCCCTTTCTCCCGATAGCTTTGTTTCTAAACTGATTCTTGAATTTTATTGACAAAACTCTCGTAACTCTGCTAATATACGCGTCTTCGCGTGGAATACGCGGGCCGGTAGCTCAGCTGGTAGAGCACCGCCCTTTTAAGGCGGTGGTCCTGGGTCCGAATCCCAGCCGGCTCACCAATAAACACAGTTCATAGTACATAGTTCAGAGTTCACCGTAACACCGTCGGGAATTACTGAGAATTCACTCTGAACTCTGAACTGTGTTTATTGGTGAGCCGGCTGGG
>Ga0334722_10001211_pt1 | contig 33340 bp, 35 predicted proteins | sample C3_bottom_MG_FD_207210 | JGI IMG/M metagenome (GOLD analysis project Ga0334722, IMG submission 207210) | Sediment microbial communities from Yellowstone Lake, YNP, Wyoming, USA - C3_bottom | ecosystem: Environmental > Aquatic > Freshwater > Lake > Sediment | place: USA: Wyoming | collected... | reverse complement strand
CATCAAAAGAACAAAATGCCCAAAAACGCAACAGAGGCGCAGCGGTTAAAATGGCACATTGAACACTGCAAAGAGTGTAATTGTCGCCCGATGCCGGATAGTCTCAAAAAGTTAGTAAAAAAATAACTCAGGAAGGTAGTTTATGAGAACACCCATAATCAGTATCGTATATATCGTAGTCGGAATAGTAGTTGCAAACGGCCAGGGTTATCTTGCCCACCTAAGCACCATGCCTGACATTCTTTCAGCCATATTAGCAGTGGTACTTTGGCCACTATTAATTATTGGCGTCAATTTGCACATTAGCGGCGGCGCATTAACTACTCCTAAGTAATATATTTTCGACAAGCAGTCCACCCTCAATGCATTATAATAAAGGTATGAACCGCAAAAAGAGTGCTCATTACATATTTGGGGGGATGGTCAGCTTCTTTTTGTTAATTATGGTGTGCGTTATTATTCGACCTGCTGGGCTAATTGTTAATAGTGGTATCAGCTATTACGGTAATCATCAGGAAACCTTGTTGCCTTTCGCGTTGGCGTTTTTGGTTAATAGTAGCCTGCTGTGGTGGGCGTCGTCATTTATCGGTCGTAAATCAAAGGTTGATACATATTTGGGCTACATCCTGAAAATATCAGCTATTTTGATGATTGGAATATTTTTAACACCACATAATTCGAATATATTTGACGGCATACATAAAACTTTTGGTACGACTATGTTTAGCTTGCAGATTATTATGGCGATTACGATTGTGACGTATGTTTATCGTGACTGGGTGAATTTTTTATTGATTATGACGGCACTTTTCAGTGGATTTGCAGCGCTGTCCTATCTGTTGCACACCACTGGTTACATGATAGAAGCCCAAATCATCTTTCAGGTTTCGATTTGGTCAATTTATATTAGATATTTGCAAACGGATAACATCAAGGTTGAGAAAGCCTAAGCGTTAGGTTCGATTAACGGCACGAAGATATATCCGTGATGTTTTACTGTCACCATCCCCTGTTTGGCGGTTTTGGTAATTTCTAAAATGTCGCCATGAACAGGAATAACTAATTTACCACCGGTCTTAAGTTGGTCTAATAGTTCGAACGGCAAATCATTTGCGGCCGCACTGACCAATATCCTATCAAATGGCGCATGTTCCGGTAGCCCATATGTTTTGCCGGCTTGAAAAAAGCTGGCGTTTTTAACTCCGATTGCTATGCAATTGTTTTTGCCTATTTGGACAAGTTGTGGGATTCTTTCGACGGCAAAAATATAACCGTTCGGTTGAACGATATTCACCAATAACGCTGTTGTCCACCCCGACCCAGATCCAATGTCCATGATTTTTTCGCCAGGTTCGGGTCCTAGCCACTCCAACATTGATTGAACGGTTGACGGTTGACTAATGGTTTGGCCATATCCAATCGGCAGTGGCATATCAAGGTGGGCTTGATCGCGAAGTGATAATGGAACGAAGTCTTTGCGATCGATTGCACTAAAGGCACGTTTAATCACATCCATAGCTTTATTATATAACGTTGTGATTAAGTAAAAAATATGTATTTATTGGTTCAAACTTAAAATCAAGTGGTATACTATAAGCATTATGAAATCCAAAAAAGCAACCAAATCAATCAGGTCCAGCAAGTCAACTAAAAAATCATCTAAGTCACAAACATTATCTAATTCAATATTGATGTCAACCAGAAAAGTCTTTTTCGCGGTCGTTGCCATCGTCAGTATCATTGTTTTTGGCTTTACAATTTCAATACAGGCAGCAAATTCACACGCTAGCGATCAAGCAGTTTGTCCTGCGCCAGCCGCACCAGAGAAAGCCACTGCTCGCTGTCACGCCCATGTTGTAACCGATAAAACTGGTAATCCTGCTGTAACAACAGTTCCAAGCGGTTACGGTCCAACGCAGTTCCATACGGCATATAATATACCAACTGTCAGCGCCAACCCTGGCACGATTGCTATCGTTGATGCCTATGACCATCCGACAATCAAAAGCGACCTTGATATTTATAACAGCACATACAAATTACCAGTCTTCCCAACCTGTACCAGCACAATAACTACTGGTTGTTTCTTGAAAGTCGATCAACGCGGTGGCACAAAGTATCCAGCATCAAATTCTGGTTGGGCGCTAGAAATCGCCTTGGATGTTGAAACTGCTCATCAAACTTGTCCAAACTGTAAATTGATTTTAGTTGAAGCTGACAGCAGCAGCATCGCCAATTTAATGGCAGCTGTTGATAGGGCCGTAGCTTTGGGCGCGACTTCAATCTCTAACTCATATGGTTCAAATGAATATGCCGGCGAAACTGCATATGATAGTCACTTCAAAGTTCCTGGTGTTGCATTCGTGTTTAGCTCTGGCGATAGCGGTTACGGTGCTACATATCCAGCATCTTCACCTAATGTAACTGCTGTCGGTGGTACATCTCTGTATTTGACAAGCACAAACACACGCCAATCAGAATCTGTATGGAGCGGCGCAGGCAGCGGTTGTAGCGCTTACGAGACAAAGCCAGTATTCCAAAATGATTCGGGTTGCGCCCGACGAACCGTCGCTGACGTGTCGGCCGATGCTGATCCAAATACCGGTGCGGCTGTATATGACAGTGTACGTCTTTCGGGTAAAAAAGGTTGGTTTGTAGTAGGTGGCACAAGTCTTTCTGCTCCACTTATCGCAGGTATGTATGCGCTTGCTGGTAATGTTACTGCGGCAACTCCTGCTAACAATATGCCATATGTTGCATCAGCTAACTTATTCGATGTTGTTTCTGGAACCAACGGTGTATGTACTAGTGGTGCGCTATATCTATGTAGCGGTACTGTCGGATTCGACGGTCCATCAGGACTTGGTTCTCCAATGGGAATCGGCGCTTTCTAATATATAAAATTGCAATACAACTAAAAATCGGCAGTAATGCCGATTTTTAGTTTTAAGTTATTTTTTCTAGTAATTAATGATTTGTACGTCAGTAGCCGCAATTGTTTTGTCGGTAATTTTACCAACTACGACGACGCTGTCGTTGACCGACACTTTTTTGTCGGTTGTATTGTATGTCGTGTTGCCAGTTGTATTGACGGTGTATTGATTACCGTTGCCTGCAATAACAAAACTGTTGCCATTTACGGAAGTAACTACCCCAGATGCAATATCACTGGTTGTTGTGCTGGTGCTATAACTATTTCTGACGAACATTCTGTTCATCATACTGCTACGGTTGCCGCTACGCTCTATGAAGGACGATGTTGTATCTGGATCGAAACCAAAACGTGATTGCATACGCGTAAACATACTGGTCGTAACCGAAGCAATCGCTGTTATTAGCAGAATGCCTGCAATAACTACCAAAGTCACTATTAACGGCATATTGGCATGTCGGTGATTATGATAAGTAGTGCGCTCCTCGCCTGCTTGTTCTTTAGCGTCTACTGATTTATTGGTTGTTTCTTTTTCTTCGTGGGGCATTAATATTATCTCCTTTTATACTAACGAGTTTATAGGACCAATATTAAAAGGCGCTTAAGCCCGCTTACGCAATTAGTGTTTATGTAATTACCCGTATATAATTAGATTATGAAGAAAACAATCGTAATTATAGTAATTATAATTTTGATTGTTTTGGGCGCTGCTGGTGGGTGGATTTATCTGAACAAACCTAACAGCAGTAGTAAAACTACTCCAGCAACTAATAACCCTGTACCAATCGAGCTGTCTTATGTTGATAAATCGCTGGCCGGTATGTCGCTTAGCCAAAAAGTTGCAGGGCTATTAATTTTACACGAACTCGGAACAAACGCCACGACTTTGCAAAAATACTTAAAGAAATATCAATTAGGTGGTCTGATATTTATGGGCGATAATATACCTCCAACTTTAGGTCAATTATCGTCTTTAACCGAAAAATTACAGATTGATCCGCAATTGCCCTATTTGTTCGCAATTGACGAAGAGGGCGGCGTTGTTGCACGTTTGGCGACTGATAATTTTCCAGCACCAGCCGATTTGAAGTCTGAACCGGTGACGGCAACCGAAATAGCTTTTCGCAGTCGATCAGTTATGTTGAAAAATGTCGGCATGAATCTTAATTTTGGGATTGTTGCCGACGTCACCAGCGACCCGAATTCTTTTATATACCAGCGAGTATTTGGCGGCGATCCAACGGCAGTTAGCGAACGTGTTGCGGCAGCTGTCACGGGAGCAAACGGGCTAACTCTGTCAACGTTAAAGCACTTTCCTGGACACGGCGAAACCGAAGCCGATTCACATACCTCGATTCCGACGACCGACGTCAGTTTCGCCCGCTGGCAACAACATGACGAACCGTCATTCGTTGCTGGTATCAAAGCTGGGGCGCAAGTCGTTATGTTTGGACAATTAACTTACAGTAAAGTCGATTCATTGCCCGCTACCCTATCTACTAAATGGCACGATATATTAAAACAAGACGGTTTTACTGGCATCAGCATTACCGACGATATGATTATGTTGCAACAATCTGGCAATCCAAAATATACCGACCCAATCGCCAATTCAGTCGCCGCATTAAAAGCCGGCAACACGATGTTGTTATTTGTCCTCAGCCACGACAGCACCGTGTCGGACATTAACCCCAGCACTTTGATTAATGGTATTGTAACCGCTGTTAAAAAAGGCAAACTTAGCCAGGCGATTATTGATTCTGACATCCGCCAAGTGCTGACGCTGCGTTATAGTTTACCAACGACATTAACGAAAAATTAGTTTTTGGCGTCGCGTTCGACCAAAATCGTACATTCGGTGACTAGTGCGGCGATGGCGCCAACGGCAGCCAAAACAGGGGCCAAAACGATACCGACGATACCGATTGTAAGTGGAATCTCGATGATAGTTTTACCTTCCTTGTCTTTAATTATCAAACGCCTGACGTTGCCCTCGGCGATTAGTTGTTTTACTCTGCCAAGTAGTTCGTCGCCGTTGATTCTGAATTCTTCGTATGATTTTTTGTCAGCCATAATATATCCTCCCCTAATTTAAATTATCGTAGCGGCTATCTTTTTGGACTCTATTAATATGTCGTTTAGCGGAATATTAACTTCGGTCACTAATTCGGCTACTATTTTTGTTCGCAGATTAGAGGGTAATGAATCAGTTACTTTTTTAAACATTTCGGCATGCCCACCAATTATTACAAAGTTGATGTTATTGGTTTTGGTGAATTCAGCTGCGGCCTTGGCAGCAATGTCGACGTGTTGCTTTAATAAATTGTCGTTACGGCGGAAATTGGTGTCGGATTGGTTTAACAAATTATCTCTGCCGGTTGCTTTGATTTTTTGTGGGACGTAGCCTTTTATAAACTGAGATCGGTCGACAATCTCGCCCTGTTCGACCGTAAACATACGAGCTTTTTCGCGATCAACCAACAAGACCAAATATTTTGAATGGTTTTGCAAAGATTCAACCAACTGGTCAATATTTGGAGAGTTATTGACGGATAGACTCATTGGCATCGAAAATTCTAAGTCTACAACTTCCCACAACTGCTTTGCGGCCGAGAAGAAAACTAAACTTCTGGCTGATGGTATGTAATTACTCAAATACTTTTCGATGCGTTCGATGTCGCTTTTGAACGTCACCCGTTGTTCACTACTTAGATTCTGGTGAATCAAGGAATGAAGTTGCGTCAAAAGCACCTCGGCAGACGGTGCTTGTACGCTGTCTGACCCAAGATATACAGTTAGTATCTGGTACGGAGAATCGTTAAACCCTTTAAGTTCTTTGATGGCATTTGGTCGAATCATAGTACCTCCTAGTAATATCTATTATAGTCCTTTTTGCGTAAAATTGCCTGTTCTTTAAAGATAACCGGCGGTACCATAATTGATTTTGGCATATATCTGTTCGTAGATTTTGTTGGCCTCGTCATTAGTGATTGTTCGTTCCAGGTGGCGTAAGGTTATACGGACCAAAATATTTTTTTGATCTGAGTTTATGCCTAATCGTTCACGAATTTTTTCAGGCAGTTCGTCGTAACCGGCAGTATTAATTATCTGGACGTCTTCAAGCGCATCCAGATTTTTGCCAAGTGCTTGGCGAATATCGGCGCTGACGTCTTCTTCGACGTAATTCTTCGGCACGCTATATGACAGATCGCGTTTAATGGCGGGCTGAGATGAAACTTCGCTGTATGGATCGGTATTCATCATCTGAATTGCAATTTTTGGATTGGTTGAACGTAAATATCGAATATCGGGAATGTTTTTTATCGTCATAACTAACCTATCCAGCCCCATACCCAGCGCCCAACCTGAATAAACCGATGGATTAAGCCCAGCGTTAATTAATATTTGTTCTTTGATTAGACCGCATTCTAATATTTCGATATCACGGTCACCAGACACAGCGTTTACCTCAATGCCCTGATTGGTGTATGGATGTGGTGAATCCTCGATTCTTAAGTGCCAGCCAGGTGCGGCGGTTTTGGCTACGCCTTTGACAACTGATAACAAATCATCTTTGACGATGACTTTGCGGTCAGCGTTTTTGACGATACGCCACATTTCTAACATGTGAACTTGGCTGACGTGCTTTTTATCCGACACGTCGCGACGATACGCCAACCCTGGCAGTAAAATCACGACGTCAGACCAATCATCATGACTGGCCAAATCGCGTAAAATACCAGGCAAATGAGCGCTGGTGTGAGTACGTAAAATGTGAGTTTCGTCGACGTAGTGCGTATAAGTCGATGAGCGGGTTATGTTGTCGGTTGATATTAACAAATTGTCGTAGTTATCAGTTACATCAACGATTGGATTCTTGCGATAGACCCTGACGTCGCTATTTGGATGAGTCGAACGCATATATTTTTCGATATCTTCGTAGATTATCTTGACTGCATGTCGTTCGTCGGTGTTTGTTAGGTCGGGTATGGCCAGATAACTATCGAGTTCTGATTTATCGATAGGTTTAATATACATTTTCATAGTTTTAACTTCCCTTTCGTGGGGTTTAATTGCTTTGGTGATAGAAATGGTGTGTGTAAAATAATGCTGCTTAGGCAGCAAAAAAACCAAAGAAAAAGAAGTTAACTGCAACAGCCACTTGTTTGACAAGTGCTTGAGTAATCAAGTTAATGTTGACAGTTTTCATATAATGTATTGTAGCATAAGTAGGTTGGACTTGCAAGGAAGCTATTTTTTATTGGTGAGCTCTTCACAAATTCCGTACAAGACTTGGGCGGATTTGGACCAGGCAAAGTTTGCTGCCTGCTGGTAGCCTTTTTCAATCAAGTTGTTTAACACAACTGGGTTTTCAAGTTTTAATACTTGCTGAGCAAATTGTTCTGCTGAATCGGCCTCAAAGTATAGCGCGCCGTCGGCTGCGACTTCGTGGAAGATCTCCATATCGTTAATGACTACCGGTGTGCCCATAGTTTGAGCCTCGACAATTGGCAGGCCGAAGCCTTCTTCCTTAGAACCAGTCGCCAAGCACCATGCGCCTTGCAGCAGATAGATATATTCTTGGTCAGTTGTGCCGTTATGAAATTCAACTGTTGTTCCTGGTTTAATCAGTTTTTCTAATTCGGCTTTGCGCTCGACGGATATTCGACTTAAAAGATGCAGTTTGTAATCGTGAGGTAAATATTCCATGCCTTTAATCAATACCTCAACGTTTTTATATGGCATAAATGAACCCATATAGATGATGTTTTTGGTTTTTTCGACGCCTTCGTTAGATTTTGGCAAATCTAGGCTAGATGCGTTATAGATAACACCAATCTCACGCTTGGTCAGCTTCATTTCCTCGATGAACTTTTTAGAGGTTTTGCTGACGGTCGTGACATGGTCGGCACGGTTCAACAAAAACCTTTGTGGCCATTTAACCATATGGAACAAGCGCCAAACGATACGAATTGGAGTTGGCAGCCCCGTTGGTGGTTTTGGATGTCGGTAATAAATAATATCCTGCAAAGTCAAAATCAATTTGTATTTACGACCCCAGAACCCCATGATTTGTAGTGGGCTAAAAACTACGTCGGCACCTAATTTATTAAGTTTGCGAGGTAAAAATAACTCTTTAAATGATATAGGATAATTGACGATTACATATGTTATGTCGGTTGGTAATAATTTAAGTTGGTCAGTCGTGTATAGCAAAATTGTAATTGGGATATTACTATCCTTAAACCCTTGTACTACTCCGGCAGTATAGCGGCTGATACCATCGTGATAATCTGTTCGTACCCATCGTGCGTCAATAAATATATTCATACTTTACCAATTGTACCATGCAAGCTTAAGTGTATTTTGATATACTAAGTGACAGATGATAAAACGCACTCTCTGGAGAATAAACCGAAGATCTTATGTTGCAATCGCCAAGCCATTATTGTTTATGGTGACGCCAGACAAAACTCATCACATGATGATTAAGACGACATCCGCCGCGAGTAAGATTGCCATAGCGCGTGGCTTTGTTAAGGCGGTGTTTACCAGGCGTCGTGACGTCCGACTAGCCCAGAAGTATCACGGTGTAGATTTTTACGGACCAGTTGGCCTGTCGGCTGGCTTTGATAAAAACGGCGAGATTATACCGATGATGGCCAGGTTGGGCTTTGGTTTTGTGACAGTTGGATCGGTGACAGCCAAGCAATGCGATGGCAATCCGCGCCCATGGTTTTACAGATTACCAAAGTCAAAGTCGTTGGTTGTAAATGCAGGATTAGCTAACGATGGATCAAAAGTCATTCTTGAACGTATTCATAATTACAGCGCCAAAGCCATTGGCCACTTCCCTGTCGTCCTGTCGGTTGCCAAAACAAACAGCCAAAAAGTTGTCAGCATCGCAGATGGAATCGAAGATTACGTTACGACCGTAAGGCGTGCCAAAAAAGAACCTCGCATTCAAATGATCGAACTTAATATTTCGTGCCCTAATGCTTTTGGCGGTGAACCGTTTACGACGCCTATCAGATTGGAAAAATTACTAAAAGCAGTCGATGCGGTCGGCGCCAAACAGCCGGTCACTGTTAAAATGCCAATCGACCAAGAATGGCCCGCATTTAAAAAACTATTGGATGTGATCGTTAAGCATAAAGTAAAGTTTGTTACTATTTCTAACCTGTACAAAGACCGTTCGACTGCAAACTTAAAAGATAATTTGCCAGATACAGTCAAAGGCAACCTAAGCGGTGGCCCAACTTGGCAGCGAAGTAACGATTTAATATCTAAAACTTATCAAGAATATGGCGATAAATTAACAGTCATTGGCGTTGGTGGTATATTCACGGCTGAAGATGCCTATACCAAAATTAAATTAGGTGCTAGTTTGGTAGAAATCATAACCGGTGTCATCTTTTCTGGTCCGCAACTGGCGGCCGAAATTAACGATGGCCTGGTAAGATTGATGAAACGAGACGGTTATACTCACATCAGTAAGGCCATAGGCGTCGATTCAAAACCGGGTGTATAATAGAATTGTCAAACAATTATAAGGAGGCTTTTATGAAGCGAAAATCCTGGATAATTACTCTATCAATATTGGCGGTTATAATTGTCGGAAGTATCGTTGCGGCGATGATTATGAATACGCCCAAAGCGAATGCTCCATCGGCTAATAATACCGTTCAAACGACGACTGGGCCGTTAATTATCTATTACGTCGCAGTTGATGATAACGGTAAAACTGGTACCAAGATTGGTTGTGGTGATAGCGCCGTACCGGTCGTAACCGCTGATGTTACAACTAGCGATAAGGTCAAATCAACGTTTGAAAATCTGTTGGCTAATAAAAAGCAATTTTATGGCGAATCTGGTCTATATAACGTGCTTTACAAATCTAGTCTGACATTTGTCAGTGATTCAGTCGCAAACGGCACTGTAACCGTCAAACTAACTGGTACATTGAGCCTAGCCGGCGAATGTGACAACCCACGTGTCCAAGCCGAACTCGAAATGGCCGCCAAAACCGCTGCCAACGTCAGCAAAGTTGCGATATTTATTAATGACAAGCCACTTAGCGAAGTTTTGTCTTTGAAGTAGCTTCTCGCTTATAAACTAAATACTCCTCACTACGGGTGACGTTCGGCGGGGCAACCCCAATATTGTTTTGCCCTGTAATCAGGCAAAAAATATTAGGGGTGGACCGGACGGCAGGACCCGCGTGAGGAATTGCGTTGATGTAAAATTATTTCTTTTAGATATTTCTATTGACGTGCCCAGTATAGGCCAATGTATACTAAGTACAGTCATGTGAGTACTGGGAAACCTTTCCACTTACAGGCTTTTATAGCTCAACTTCATACGTTGTCATACTCTGTCAAAAGAGCCCCTGATAAACGATACATAATATAAAGTAACTCTCAGTAAAAAGAGTCGCGAACGAACGGGTTTGCCATTCCTATCTGAATTACTTCTTTGCCGCAAGGTAAATTAATCCGTTCGCTGGTAACAATCAATTAACCAGTTCTTATTATTTTGTATCAACTTTATGGAGGATAAGCTCATGAAAAAAGTATCGATTAACGAACAAGTCATTGTAACTGCTATGGGCTTTCGTAAAAATCTGGCTGCCTATCCTCGCCGAATCGAATTCCGTGGTGCTACCTATGACTTTATTGACGCCGGATTGCGCTGCCTGGTACGCCATGGCGAGCGAATCGCCGAAGTCATCACATTGTCTGATGGAGTATCGGATTTCCATCTTCGCAGCGATAATCGTGGCATCAACTGGATATTGCTAAGCATGGCATCTTAAAGCGTTTTATTTTCCAAGGACTGTCCTTGGAAAATAAGTCCATGAAATATTAGCAATAAAACACCCGCTGTAACGCGGGTGTTTATTATGTTACTTGCTATACTCCAAACTTATACGATTCGGACAAGTTGGAATTGATTGAATTTGTTGCCGTGTCGCCATTCAACGATATCTTTCACTGTTCGACCGATTAAACTCCGCCCTAGGGGGCTTTGGGTAGAGATTCGTCCGTCGCTTGGATCGGCCTCGATACTATCGACGATCGTAAAGCGGAACAGGTGCCCGTGTTTATCAATCAAATCGACTACGGATCCGATGGCAACGCGCAAACGGTTGTGCCTGGTTGGCAACAATTTGGCCGACAGCAGAGTTTGCCTTTTATCAGCTAACTCCGAATCGATACCTTCAAGAATCGCTAATTTTTCAATTCGGGCTAATCTTTCATCATGTCCAAATGTCTTGTCGGCTTCATGTAAGGTTTGAATAGCTTTCTTTCGGTCGTGTTCCAATTGTTGGATGGATTTTTTTAGCTCTTTCATACCCTTTTTGCTAAGTAAAATTGTTTTTTCTGTGATGGTGGTGTTCATATTTGAATCCTCCTTCTGTTTTTATCGTACCTGTAATTTCATTCTAGCGCATCATTCTGAGGCAAAGCTTAAGTTGAATTGCATTGATGTAGCTATTCTTATAAAAAAACTCTATTATAGATACGACATGAGAGATTTTTTCGTAATTGTCCGACGTAATTTCATTTCTCCAATCGTAATTGCGATTTTGGTTTTGGCTGCAATCTTGCTGGCTTTAAACGAAACCCGCGATGCCTGGTTTATATCCGTAGTAATTGTCGTTAACACCTTAATCGCGATTGTCCAAGAAGTAAGAGCGCAGCGAGCGCTAAAAAAATTAGAATTGATGAGTGCGCCGACCGCCAGGTTGGTGATGGCAAACGGTTCAGTCAAAGAAGTGCCATTCGATCAACTAAAACTCAAAGATATTATTCAGCTACAACTTGGCGACGAAGTGCCGGCTGACGGTGAAATCATCGAAAGTAACGGTTTGGAAGTTGATGAAAGTATATTAACTGGCGAATCAGCATCAATCGAAAAGTCCAATAAATCTGTCGCTTATGCCGCCAGTGCGGTCGTTTCGGGCAGCGCTACAATGCGCGTCACAGCCGTTGGGCCAGATACCAAGGTTGGATCAATGACGGCCACGCTAAAGCGCTATACGCCACAATTAACGCCATTGCAGCATGCTATATCCATTGCAATTACGTGGTTAACATATGGAGCGTTGGGATTGGCCGTACTTATAATTGTTGTTTATAGTTTATCTGGTGAAAATGCGGTGCAAATATTCAAAACTGTCACGTCGGCGGCAGTAACGGTTGTGCCAGAGGGCTTGTTACTAGCCAGTTCCCTGTTGCTGGCGTTCGGGTCAATTAGATTGGCGCAAGCCAAAGTGTTGCCACAAAAATTAGCGGCAATCGAGGCCATGGCGCTGTTGAATGTGCTTTGTGTTGATAAAACAGGTACATTAACAAGTGACGAAATATCATTCGAGCGATTTGAGCTATTGGACAAATCGGCCCAAAATATTCCAGAATTGGTTGGAGCTGTCGCTCGCGCAACCAGTAGTAATAGTGCTACGAACGACGCGATTATTGCCGGACTACCGGTGACACAGCAGTATGAAATAATTCAAACACTGGCTTTTTCTTCGGCGCGTAAAATGAGCGGTATTAAAGTAAAAATGAACGGCAAAAAATACAGCATTATCTTGGGGGCGCCAGAATATGTGGCCGAATTGGCGCCGTTGACCTCCGATCAACAAAATCATATTGAATCACTGGCTGGATCTGGCAAGCGCGTGCTGTTGGTGGCGACTTTTGATGACGAACAGGTTTCTCTAAAACAATTACAAAAAGGCTCAGGCAAAGCTGTCGGCATAGTCGTCTTGTCTAATGATTTGCGTGAAGGTGTTAAAAAGACAGTCGCATATTTGCAAAAAAATGGCGTTAGTTTGCGCGTTATCAGTGGCGATAATCCTGATACGGTAAAATACATTGCTGAAAAAGCTGGAATCGCCAACCATCATAAGGTCATATCTGGCGCCGATTTAGCAATGGTATCCGACACCGATTGGGACAAAGTAGTAAGCGAGACGACAATTTTTGCCAGAGTCTTGCCGGAACAAAAAGAACGCTTGATCGAAACTTTCAAACGTTTAGGCAATTTTACGGGTATGGTCGGCGACGGTGTTAACGACGCGTTGGCAATTAAAAAGTCTGATTTGGGTGTGGCTATGTTTGCGGGCGCGACGGCGACTAGGCGCGTAGCCGATATCGTTTTACTTGATAACTCATTCAACTCATTGCCACTTGGGATGAGATTGGGCAATCGTATCATGCAGACGATTGAACTAATCGCAACCTTGTTTTTCCACAAGATTATTTATGGAGTAATTTTGTTACTATCGACGCTTGTCATGGGCGTGGTTTATCCGTTTGGGCCACGACACATAACATTCATGAATATATTTTTGGTGACATTACCGACACTTATGTGGGCAATATTTACGCCGTCGCCAAGACATCGTTTGTCACCTCGTTTCTTTTGGCGAGATACGTTGCTGGCGGTTGCGCCGATTGCGGTTCTGTCAGGTTTTGCCGTAACGCTAACCTATACAGTTTTGCGTGTGATTCACCCATCAGACATGCAAGGCGTGTCAACTACCACTGTGATCATATCTACATTGTTCGGGATATTTCTAGTATTTTTGGTGCCTTATATGTTTGACGTCCGATATAACCGCAAAGCAAAACTAGCTAACATTTTTTACGTGTTAGCTGTTTTGCTGATTGTGATACCAAGTTTTGGTGTCGGTTTTATCCGTGATTTCTTTGACTTTACAACTCCATCTTGGCAACAAGCATGGCCACTGTTCGTCGCGATTATTGGCATTGCGATATTGCAATTGAAGATAGCCACGATGGCCGGCAGACGGTTTAGGAGTCGCAAACCGTAACTTTAAGCGGTTATCTTACCGTCTTTTAGTTTGAATGTCCGGTCGGTTTTGCCAGCGATATCCATGTCATGAGTAACGGCAATGATAGTCGTATTTTCGCTGCGTGATAAGCGGTGTAACAGGTCGAATATCTTTTTGCCAGTTTCGCTGTCCAAGTTGCCAGTAGGTTCGTCGGCCAAAACGATGGCTGGTTTGTTGGCCAGGGCGCGTGCAATCGAAACGCGCTGTTGTTGGCCGCCACTAAGTCGGGTTGGCTTGCGCAATTGTTCGTCTGGTTCGATACCAACATCGGTTAATAATTGTTCGGCGCGAGCTTTACGCTTGCTCATCGGCATGCCACCAAATTCCAGGGCTAACATGACATTTTCAAGTGCAGTCAGATTTGGAATCAAATTGTATTGTTGAAACACAAAGCCGATTTTTTTGGCACGGTAAGTTGTTTGCTTGTTGGCTGAAAGTTTGGCGATATCAACGCCGTCAACTTCTATACTTCCGTCAGTCGGGATATCGAGCGCGCCCAACAATCCTAATAATGTGCTTTTGCCGCTGCCTGATTTACCGATAATACTGGCGAATTCACCTGTGTTAATTGTTAAGCTAACGCCGTCTAGGGCATTAAAGTCACCGCTGGCAGTACTGAATGTTTTGGAAAGATTTTTAACTATTAACATATATTCTCCTATTCTGTCCTTAATACTTCTGCTGGACTAATTCGGGCAATAAACCAAGCTGGTACGGCACTGCCGATGATGGCGATTAACAATGTTATACCAATTGCCGAAGCAAAGACCGCTGGTGTTACGCTGCTGGTTACTTGGCTAAAGTTAGAACTAATTCGGTTGAATCCACCGCTAATCATTGCTCCAGCTCCGCCACCAAAGCCTCTGCCGGACGTTTGTGATGAGGACGAATTATTATTCTGGCTGCTGACTAGCGAGTTGGTCATCGGGCCACTGACCAATACACCAAGCCCAAGGCCGATGATTGATCCGATGATTGTTAGGGTTAAAGCCTCGGTTACGAATTGAGTGATGACTTTTCGGTTTGTACCGCCGATGGCTTTGATGACGCCAATTTCGCGACGGCGTTCACGGACGATCATGATCATGGCTAGCAATATTATGATTGCTCCGGCAACGGCTGACCCGATGACGCCAGCAAGTGCTAGGCTGGCGATACTTTGTAGCGACGATACGCTATCGGCCGCTTGTTGCGCTTGGCTGACGATGTCGGCTTTGTCGCCCAGAGTTGTTTTAAGAGATGCTACAACGGAGTTAACGTTGTCGCCGCTATCGACTTTGGCAGTGACGCTACTAACTTCGCCTACCTGTTTGGTCAAGTTTTGAATTGTGGCAAGTGGCATAATAACACCGCTATCTTGGAATGTATTGCCCGTGCTGTAAATTCCGCTGACGGTAATTGTTTTTCCATAGGCAGTAAAGGTTTTGCCGACGGTCAAACTATTTTTGGTCGCCAAGTCTTTACCAATTAATGAGACTAGTTTACTACTTTTGCCGTCGATGGTTGAGCCGCTGGTAATAGTTAAACTACTACCGTTTGCAGATACAGAATCTGGATTTGTAGTACCAGTTACTGTTGTTCGAGGCGTAGGCGCTGGACGATTTGCAAATTCTGAGGGTTGAGCCGAGGTGCTTGAAGTTGACGACGAGCCAGAACTTTCAAATCGCATTTGACGAGTACCAAAGTTGCCTAACGACAAAGATGGTGTCAGATTAGTATCAGTTGATCCCATCTGGTCGCTCAATGTTGCACTGGTGCTAGAAATATGTGCCGTGCTGGTAATCTGGGCTACTTGAGCACTAGTCAGGTTATTGCCGCCACCAGCAAATCCCATGACGCCAGCTGGACTAATAGTTATATTAGTTCCGGCGTTGGACTTTACGTCGTCGATTTTAGCGTTAACACTGCTACGTGCCACCAACATACTTAGAATTAATCCTATGCTGATAGCTAACATTAAAACGATTGCCCCTGACCTTAGGGGGCTGCGTAAGGCATTTTTGATGCCACGCGAAATTACATTCATGTTTTCTCCTATTTATTAGATACTTATGAATTTTAGTGTATTAGCTAATTCTGAGTTTTTGCTTGATATTTTTGATTTAACGACAAAGTAAATGTAAAGGTTGTTTTGACGCCAGGTTTGCTGCTGGCCATCAAGTCGCCATTATGAAGTTCGACGATGCTTTTGGCTAAAGCCAAACCTAATCCGTAACCTTTGCGGTTACCGTTGGTTCGTGATGAGTCAGCGCGGTAAAACCTGTCAAAAATATGTGGTAGTTTTTCGGCGTTGATACCCGGTCCGGTGTTGGTGATTACGAACTTGGCTTTATCATCCTCTTTTGACAGAGTGATTTTGATTGGTGAATCAGCCGGGCTGTATAATAACGCGTTATCAACTAATACTCGCATTAATTCGGCCAAAGCAGTTTCGTTACCCTTTACAATTAAATGTCTTTTTGATGACAAGGTTATGCGGTTCGACAATTTATCAAAATCTTTGACAACGCTATGGGCGACTTTGTTCAAATTGACGGGAACAAATTTAAGTTTTGTATGATCAAATCGTGACAGATTTAATAACATTTCGGCTAATCTTGAGAGTTTATCGACTTCTTCCAGGTTGCTGACGAGGGTTTCTTTCAAACTGTCGGCGGTGGCGTTTTTGTCACGCAAAGCAACCTCTAACTCGGTCTTCATAACCGCTAGCGGTGTACGTAATTCGTGGCTGGCGTCACTGGTAAATCGCGATTGTGCCTCGTGGGCTTTTTCGATTGGCAACAGATTACGGCGGGCCAAAAAATAACTACCGCATCCGCCAACAACTAGCACGAACAAGTTAACGTAAATCAATTCAATTGAAATATTGCCATTAGCGGCGGCAACTTGGCTATTGCGCAGAGCTACGGTGCCCATAGGCATTGGCATAAAGTCATCCGTACCTTGTAGATACGTCTGGAAACTCTCCAGACGTGTTCGTACCTCGCTGGATGCGACCTGATAAATAACGACGCTAAACATAATGCTTAGTGTCATTAATATCAGCAAATACCAACCAGTTAAGCGAATAGTCGCGGATCGAAACATGCTGGGTAGCATATTACTTTACTTCTATTTTATAACCAAAACCGCGTGATGTATGCAAAAGCTTAGTTTCAAATGGGTCATCGATTTTTTGGCGAAGATACTTCATGTATACTTCGACCGTATTTGGCAAGACATCGGCGTTGTAGTCCCAGACGTGACTGATGATCGTGTCTTTGGTGTGTGGACGGCCTTGATTGCGCAGCAAATATTCCAACAGGGCAAACTCTTTGCCGGTTAATGAAATCTCTTTGTCGCCACGTTTGACAACGCAAGTAACAGTGTTTAGTGACAAATCACCTGCTGTCAAAACCGTTTGTTGAACTTCGACTGGTCGGCGCAACAGAGCGCGAACACGTGCCAATAGTTCTTCCAGCGCAAATGGTTTTACAAGGTAGTCATCAGCGCCAGCATCAAGTCCAGTCGTCCTGTCACTAATCGTGCCCTTAGCGGACAAAAGCAGTACTGGTGTATGAATCTTTTCTTTGCGCATGGCTTTTACGATGCCGATGCCGTTATAGGCGCCAGGAATCATCCAGTCGATTATAGCTGCATCGTAAGGTTCGGTTGTTGCCATTGCGTATCCGTCGTCTCCGTCATAAGATACGTCAACAGCGTAATTTTCTTGTTGTAGTGCTTTCTTCAAAGCGTGTGCTATTTTGTGCTCGTCTTCGATAATTAATATTCTCATACATATATTATATACCAATTAGTGCTGAGTGTTTGCTTAATAATGTGTAAATATATAGCAAATATAAATTAGTGTATAATACGAGGTATATGAATAAGACTATCACTTACCCAGAGATCTAATTTATGAAAACACGTATTGAGATAGACACACGTACTTTTGTCCGCTTTTGGCTAGTTGTAATTGGTTTTGGTCTAGTAGCGCTGGCGATTTATAGTGCTCGTACGGCACTACTTATCATCGGCTTGGCTTTCTTCTTTGCAATTGCCCTCAGTTTACCAGTTAATCGTCTAATCAAAATTTTACCAAGTAAAAGCCGAGTTTTAAGTACCGCACTTGCTTATGTTGCGGTTGTGATTTTGCTAGGTGTAGTTATATTCTTAGTAATTCCGCCGATTATCGGTCAAACGACCAAATTTGCCAACAACGTTCCAAACCTAATCGATTCGGCTACTAAACAATATTCTGGTGCTAACAGTTTTATTACGCATTATAATTTGCAGCCTCAGGTTGACAAGATTGTCGCCACTATCAAAGATGGCGCATCGCAATTTGCGACCGGTATTGGTTCATTTGTCGTAACCGGTATTGGATCTGTCCTTTCGACTATTACCGCTGGTATCCTGGTGTTTGTATTGGCATTCTTGATGTTAGTTGAAGGTCCAAGTTGGCTAAAACGACTGTGGTCAATTTATGCCGATCAAGACCGTATGGAATACCACCGACGACTACTAAGCCGAATGTATAATGTCGTAACAAGCTATATCACCGGGCAGCTGTCGGTATCGGCTATTGCTGGTTTGGTAGCCGGAGCCTCAGTATTTATAATCAGTATTATACTCAAAGTGCCAACCGACCTGGCTATACCGGCTGCAATGATAATGTTTATTTTGTCGCTTATCCCACTATTCGGCGAGATGATTGGCAATATATTAGTCGGTTTGATATTGGCGCTTAACAGCATTACAGCAGCCGTTATCTTTGTAATTTTCTTTATCGTTTATCAACAAATTGAAGCAAATTACGTGTCACCAAAGATTCAATCAAAACGAATCGATTTGTCGCCACTAGTTATCTTGCTATCGGTCACCGTCGGTATCTACTTGTTTGGCATCTTGGGTGGAATCGTATCAATTCCAACCGCTGGTTGTATCAAAGTTATCGTCGAAGATTTCTTTGCTCGCGAACGCAAAAATCACAAAGTCGAAGCTTAGTCTTTATATTCCCAAATACTTTCGTTTGCACCGGTGTCGCGGACGACTATCCCCTGCTCTAGTAATTGATTGCGTAGTTCGTCAGATTTGTTCCAGTCTTTTTCGGCCCTGGCGGTGTTGCGTTCTAATATCATTCGCTTGGCATCATCCGATATATCCGGCGTGCTATCAATCAGTTGCAGCCCAAGTACGGAATCGATAGTTTCGATTAGTTGTACGAATGGACGACGGTCGATATGAATCAGTCGAGTGTTAACGACGCGCGTAAAGGCATCGTCGATGATTGTGAGCGCTTGTGGCGTGCCCAGGTCATCGTTAACTGCCTCGATGACCGCTTGCGATGTGGCGTATAGTGAAACGGCCTTATCGTCATTTATCATTTCGTTTTCGTCGTGTAGTGTGTCGTGAATTTGGTGGCGCAAGGCGGCTATATTGCGCCAATTGTGCAAACGATTTTTAGCTGCTTGCAAATTTTCGAAAGTAAAATTACTTTCGCTTTTGTAATGACCTTGCAATAGGAACATTCTAAAATCAAGTAACGTGAAGCCACGTTTTTCTAGGTCTTCAAGCGTATAGCCGTTTTGAAGTGATTTGCTGATTTTAGTGCCGTTAACTTTCAAGAAATTATTATGCAACCAGTAATTACTAAATCGAACGCCGCTAACTGTTTCGGATTGTGCGATTTCGTTAGTGTGATGAACTGGTATATGATCAATGCCACCGGTGTGGACGTCAAGAGTTTCACCTAAAATCGCAAAAGCCATGGCCGAACATTCCAAATGCCAACCAGGAAAGCCCATGATGGGGGTTGGGGGTTGGGAAATAGGCATTGGGGTAATTACATTTGAGCTGTTTTGAGATTGCGATATCCCATTCCCCATTCCCAATCCCCCATTTCCCAAAATATCGTCGGGCGTATCCCATTCCATATCGCGTTTTTCGCCAGTTGGAGTAAGCTTCCATAGCGCAAAGTCACTAGGATTTCGTTTTTCGGGATTATACTCTACCCTAGCGCCGGCCATCAAGGCGTCAATGTCTAAGTGAGCAAAATCAGCATACCTAGGGAATTTTGAAGTGTCAAAATAAATACCGTCATTGATTTGATATGTTACGCCTTTGGCTTTTAACTTGCGAATAAAGTCGATTTGCTGAGGTACGTATTCGGTCGCTTTGGTGATGTACTGGGGCATAATTAACCCCAGTCGATTCATGCCATCAATAAAGACGTCGGTATAAAATTTGGCAACTTCCCAGGCGGTTTTACCTTCGCGGCGCGCACCTTTTTCCAGCTTGTCTTCGCCTTCATCAGCGTCGCTAACCAAGTGTCCGACATCGGTGATGTTCATAACGCGGGTAACGTCATAGCCATTGGCGGTCAAAATTCGAACCAAAATATCCCAGTAAATATAGGCTGCCCAGTTACCGATGTGAGGATAGTCATAAACAGTCGGTCCGCAAGTGTAAAGTGATACTTTATTCGGGACTTGTGACACAAATTCGTCCAGTTGGCCGGTCAGAGTATTATGGAACTTAATTGGCATTGCCTAACTCCTTTATCGCCTTGTCGGTCGCTGTTAATAATTCTGGAATAATTGTATCAATAGATTCATAAACTCGAAAACCAGCGGCGTATTCGTGTCCGCCACCGCCAAAGAATCCAGCAACAGTCGATGATATTGGCGAGTTGCTGCGAAGTTTGCCGGTCAGTTTGCCGTCAGGATAGGTTTTAATAGCTACGCCAATCTCGACGCCTTCAACAAGTCGCATTTCGTCTAGGACCAAAACGCTTGGATTGTATTGGTCGCTGTACTCTTTTATCTCGTCAAATGGAATGCGAATTAGCGCAAGTTTGCCGTCCAAGAAATACTCGATTCGTTCCAGCAATATGCCTTTGTACTTCAAAATCTCGGCCGACTTTTTCATAAATTCGCGACGGCGCTTTTCGATGACGGCGTTGCTGGCACCAAGTTCAGCTAATTTGCCGGCGATAAAATACGTGTTTGGTGTAACGTTTTGAACGGTTAATCCCAAACTGTCGCTCATGATGGCAATCATCAAATTTTCAGAGGCTTGTTTATTGATAGCCCAACCAGCATTGATGGCCAGATTGTACACAACTTCGCTTGAGGCGACGGTATCATCAGTCAATAATGTATGAGGAAAACTCAAGTTGGACGCCGATACGTGGTGATCAATAACCAGTACCGGATGGGTTTCTAAAAAGTGACGAACACCGGGCGTTTCGAGGGTTTTTGATATCAAAATATCAGCCGAGGTATCGACGATAATTGCCAAATCAGCGAAGGTTTCGAATTGACCGACAACTCTGTCCCAGCCATTGATATAGCGCAAATACTTTGGAGTTTCGATTGGGCAATATAATATTACTTCTTTGCCCATATCGCCTAAAATTTCTTCTAACGCCAAAGAACTTCCGAGTGAGTCGCCATCGGGATTTTCGGCTTGGATAATGATAATTCTTGTGGCGGCGTTAATTAATTCTTTGGCTTTGTCGTACATATCAAAATGCCCTTCTGCCTTCCAAAGCATGTGTTAATGTAATTTGACCGGCGTATTCCAAGTCAACTCCAACAGGTATACCGCGAGCCAGTCGTGTCAGTTTAATGTCAATTCCGGCATCCTTGATATGTTTTTGCAAAAACAGCGCGGTTGATTCGCCTTCAACGCTGGCATTGGTGGCAATGATAACTTCTTGAACGTTGTCATGGGTTAAACGTTCGATTAGTTCAGGAATGTGAAGTTGTTCGGGCCCAACACCGTCGATTGGACTAATGGCGCCGCCTAATACGTGGTATGTGCCATTAAATTGACCAGTTCGCTCTAGGGCGACGATATCCAGTGGTTCCTCGACAACAGCAACTAAAGTTTTATCGCGGTTTGAATCGCTATAAAGTGGTGAAATTTCTTCGTCAGCGTCAATCAATGCAAATGTTACAGGACAGCTTTTGACGCCGCTATGAAGCTCCAACAAAGCATCGGCAATTTCTTTACTGATGTGCTTGTCGGCACGTAGTAAAAAGTAAGCGTAACGCTCAGCTGTGCGCGCGCCAACACCAGGTAAGCGCCCTAATTCATCGATGGCGTTAACAAGTGCTGATGGCAATAGCTGAGACAAGGTAAACCTTACAGCCCGAGGCTGCCTAGGCCGCCCATTAAAGGCTTCATTTTCTCGGCTGCAACTTCTTGAGCTTTAGCCATACCGTCGCGCATCGCGATTTCAATCCAATGCTCAAGTTGTTCAATATCGTCAAAATCTACGAGTTCTGGGTCAATGTTGACTTTCTTAATCTTTAATTCGCCAGTAATCTGAACAACAACGGCGCCATTGCCGGCTTCAACTTCGATAATTTCTTTTTTTAATTCACTTTGAGCTTTGCGCAATTTATTTATCATTTTGACCTGATCAAATGCCATTTTAATACTCCTTAGGTTCCAATTATTCTGTTATCAGTATACGTTATTTTGCTATCTTTTTGTATACAAGTAAAACCTATCGCTTTGGTATGAAAGCGACGAAGTAATAATTTGCGATATTTGATAGTGGTTCGTGTCTTGTTGAGCGGCGCGGGTTGCCAAAAAAGTGTCGGTCGTAGGTACGGTCGATACGGCATATTGTTTGTTGTATTTGGCAACTACATTATAAAATGCTAGTTCGTCGCCGGATACGACCAGGTTTTTTGTGTCTTTGGGTATCAATTTAAGATCGCGTGAGAAATTTGGTGCGATGTTCGGATCATATCTGTAACCATAAATGTACCTATCGGCGCCAGATGACACTAAAACTGCCACTAAAATAATTACTGGTATCAATCCGCCAATTCGCGCATATGGGTTACGTGGGAATAGTCCGTACCAGTGTGACAACAACAAACTAAGCCCAGATGCCAGCAGTAGGACGAGTGGCAAAAAAGTTACGCTGGTGTAATCGGGGTTAAGAATGATAATCGGCAATAAACAAAGTAGCCATAGCCCGATGACGTAACTTTTAGCGGTCACCCAAGTTCGTACCAGGTGGTACAGTCCACCGGCGATAATTAACATTGATCCCAGTTCAAAGAAAGGCGTCATTAACGTTGTGCCGCCTGGTCGGGCAAAGCCCAGATACTGTGCGCCGAGTGAAGCGAAGTTAGCGCCAAAATTTGGCCATTTAGTCGGTATACCCAACAGTTGTAATCCCAGGCTTGGAGTTTTTATAAGCGTGATGATAAGTGGAATCAACAGTACTGTGGCGATAGCCATGGCAATAATAAGTTTGAATCGTGACAACTGCCTGATTAAATATCGTAAATGCGGGTGTAATACTATGGCGGTGGCAAGTGCGATTAATACGTACAAACTAAGTGGTGTGTATAAACTAAGCGCGGCCATGATGCAAAATAGAATCTTATAAAATAATCGATATTTCTTTTCTTGGGTCGAAATATAACTGGCTAGCAAAATCAACCAAACTGGCCAAAACAAATACAAAATGTCGGGTGTACCGTTTTGAGCGATAAATATAAATTGGCCAGTTGTTATGGCAATTAATGATGCCAAAACGCCAATACTTGGCTTGAACCATTTTTTAAGTAGCAAAACCAAACCAATGGCTGACAAAAATGCCAAAATAATTGATGGCAATTTGATGCTAAAAACCGTAACGCCAAAAATTGCCAAAATCGCTTGTTGCAAAGCGTGATATGGCAAATTGATTATCGTCATCGAACCAAAGTTCGAATAATTAATCGAGCTGCTGGTCACGACTGATTGCATTTCTTGATTTGATAACGCACCAGGAGAATATAGGCCAGCCAAAATCAAAATCGCAATCAATCCAATAGCAATGATGCCGTACCCAATGTAGTAACGCCATCTGTAAATGAATAATTCAGAAATCTTGAATTTTCCCATGTTTGAATTAATTATAACACGTTAAATTTAAGCGTCATGCTTGCGGTCAATCGACATAAAGCGCAATCGTTCTGGGTGGAAGTACAACTCGATTTTACCGGTTGGGCCGTTACGGTGTTTAGATATAATCAAATCAGTAACGTTTTCACGCTCGGTTTCGGGGTTGTAGTAAGCTTCGCGATAAATAAACATAACGATATCGGCATCCTGCTCGATAGATCCAGACTCACGAAGGTCGGCCAACTGTGGAATTTGTGGGCTGCGTGATTCAACCGAACGCGACAACTGACTAAGCGCAATAACCGGCACGTTAAGTTCGCGGGCAATTAACTTAAGGCCGCGCGAAATTTCGCTGACCTCTTGAACGCGGTTGCCATTACTGTTGCCGCTGCCCTGCATTAACTGCAAATAGTCGATGATAACAAGTCCCAACGGTTGTTCGTGCATGGCGCGCCTGGCTTTGGTGCGCATTTCCAACACCGATAAACCTGGCGTGTCATCAATGTAAATCGGAGCTTCGGCCAATTCACCCATCGCTTCGGACAGTTTACCGAAATCTTCGTCAGATAAATTACCAGTACGAATATTCCAGGCGTCAACACCTGAAGCGTCGGCCAACATACGGTCAACCAACTGCTCTTTGCTCATCTCGAGGCTAAAGAACAACACTGGCTGTTTAGCGATTGTTGCCACGTTATAAGCCAAGTTGGTAACCAATGTGGTTTTACCCATGGCAGGTCGGGCGGCCAAAATAATCAAGTCGCTGCGCTGCAATCCAGCGGTCATATTGTCTAAATCGTGATAACCAGTACGAATACCGCGCAACGTGCCTTTGTTGCGGTGCAATTCTTCCATACGGTCAAAGCTTTCGGTCAAAATACTTTCGATACTGACCAAATCTTGTTTAAGTGATTGGTCGCTAACCGAAAACAATTCGGCTTCGGCTTTTTCCAATAATTCCTGAGTTGTTGTTTCCTCGTTATATCCTAGTTCAGATATGTCGCCACTGGCTTTAATAAGTCGTCGACGAACGGCTTTTTGGGCAACTAATTCAGCATAAGCTTCGGCGTGAGCGGCGGTTGGCACATAATTTGTAAGTTCGGTTAAATAGGCTGATCCGCCAACGGTATCCAGCTCTTTTTTGCGCTTTAATTCTTCGGTCAATGTCAGCAAATCGACTGGTTTGTGCTTTTCGTACAGATGCATCATGCCGTTATAAATAATGGCGTGGCGTTTATCGTAAAAGTCTTTGGCAGTGACGTGCTCGGAAATATCGGCCAGAGTTTCTTCGTCAATTAAAACAGCGCCTAGTAAGCTTTTTTCGGCATCTAGATTTTGTGGTGGAATTTTTCCCGCAACAACTTCTTTGCTTGACATCTGTCTCTTACAAAGGCTCTAATGAAACCTCTTCTCCTCCGCCCATAATATCAGCAATTGCCGCAACTTTGCTATCCTTGGGCGGCGGTGCTGTGGGTATTGTGTGGATATCCAGTCCATAAACTCCGTTTTCTTGCAAACATTTACTGAGAAGTGAAGTGTATTTTGTATCGTCGAGCTTATTTTTGTAAAATTTACTATTTGTATAAAGTGTCAGGCTGTCGCCGTCAAGTTGGTAGCTACATTTAGTCAGTACGCTGTGTAATGCAATGAAATTTTTGCGAGTATATTCAATCAATGTAGCCCAATCGAATAACTCAATACCTTTCTTTTCTGCTGCGGGTCCTGCCGACTGGTCCGCCCCTGATTCTCGTACGCCTTTGGCGTCCGCAGAATCGGGTGCTGCCCCGCCAGTCGTCACTCGCTGTTTTGCGGTATCAACGGGCTTCTTTTTGGTTGCTTGTTTTTCCAATTCAGCAATCGAAGCACTAACTTCCAATATCGGTGTTGATAAAGCGATAGTTTTGGACGATGGTTTTGGAGCTGCAGCTAAGCCCAATACACTAAGTAGTTTTAATTGTGGCTGCGGACTTTTGGCTACATCAATCAACGTATCGAGTAATGGCAACAGCTGAGGTTTTTGGGCGACCAAATCACAAATTCGAGCGGTTAGTTGGTCAACCAGTACGGCGACGCTGATGCCTGTGTCAAAAGTTTTGGTTAACAGTTCAATAACTTTGGTCAGGTTTCGCGATTCGACGGCGTCAAGTATTTGATCGATCGCTTCGTGCGATGCCATGCCTAAGGTATCTTCGATTAGTTGGGCGGTAATTGTCTTTTTTGGATCAACTAGGCTAGACAGTTGGTCTAATAAACTGATGCTGTCGCGAAAACTGCCGTCACTACGAGTGGCGATTAATTTTAGAGCGTCTTTGTCGATTTTGATGTTCTCTTTTTGGGCAATATCGGCCAAATGTTTGACGGCGTCACCAACGCCAATTGGGCGAAAAGCAAATCGTTGGGCGCGGCTGATGATTGTAGCCGGTAATTTTTCGACATTAGTTGTCGCTAGTATAAACACGACGTGTTCTGGCGGTTCTTCCAAAGTTTTAAGCAGTGCATTAAAAGCGGCTTTTGATAGCATGTGGACTTCGTCGATGATATAGATTTTTTTGCTGGCAGAAACTGGAGCAATTTGGACTTTTTCGCGTAAATCCCTGACATCCTCGACACCGTTATTACTGGCTGCGTCAATTTCGATAATGTCTAAGTAGGTGTTTTTATCGTCGTATTCCAGACCATTGATTTGATGCGCTAGGATACGGGCGACCGATGTTTTACCGACACCGCGTGGACCGGTCAATAAATAAGCGTGCGAGATTCGCCCCTGGGCAATCGCGCGAGCCAAAATATCGGTGATATGCTTTTGGCCAATCACCTCATTAAGCGTCTTGCTTCGATATTTTCGATACAATGCTTTTGACACTGTTTATTTCCCCTCATCCCACTTCTTATAACTCGATTATACGCAAATTTTGGGCGCATAATGTCGTATTATTTACCGTTTTTGTTTTCACCTCTCGCAATAATTTGACTATACTGCTTTTGGTTAAATAGCGCAAGACGTAAATGGTAGTTAGTAGTTGGTAATTGGTAGATGGTAGAAAGAAAAAAGTGGTAGAAAATATCTACCACTTACTATCTACCAACTACCACCTACTAAAGAGCGGCTTCGACAGCTGCCCATTCGGCATCTGGGTTGTCGGCTGGGACGATGATTGTAACCTGACTGCCGACATTAATGCGGAAGTAAGTTACACTGGCTAGCAAAATACGATATTCATGGCCATTAGCCTCGACATAATAAGCGCCATCATGTTGTACTAATGTGCCGATAATAAGCTTGCGCTCGGTTGGGCCGATTTGTTTGTATACAAAGCTGCCGTCGTCGGTGATGGTAAGTTTAAGGATATCGCCTTCGACAAGTTTTGACTTGCTGGCGTAGTTAGCTGGTACTGGATATTCTTTGCCGTCTGGGCCAGTCATCTTTTGGCCATCAAAGACGCCTTCGACAATTTTGCCTTTTACTTCTTCTAGGCTGCCAGATCGTTTGGTTATGACGTTACCGTCAGCGCCGGTAATGCTAATCAGCAGCTCTTTAGCGGCTGCCAAATTAGTTTCTGCCTCTTGGATAAGAGTGTATAGTCGTTTTACTTGTTTTTCGGGTAATTCAGACATGGTAACTCGCAATTTCCTTTGTCTATTTTTGTAGTTCTATCACCCCATATATATCAACGATTGTTAATCTTGTCAATATTATAGGCCAAAGTAATTATTTTATTGATTATATTTTGTTAGTGGTTATGCTACAATAGCAATTGTAAACATAAGGAGAAACACAAACAATCATGCTATTGCCAATAACTGGTATCGGTCATTCGTTGGACTTTCTGGTTCTGATATATTTTTACTACCGAATTCGAAAAAGTCGAGTCGTAAATAACAAATTTTATTATTATTTTGAACGATTCACGTTATCGATGAGCATATTTTTCTTGCTTATGGCGATTCCTAATCTGTTTTTCCCAAATGATTCTAATCTGCTTGGCTTGGGGTACGTCGTCGGTCACGTATTCTTGTATTTAGCGTATGCCTTTTTGATACGAGTATCGTTATTCATTATGAAACCTTCATTCGATAGTAAATATATTTTCAAATTATGGTTGCTTATGGGTGCCGCGATAACAGCTTTGAACATATACCACTTTAATCTGCCAGTTATTATGGGCAACGGAGTTACGGCTTATAACGCCGACGCTTCAGTTGGATTTGCAATAACAGCTATTAGCATACTTACACTCTTGCCTTCAGCAGTTTTGTTTATCCGCGAATGTATGGTGATGCCGCAACAATGTCGACGTTTCGCATTAATTGGTGCTTCATTTATCCTAATTATTATTGGTGGTCCGTTGCACGACACTGCATCAACTACATTGTTGTACGTTATCGCTGACGTAGTAACGACAGCAGGATTCATAGTAATGTTCATTGGAGTGATAGCTGGTAACAAATCGGCCATAACGACCAAGAAATAGGAACAAATAATCGCTATGCTCAGTGACCGAAATAATATTGAATCAACCGAGGCGGTATTCTCTCAGTCAAGAAAGTTTCGGCTGTTCGTTGTTATTTGGCTGATTGCGACGACCATTGTGCTTAACCTGACAATGGAAATGCCAATGCTGGTTGAAACTATTGAAAGTGCTTTTTTGACACTTGTGGCATGTTATTTTTTCTATTTTAAATTGTCATTTTTTGATGAAAATAACCTGCAATTACTACCTGAATTGATCAAAATTGCTTGTTTAAGCCTGATGCTTTTAATCTTTGATCACTGGGGCCTGGTATATATATTCTTTATGATTTTAATCGTAATGAGTGATGCGTATAGGTATAAAACTCGTGACTTCCTGATAATACTGATTGTATCGATTTTGGCACCAATATATTACTGGTGGATGATGAACGGCATGGCAGACCACACACTGACCGAAAAGACGTTTTATTTGGCAGTCCCCTTTGTTATATTTGCATCGGGTATTATTGCACGAACACTTGCTAGTGAGTCGCTTAACGTTCAGTTACAAAAAAATGAACTAGATTTAAACGTTGCAAAGATAAAAAGAGAGCAAGACGAATTAACGAATATATTAAACAACATTGAGGGCGCATTAATTTCGATTGATGAAAATAACGAAATATATTTTTATAATACCAGCGCTCGAAGCATATTCCCTCTTCTTTTGGTTACCGAACAGCAGGGCAACAACGTCCCCTTAACTTCGTTGCATTTGATTGATAGCTCGGGTCGTGCAATTACACTCAAAGAGATTGTCGATAATTCTACGCGTGAACCATACAGAGTTGATCTAAGTTCTACGGTTGATGGCAAATCAGTCAAGCTCAATATTCTGGTGTCTAAAATATTCGATAAGAACGACAAATATCACGGTGCGATGATATCGATTCATAATTTAACAGCCGAAGAGATAGTCGAACAAAGCAAAATCGAATTTGCGGCCTTGGCTTCGCACGAGATTCGCACGCCCCTAACCATCATAGTTGGATATCTCAATATGATGCTAAACGGTAAGGAATTTGAATATAATGAGCAAACAAAAGAGTATCTGACCAGGTTATATAATTCCTCTAGTGGTCTAGTTAAGTTGGCTAACGACATTTTGACAATGTCTACTATCGATCAGGGAGCCGTTAGGGTTGAGATAAAAGAGACAGATTTGGCTACATTAATCACCGGTATCGTAACTGAACAGCGAAAAGTTGCCGAGCAAAAAAGCCTTGGTATTGATTACACGATAAACCAGGTGCCATCGATTGAAACCGATCAATCAAAAGTCATCGAAATACTAGAGCAACTTATTGGTAACGCTGTTAAATTTTCTAGTAGTGGCATAGTCGACGTTCAGTTGGATATGGTCGGCAATGAAATTACTATTTCGGTTGAGGATTCGGGCGTCGGTATTCCAGATGGTGCACGTGATAAGATATTCAATAAATTCTCTCAGGTTGAAGATTGGAAGTCACACAAGAACGCCGGTAGCGGTCTGGGACTGTACATATCTAAATCGTTGGCTCGAAGGATTGGTGGCGATTTGGTTTATAGCGAAACTACCAAAGGCGGTTCTAAATTCAGCCTTATTCTGCCTCGTAAATATCCATTCCCTGAAGACCTAAAAATGCGTGAAACTAGCGAGTTGAAAGAATTTATCAAGGGCTTTTAATATTGGTTTTCCACATTGTTTTATGAGGTAATCAAAAAAGAGTTGTACATTTTACCTACAATAAAATACCGCCCCAATTGGAGCGGTATTCTATTGTTTCAATATTGGTCGAATATTTGATTTAGCTAAATTAGACTAATTCTACGGTTGCGCCTGCTTCTTCAAGCAGTTTCTTTGCAGTGGCAGCTTCGTCTTTTGTAGCTTTTTCTTTGACAGTTGATGGAGCGCTGTCAACGATAGCTTTAGATTCACCTAGACCTAGGCCTGTGATTTCTTTAACAGCTTTGATGACGGCAACTTTTTGTGCGCCAGCATCAGCTAGTTTGATTGTAAACTCAGATTTTGCATCGGCAGCAGGAGCAGCAACACCTTCGGTGACAGCAGCAGCGACAGCGGCAGGAGCAGCGGCGCTAACGCCCCATTCATTTTCCAAGTGCTTTACGATTTGTGATAGTTCAAGAGCGGATAGTTTGTTGAGTTCATCAACGATTTTTGCTTGTGCAGCAGATAGCTTGATTTCTTCAGCCATGATATTAATTCTCCTTTAGTTGGTAGTTAGTATGTGGTAGTTGGTAAATAGTAGGAAAAGTATTCAGTATCGGCGTTTCTGCCATCTACTATCTACTACCTACCATCTACCAACTCGTATGATTACAAAATTATAGTGCTGATGCGCGCTGAGACAAAACTTGCGCAAAACCACGTTGTGCGCCATTGGCGACACCGAGGAATTGAGTAAGAGGTGCTGCGATAACACTGACCAATTGTCCGCGGAGTTGTTCCTTGGTTGGTAGTGATGCTAACGCAGTTACAGTTGCGGTATCAAGTGATGCACCAGAACCGTCAAAACCAGCAACCAGTTTTAATTCTGGGTGAGATTTTGCGAATTTGGCCATAACTTGAGCTGGAGCAACTTCGTCTTCATTCGAGAATGCATAGACTAATTGTCCAGTTAATAGACTGCTGTCAGCCTTTTTGAACTTTTCGCTGCTAGCTAGTGCTACGCGTACCAAACGGTTTTTAACAACCTTGATAACGACGTTATTAGCACGTGCAGCTGCGCGAAGCTCTTGTAGGTCGGCAACGGTCAAACCGGTGTAGGTTGCGCCTACTGTGCCTTTTGCGTTTGCAAATAATTCAGCTAATTCTGCAACCAAAGTGTTCTTTTTATCGCGAGTAATTGCCATAAAAATTCTCCTTTAATTGTATTAATATTTATTCGACCAAATTGTAAACGTTCCAGACAGTGGCAGTTGTCGAAAAACAAAAAATCTTTGGTTCTCGCACTGCCAAAGACTTAAATCGAAAATGTAGTTATACATGATCCTCGGTAGCAAATTAAGCGTTTTAAGCGGCTACTGTCTTTGGTAATGTCTTGCTATGCAGTATAACAGATGTGATTATTAGCGTCAACTAGCCTAGTCGTTAGCGACAATTAATTGAATATCGCGCTGAATGGCTTCGATTGTGCGCATGTTGCCTGATTCATCGGTACATTCAATACCGGTAAACTCATCGGGATATAATTCGCACAATTCTTGGTAATTGGCAGTGGCGCGGTTAAGGTGCGACGCATCGGCCTCGTGGATGTCACGCTTTTTATCGGTGTAAATGCGCGGTGCTTTTTTGTCGACGTTGGCCTGGGCGTGATCGGACGGCATAATTAACACGATGTTTTTATCTGGGCGCGGTACGCCCAAAATGTCGTATTCGGTATGCATGTTGCGTTCGTAATAGGCTTTACGCTCGTCGATATCTGCAAATTTTGTGCCTTGGTGCGCCATATTGGATGCGACATAACGGTCGGCAATTACAAAGCCGTTTTGATTCAAGCAATCTTTGATTTCGTCTTTAGCGGCAAACCGATCCAAGGCATACGCCAAGCCCGCTAGGTCAGCTGGAACTGCGTCGGCTGCGCCATAGGCACCGTTTAGGTATTGGCTGGCATAATAGGCTGAATCTTCGCCATAACGCGGGAAACTGATTTTCATAACGTGTTGGCCAAGCTTTTCGGCATAGAATTTTCGCAACAATTCGGCATGTGTCGCCTTGCCCGATCCGTCGCCACCTTCGATGGCGATAAACTTTGCGCGTTCAGACATTATTTCAAACCCTTTGGCAGGCCTTTGATAACCGGCGGTAATGTCCGTTTGTCTTTATAGGCGCGCGGCAACATTTGTTCGGGTGACCAAGTTCGGATTAATTCGTTTAGGTCGGACGAATGTTGGTATTTACCACTCATACCCTTGCGACCTTCGCTATAATCACCTTCAACTGGGCCAGTGTGATGAAAGATAATTTGACCGACTCGTTCGCCAACCGGTATGGCCACCGATTCGTGCTGGTTCAAGTTGTAGATTTCAAGCGTGATGCGATTGATGTATCCCGGGTCGATCCAGCCGGCATCAAAACAAACAGCCACGCCGTTGCGTCCCCAGCTGCTACGTGATTTAACTTCACAAGCACCGCCCATGGCACGAATGCCGATAAATTCGTGAGTATGTGACAAGATACGTTCGCCTGGGCGCAAAACGATAATCGGGTGGTCTTCGGGAATGTTAGCGAACAAACTGTATCCATTTTTTTTGCACCAAACTTTGTGGGGCATGGCTTCTAGTGGGCCTTTGAAGTAACGTGCAACTTCTTTTTGGTCGAAAGGATTATACATCCGTGCGTCCTGAGCGTATTCTTGCTTGTAGTAATAATGTCCAAGTGTAAAATCTATGCTGGCCTCGGATACATAATCTTCGTTGTAGGGTACTGAAACTATCACGCCATCGGCAATAGCCCTCTTGATCTCTGTGTTGCTATAAACTCCCATATTCTGTAACCATTATAGGGCATATTTGTCATATCTGGTACCATTAAGATATATGAAAAGTATAATTGTGGCGTATGATCGTAATCGACTTATCGGTGGTAATAACTCGCTATTGTGGCAGGGCCAGATGAAAGCGGATATGCGTCGTTTTCGCGAACTTACGACTGGCAATGTCGTAATTATGGGTCGAAAAACCTTTGATTCAATCGGTCAGCCTTTGCCAAATCGACAAAATATCGTTATCAGTCGACAAGCGTTGAAAATTGCCGGCGTATCAGTCGCTTGTAGTTTAGATGATGCCTACGCTCAATCAGAACCCGACAAAAATATTTATGTTATTGGTGGCGGTCAGATTTTTGAGCAATCATTATCGTCTGTCGACGAAATATTGGCCACCGAAATCGATGCAACCTTTGACGGCGACACATACTTCCCAGCCTTGACGCCACAGTGGCACCAGACCGTCACAGAACATCACCAGGCTGACGATGCCAACAAATACGACTACACGTTCGTTACTTATACTAAACAGCAATAGGCGCTTTTATAGCAGGGTCCGGGTTGTAACCTTCCAATGTAAAATCTTCGATTTTAAAATCAAAGATTGATTTGACAGCTGGATTGATTTTCATCGTTGGTAATTT
>Ga0334722_10001210_pt1 | contig 33354 bp, 35 predicted proteins | sample C3_bottom_MG_FD_207210 | JGI IMG/M metagenome (GOLD analysis project Ga0334722, IMG submission 207210) | Sediment microbial communities from Yellowstone Lake, YNP, Wyoming, USA - C3_bottom | ecosystem: Environmental > Aquatic > Freshwater > Lake > Sediment | place: USA: Wyoming | collected... | reverse complement strand
GTGCTCTCTTCTCAAAGAAAAACCTTGCGGCCGATTCACCTGCGGGTCCTTCACTGCGGCTCCGGACCACGCAGTACTCTCGGCCAAAATTTCGCTGTGCGCCTACAGGCGCTCGCGAAATTTTAAAAAGAAATTGCCTAAAACCAAGAAAATGTAACGCATTTTCTGGGTCCTAGAAACGCAGGGTGTTTCTTGGAATTTGTGACCCACCGAAGCCGTGCTTTGGGGTATTGGACCCGAAATGAAATAATCTCCATTCATTGCATAAAATAACCATTATCAAGTGGTTAATATATGGAAAGCTTTATAAATGAATCTTCATGATTACGTCGAGAAGCACCATGACCCGCGAAAAAATCATCGCCGCACTCAAAGACGTGACCGACAAATACCTCCACACAGACATCGATGGAGAACTCAAAGGAAAACACTTCCCAAACAACCTCGTCTTCATGACACTTTCGTACATCCTTGACCGCAACCACCTCTTAATAGGAGACCCTGGCTGGGCAAAAACCACCGCAGTCCAAGCACTCGCATCAAAACTCTCAGGAATCCCACTTGACCTCTACGAATCACTCACCATGCACGGAAACCCCGGCGTCTTCGAAGAAAAACTCATCGGCAGACCCGACTTTGGACAACTCGCAACCGGCAAAGAATCCGTCATCTGGCAAGGCGGATTTGGCCTTGACGCACTCGTCATTGACGAAATAAGCAGAGTTCCTCCCGGAACCCAAGCACTCCTCCTCGAAGGCATCCGCACAGGCAGATGGAGCTACATGAACGCCACACTCTACGAAGGCAAAAAACCCACCTTCCTCACCATGAACTACGCAGACGAAGGAAACGGAAGAATCATCCCACCCCTGGAAGACCGAATCGACATCGTCACCGAACAAAAACCCGTCGCCGTATTCTGCGACTTCCAAGCAACTGACCAAGCACGCGACAAAGACCTTGCAAACCACGAAGCAACCGAACAAGCACTCGACGCACTCAAAGCCAAAAACTACCCTGCGTTCAAAGCAGCAGTAGAAAAAACACGCAAGAAAGACACATTCACCCCTGCAGAAAAGAAAGCAGTCCAAGCACAAATCGACAAAATGAAATTCCACAACGAAGCAAACTACCTCCTTTGGGCATTCCAAGCAGAAATCAACTACAACGACCAATACGGCTTCAAACGATCCGCTGACAAAATAAGCCCTGCAACCCACGACAAAAACTACGCAGGAATCAACGTCACCCGCAGCTTTAGCGCAAGGCCCCAAATCGCCGCACGACTCTACAGCAAAGCAATCGCCTGGCTCCTTGGCGACAAAGAAGTCCAACTCGACCACGTACGCTACGTATTACCTTATGTCTCTGCACACCGCCTTGGATTCACCTCAGACTACCGCAACAAACACGGCAACGAAAACCGAACCGACTACGAAGACCTCCACCTTGCAAAACAACTCGTTGCAGATGTTTACAAAACGTACCAACAATCAGTACAACCACTCGCCAACCTCATCGCCCGCATCCAAAAGAAAGAAACAATCGATCCAAAAGAACTTTCTGGCCACGACCACCCGCTCTTGAAGCACCTTATCTACGAAAAGATAAACAAAGCCAAGAGCGACCTATGGTAAAAGACTTATTTGACGGACTAAACCCTGAGGAAAAGCAGCCTCGACGGGAACCCCACGTCACGACGAGCGTCCTTGAACAACTCACCCGTGGATTTCATGTGCTTGCCAACCAAAGGACAGTGGATGAGAGTTATGACACACTGCGGGAAAACTGCAAAAAAATCATTCCGCACCAGTACACTGCAAAAGATGTTGAAAACCTCTCCCAAATCCTCAATTGGCCGGAAGAACTGGATGATGGAGATTGGATTGCAGGAGAGTATTTGAGCGCCCTCATAAGCCTCGCACCAGCAAGAAAGTTCATAATTCACACTCTTGATCCTCCAAGAGATTACGCCAATCTTGGAGTTGACAACACCAAAATTTTGGACATTTACGGCGATGCAAAAGGCACCTTAGGAAACTGCATGAAGTCTGGCAGAATCCGCCTTTTTGGCAACGCTGAAGAAGTTGGTACTGCTATGAGGCTCGGCAAAATAACCATTGAAGGAGAAGCAACCAACGCAGGAATGGAAATGCGTGGCGGAACCATCCTTGTACGAAAAGACTGCCACGAAGCCGGAGAAAATATGCACGGCGGCAAAATCATCATCAAAGGAAACTGTAAAGACGTCGGAGAAGGAATGAACGGAGGGGAAATTTACGTCCACGGATTTGCAGTCTATGTCGGCCTTGGAATGACCAGTGGCAACATCTACCTTTGCGGAACGTATAAAGAACTTCACGGTTTTATTGGAAATATTTACCATCACGGAAAACTTATCTTCAAGGACGGGAAAAGACTATGACACGACTCAAAGCAGCAGACTTATTTGATGGGCTTGACCCTGAAGAGAAAAGTAACAGCAGAAAACTCCACCCGCCCAAAACAGGCGCTTTGGAATCAATCATCCAAGGATTTGACAAAATTCTCAAGAAATCAGAACATATTGATCAGCTTGATGAGTTAACTGCATACGCCCTTCGCAAAGTCCTCTCGCAAGAAGTACATTCTGCAGATATCACTGCATTTATTCTTTACATCGCTCAGAGCGGCAACTATTTTGACGAAAACGAGACGGCGCTCCCCGTATACATCAACGCACTTCTCACCTGCTGCAAAGAAGCAAAAATACACCTGCCCCTCACTGATCTTCCAGACTTAAGCGGACTATGTGCGAATATCAAACACAAAGAAATATACCTTGTTGGAAACCCCGGATTTCGATTCTGCGACAGTTTTGGCGGCACAGTGATTGTCGAGGGCGATGCAAGCGACGACGTTGGGGCATGGCTCGCTGGCGGAAAAATCATTGTGAAAGGAAACGCAGACTATAACGTTGGACTTTACATGCAAAAAGGACGCATCGTAATCGAAGGCGATGCGGGCGATGACCTTGGAAAGCGCATGGACGGAGGCCTCATTCTCGTACGCGGCGATGTCGGCAAAAACGTCGGAGACGAAATGAAAGGAGGACGCATCTACCTCCACGGCAAATACGAATCACTAGGAAAGCCCGAAGGAGGAAAAATATATCACAAAGGAACACTTATCATGAAAGACGGAGTTAAACTCACATGAAATACTTGAAAGCCGCGGACTTGTTTGACGAATTGAATCCTGAAGAAGAGAGAAAACTCAGAAAGTTTTCCGTTGACAACGACGGTATTGAAGACCTTATTGCGCGATTCGTCCTTTTCTTGAAAGTTCCCTACAAGCACCGAGATACGTTCTTTGAAAGCGTCAATGAGTACCTTCCTCCACAGACCAACCCAAAACAACTCGAAAAACTCTGCCACAGCATTGCACAATACCAAGACGAAGAAGATTTCGCCCCCCATGCCGGAATCTACCTGTCGGGTGTTGCATACCATTGTCCTCTCCCCACCCTTGCCATCGTCACGAGCCACTTAGCCGAACTTCCTGATTATATCGGTTTGAAAAACACACACAAAAAACTCATCATCCAAGGCAGCGCAGGCGACAACGTCGGCTACTTAATGAATGGCGGAAACATTGCGCTTCAAGGAAACGCAGGAAGAGGCGTTGGACGGCGCATGAAACGCGGAACAATCACCATTGATCAAGACGCAGACGCACTCGTTGGTTCAGGAATGACTGGCGGATCGATAACTATCAACGGCAACGTTTACAATCGATCTAACCATGATTTTAACGGTGAAAACGAAGGCCCGGCAATTGGAATCAACATGCAAAACGGAACAATCCACTGTAACGGAGACGTCGAACTCACCATTGGACCTGGAATGAACGGAGGCACCATACACCTCAACGCAGACTACAAAACACTTGCCCGCAGCATCAAAAAAGGCAACATCTCCCACAAAGGACAACTCATCGTCAAAGACGGAGTGACGCTCATATGACACGACTCAAAACAGCAGACCTGTTTGACGAATTACAGCCTGAAGAGAGTCGCGATATTCGCAAACCCGACCTGCACAAAAGTGCCGCACTTGACGACATTCTTCGCGCGTGGGAGATTGCCAACGTTAATTCTTCGAACATTTGGCGAGTCCGGGAAACGGAATACTTGGATTTATGCAAGAGAACGGCGCGCCTCCTCCCACAAACCTACTCGCAACAAGACATCAAAACATTCGGTGCCTTCTTAAAAGAATATCTTGCATTGAACCAACCATCAAACTTGTATCTTGCCAGCCTCGGCGCTGAACGTACCTCTCTTTTCTTAAACCTCCTCATCAACCGCTGTACTGAAGAAGAAATAAATCTCAATGCTGAACTTCTGCCTGAAAACTTTCCGGTCGGCCAATACAACGCCGGCAAAAAAATCACTTTCATCGGAGACACCCTTGGCAAGGAGGTCGCGTGCCATATGACGCGCGGCAAAGTGAAAATAACAGGAAACGTCGGAGAAAAAGCAGGATATTGCATGAAACGGGGAATCCTACGCATCAAAGGAAACTGCGCGGGCGAACTTGGCAGCAGTATGACTGGTGGAAAAATCATTGTCGAAGGAAATGCAACGTACGGTGTCGGCAATGGCATGTACGGTGGAAAAATCATTGTCGAAGGAAATGCAACGTACGGTGTCGGCAATGGCATGTACGGTGGAAAAATTCACATCTACGGAAACGTCGCCAGAACACCCGGAATCGAAATGCGTGGCGGCGAGATATACATCGATGGCAAAATACCCGCACTTCCCAAAACCATGGAAGGCGGAAACATTTATCATCACGGAACACTTATCTTCAAAGACGGGGCAAAAATACAATGAAAACACTCAAAACAGCAGACCTCTTTGATGAACTACAGCCCGAAAAAGAGCAGGACGTCAAGAAATCCAAGGTTGAACGCAATCCGCGCTTGGAAAAAATCATTGAAGGATTTGAAAGATTTTTGAAATCCATACCGAACGATAGCGACTTGCCTCCTGCCTATTCAATTGCCCAACAAGCTATTCCCAAAATATATACTTCGCAAGACGTCGCTGAGTTGTCACTGCAGCTCTTGCACGGTGAAAAAAATATCAATTATTCATCACGCCGATTTTTTACCGGAATTTACTTGAGTGCACTGATCAACCATTGCCCCCAAAAAGAGCTCGTCATTTGCACCCCATACCATGACACATTCGGACTTCACCACCTCGGATTTAAAAATAAAACAAAACACGTACTCGTCAAAGGAAATGGAGGGTACGCGATTGGAACTGAAATGTCCGGCGGCAAAATCACCGTTGAAGGAAACGTGACTCAAAATGCAGGATTATTCATGAAGAACGGAACCATTCACATAAAAGGCAACTGTGACGTTCAGGCAGGCAAGAATATGGAAAACGGCATGATCATCATCGATGGAAATGCAGCAGAACTGGTTGGCCAGAACAGTTGCGGCGGAAAAATTTACATCGGCGGAACATACAAATCAATTAGCGACAACTGCAGTGCTGACGTTTACACCAAAACGCCCCAAGGCACATGGAAGCGCGTTTGGAACGGTGAAACCCATGAGTGACCAACACATTTGGGAACGCGTACGCGGATGGTATCACTTCCCAAAACTCGCAGACCCCAAAGTCGTCCCGAAAAGCGAAGGCGGAGCCCACATCGACTTTGCCAACTTAGAAACCACGGTAAGCGACGCGTTCGTTGAAGAAATCGTCAAAAAAACCGGACTCTCGCGCGAAGCTTGCCTTGAAGGAATATTCACGCACGAAATCGGCCACTACATGGTCTACCCGCGTTCCTTAAGCACCATAGTTCTTGCAGGAAAATTCATCGACGACTTCTTTAAAGACGCCGACTACAAAGGATTCATCTTCCAAACACACGCAGACATGGCAAACGACACGGCAAGCATGCTCGAAGACCGCAAACGAGACGCAGTCCTACGCATGAGAAACGCAAGCCAACAAACCCTGCCTGACAAAGTAAACGAAAACGTACGCGCAGTCATGCTCAAATACCTCCACCACCAAGCAGGACTCGAATACACACTTGACAAAGAATTACACCCCTATTTTGACCGCATGCTCGAAATTGATTTCTTAAACACCGACACCGACCGCCTACGACTCTCCATCTTCCAATTTGGATCAATTGTCAAAGACATGATTGAAAAATACGGCAAAAACGACCCCTTTGAAATGCCCGACGACATGGAACTTGAACAAATCCTCGGACAATTATCCGAAAAAGAACTCAAACGCGCCCTGCGCGAAATCAGTTCAAAAATCTCGCGCAGGGAATACGAAAAAGTAAAAGACTGGCTCAAAGACAAAGGCGTCACACTCCCCGAATACACCACTAAAAACATCGGAACCTCAAACGGAACACTTCCCGTTGACCCAGAAGTCGTCGACTACTACAAAGAACTCTCCAAACTCTACCCCCTCATCATCCACAAAAAACCCATCAAAACAGAAAAAACACAACGCACATTTGAAGACATAGAGAAATGGCAAATCACCAGCGAACCACTCCTTGCACTCCCCCAACTCTCCGGCGGACTATTCCTTCCCACCATCACCCCAGAAATAAAAATACGAGAACGCGCAATCATCACAAACGACTACGACATCCCCCACCTCCTCATCGTTGTTGATAGCAGCGGCTCCATGCCCAACCCAAAAGACCGCAAATCATACGCGGCACTCGCAGGATACTGCGCGGCACGCTCATACCACATCCAAGGATCCGCAATCGGAGTCATCAACTTCAGCGGCCAATCATTTTACATGCCCTACACCCGCGAACTTGACAACGCCCTAGGCGCCATCAGCGCATACCAAGGAGGCGGAACAAACGTCGACCTTGACATGGTCAAAAAAATGCTCGGCGCAGACATGGCAAAACTCTACCAAGACCACCCCGACATGGACATGAGACGATTACCCCCCGAATGCAAACGAAAAGACGTCAACCTCTCACTCCCCGCGTTCAAAAAAGCACTCGAAGAAAAATCAATCGACCTCGTCATGTTCACCGACGGAGGAATCGGCAACCTCGATGACGTCCTTGCCTACTTCGAAGAACACAGCGCAGTCAACCGCGCAACCATTGTACTCACCGACCACTACGAACAAAACTTCACCGAACGATCAAACGTACGCGTCCACCGCGTCAGCGATGACAAAGACATCCCAAACATCGTCCTAGGCGACATCGAATCAAACATGAGCTACCATGCAACACGATACGAAAGTAAAAGGAAATGACTTGTTCGAGGAACTGGAACCGGAAAAAGCCTCAAACGCAAAACCCCTTGAAGCGCGAGTCAATGAGCGCGTTGAAGCGCTTCTCAAAGCCTATGAGAATAGTCTCAAAGAGCCACACGATGATGACCCTTATTATCATCAATTCTCAAAGATCTGCGCAAGGCACCTGCCATCCTCGTATTCTCAAGAAGAGCTCAACCAAGCAGCGATATTACTCAACAAATACGCGCATCTGCCCCAAGCGCCCAGGACACTTGGGTATTTCCTGTCCGAAGCCATTAACCGCTCCTTGGAAAAAGAACTCGTCCTCAACACAAAACATTTCGAACACATCTCAAACCTCGGGTATAACCTCTTGGGCAAAAAACTCACCATTGAAGGAGACGTTCATCAAGTCGCCGGTTGCGGCATGAAAAGCGGAGAACTTACCATCAATGGGCACGCAGGCAAAGTTGCTGGAATGGACATGTCCGGTGGCAACCTTACCGTGAACGGAAATGTCGGATCATACCTTGGGTGTCGGATGACCGGTGGAAAGATACACGTGCACGGATCTGCCGACAAACATGTTGGAAAAGAAATGAATCGCGGAGAAATCACTGTCGACGGTGACAGCGGCCCTGCTTTGGGAGATGACATGAAAGGCGGCACCATCTTCGTATATGGAAACGCGAGCCATTATTTGAGTGGCTGGCCTCGTTGGGGAGTCGGACACTTCATGACCGGAGGAAAAATCATCGTTCACGGAACCATCGACTCAATTGCCGACATGAAAGGAGGAGAAATAATCGCACTCGGAAGAATCCAAGACATTACCTCGACCTTCGGAAAAAATGTTTGGTGGCCCGGAAAAACTGAATACTACAAAGAAAGCCTACGCAATCTACCAAGAGATGCTCACTCTGAAAAACTACTACGGAATCTGCAAGAACAAGATGAGCACTATAAGAAAATAGTACGCGAGGTACAAGAACCGCATGGAAAAAATGAACGCAGCTGACTTGTTTGACGGACTTGATGGCGAGCAGAGCCAAGTACAAAGAGTTCCAACGATAAAACAGAGCGCGGGACTTGTTGCAATTGTTGAAGGCTTCAAGGAACTTGCAAGATCAATAGAAACGCTTTCTTTGCCTATTGCTTTTGCCTCGCGACGATATCCCGCCATTTATGAAACGTTTGCACAGTTCGTCCCAAAAGAGTACGCAAGCTCCGATATCACGTCATTTTTACTCGAACCTGTAGATGCCGCAGTGAAATACCATTTGCCATATCGTGAATTCTATGCGAGTGCACTCATCAATAAATGCGCCGAGCCAACCATCACGCTCATAACTTTGCATCTGGAAACACTCCTAAACTTTGTTGGCGTGTGCAATGAATCGAAAAGAATCGAAGTTCACGGCGATCTCTTTGAGGGCGCGGGCGCGTGCATGTCCGCAGGGAGCCTCATCATCAAAGGCAACGCGGCAGATGGCCTGGGACGTAAAATGAACGGCGGAGAAATCATCGTTGAAAGGAACGTAGGACACTACGCAGGCGAAGAAATGCGCGGCGGAAAAATAACAATCACTGGTTCAACAGGGTCGAAAGCAGGATTTAGAATGCACGGCGGAGAACTATACGTCCACGGCAAAGCAGATTGGGGTGTAGGAGATGACATGACCGGAGGCACGATACACCTTCTTGGACCCATTGACGAACAACTCGGAACCACAAAAGGCGGCAACATCTACCACAAAGGAAAACAAATTGTCAAAGACGGGAAAAAACTATGACCAAACTCAAAGCAACAGACTTATTTGACGGATTGGACAAAGAAAACCCAACACCTGGAAGAAAACCCACATTTAGCCCAAACAAACGACTTGAAGATCTGCTTGTTCAGTTTAAGAAACTCTCAGAAACAGGAGAAATCGGCGGATACCGCAACTCGCACGGGCGACAATTCACCATTGCATGTCGAACCCTCAAGGACGCAGCATACACTCGAGAAGAGGTCGAGCAATTCGTCATTGCTGCCGCACGATACCAAGACCAAAACTGGTTCAAGCACACATTCGGCATCTTCACAACCGCACTTGCCCGCGCGTCACCTGATGACTCATTTGTCCTACACGCCGAACACTACGACCCCTTTCACAGGTTCGGAGCGCATAACCGAAAAAAAATCACCATCTACGGAAATCTTGGTCTTGAAACTGCACTTGACATGCCCGCTGGCGAATTGACCATCCACGGAAACGTCATAAATATCGGACACCAATTGCGAAACGGAAATATCACCCTGTATGGAAGTGTTTCAAGCGGATGTGGAGAGGAAATGAATAATGGCAAAATCAGTGTTCATGGATCAGTGAGCAACGCAGGCGATCATATGACACATGGAATGATTGAAATTCACGGAAACTGTCAAAATGCCGGACCTCTCTATAAGTCCGGAGAAGTACACGTTCACGGCGATCTTGAACACATCAACGAGCCATTCAACGGCAAACTCTACCACAAAGGAACACTCATCATGAAAGACGGAAAGAAACTATGACAAAACTCAAAGCAGCGGACTTATTTGACGGACTCGATCCCGAAGAAAGACAAAAAATCACTGAATTTAAAGTAGAACCGTCAAAAATCAGCGAACTTGAACGACTCGCCATTGAAGGAATTGAAAAAGTCATCGCAGCAAGATACGGATGGGACGACGCGCCCCACGTCAAATCGTTAATATTTGGAACATATAACAAAATACTTCCCTCCTGCACTGCAGATGAGATTGCTGCGTTCTCAATTGCGCTTGGTCCGCTCATGACAACATACCAGTATGCGTGTGGCATCACTCCTGATGCCCTGGGCCAGTTTCTTAACATGCTGATCCTTCGATCCCCTGATGAAAAAATAACGCTTTACACAGCACAACACCCCTACTCATTGAACTGCATTGCCAATTACAATGAACGCAAAGAAATTCTCGTCAAAGGCCATGCAGGAACTGACTGCGCGCAAGACCTACGCGGCGGAAAACTCACCATCGAAGGACACTGCGAAAACCTTGGCCCAATCACTGCAGGCGACGTCATCGTTCATGGAAACGTAAGCGGAGCCGCAGGAACAGGAATGACCGGAGGAACACTTCACGTCAAAGGAAACGCATCAAGCGTCGGCCCAGGAATGAAAGCAGGCACAATTACGATCGAAGGAGACAGTAATGAAGTTGGCTACCATATGGCGGGCGGAACAATACATCTGAACGGCAGTTACACAAGAATGTTTTACACCGGTTGGGGAGCACTGACTGGAGGAGACATCTACCTCTATGGAAAACACATAGTGAAAGACGGTAAACAACTCCGTGACCAATAACTACCACGCCAGTCACAATCATCATTCATTCTTCATCGCAGGCAAAATAAAATACGCAAACCCGCCCACGATAATCATCACGAGCCAAAACAAATTCCACGTGATCACGCGCGCGGCAACTAAAACAAGCAACACCACGCACAACCCAATCCCTGCAACGCCGACTGCTTTGAGAAACGTATTTGTTCGCCCCATCTATTTCGCCTTATTTACCGCAGCAATCGCAACCTCGATTTGGTCATTACTTGGAACCCGCGTCGTCAATTTCTGCACGAGCAAACCCGGATAAGTCAACGGTCGCAACAAACGATACTTCGCGCTGAACTTGAGCAACTCATACGAAATCCCTGCCACTACCGGTATCAGCAAAATCCGCGCAGCAATGTTATAATACCAAAAAGGCGTGCGAATCACTGAAAAGAAAATAATACTCACGACCACCACGAAAAATAACAAACTCGTCCCACACCGCGGGTGCTCAGGCGGGAACTTCTCGACATTCTTCACCGTCAACTCCTTCTTGTGCTCATAACAATGAACTGCCATGTGCTCGGCACCATGATACGCAAACATCCTGCGCACATCTTCTGTTAGCCCGATCGCCACAAGATATCCGATGAACACGACAAGACGCATCGACCCCTCAATAACCCCAAACAACATGCTTGTCGTGTCAACCAAAAACTTTGCCGCGTAATACGGAAGCAAAATAAACAATCCAATCGTAAGCACAACCGCCATCGCGAACGTCAGCAACCACTCAAGAAAACCAAGCTCCTCATCATCCCCTTGCTGGTTCGCACTCCACGTGATCGCTTTAACCCCAACTACCATCATCTCTGCAAGTAAAATAACGCCCCGTACAAGCGGAATGCTCAAAATCCGATACCTTTGCGTTAGCGAAACGTGCTTCCTACGCACGCACGTGATATTGCCATTGGGAAGACGCGCAGCCATTGACACATTATCCGGCGCCTTAATCATCACGCCCTCCAAAATCGCCTGGCCACCCAGCGGCTTCATAGCTCGACGCTCCCGCCCGGCACAAGAACCGTCACCGGACACTCTGCCCGTTCTGCGAACAACTCAGCATCATCACGCGTCCCCTCAATTGAACCCCAATGAATAGGAATCGCCATCTTCGGATTAATCCTATGCGCAATAGCCGCTGCTTCTTTTGACCCCGCAGTATACGTCCCACCAACCGATATCAACAAAACATCCGGATGAATCTGCGCCATCCCCTCTTCAAAATCACTGTCTGCCGCGAAATAAATCTTTTTTTTCTCAGCAAAAATGATAAAACCAATCCCGTTTTGCGCCTCATTGTGGCGAATCACGTCAACATGCGGGTTCACCACCGGCGCGCCAACAATTTCCACCCCCTCCACAAACTTACTCTCGCCAACACTGATCAGTTCTGAAGGAAACACCTGCGCAACAACCTCTTTTGTCCCAAAAACTCTTGTTCGATCAGTTAAAATCCGCTTGAGCTTTTCCATACTACAATGATCAAAATGAAACCGAGAAACCAGAACAATCGACGCCTTTGCATACCAACTGTCCAAACCCGCATACGGGTCAATATAAATCACCTGCCTCCCCGTCTCAATCCTCACACTTGAGTGCCCAAGCCAGGTCAGCTTCATAGCAAAAACAGCGCTCTGAAGTTATATAAAGGTTTCTTTGAAATTCAGGTTCCCACTGATTGATAGTCAAAAAAGCACTGCTCACTTCACAAACTCCACATTTGGCAAATCAGCAAATTGCTTGTCACCGGTGAGGAATTTTAAGCCGTTTCTTAGCGCAAAAATATATCCAATGCAATCCGTCATTGATAACTTTCTTTTTTGGTGCTGAAGCTTAAGCACTGCTGCATCCATGATCACCGTTCGATCAAAATCCATCACCGTATTCTCAAATTCTTCGAAGATTTCACGAGCAAACACTTCATTCTTCTCCCGCAGCAAGCGATGATAGAGCTCAAACAAGTTCAGCTTTGTCACAACCACTGGCATCCCCTTGAACCGCTCGTATGCGGGGTTTCCTTGCACTAATTCCATGATCGCATACGTATCATAGAAATACTGTTCAGTCATTATAGAGCTCTGCACGCATCTCATCCTTCATCTGCTGTGAAGACTTTTTGAACTTACCTTTCAAAATTCCGAACGTCCGCTTGAATAATTCAGTTGAGTCATGTAACACGAGCACTTTAACAGTATCGTTCGCTTTGATACGCTCTTTTTCAACGATATCTTTTGGAATGATAATCCCTAATGAATTGCCCCATCTCTTTGCCTTTGCTTCGACCACATGTTGCATTAATTATACCAAGTCTAACTGATTAATAAACTTTGCGCTTGAAAATGCTGAAGGTTTCCAGAACGTTCAGAAATCCTACGGCCACCATGCACGCTTATCACTTGATGCGTGCGTCATCACCGCACGCTTTTTCAAAAACAACATGAGACGCTCCTGAGAACTTGGAATACTTGACTGCTTCCAACCCTGATTGTACTCGCCACACACAAGCGGAATACAACACTCATTAATCCAAACTGTCCCCGTCTCAAGCCGCCCTGCAATACGCCTGCCATTCTCCAAATCACGCGTCCAAACCGAGCCACCCAAACCATACGAACTTGCATTCGCCCTCTGAATCGCCTCAGCTTCATCCTTAACCACCATCACCGAACAAACAGGACCAAATGTTTCACTTTTCATCACCTTGAGCGAATCATCTTTCACCAGCAAAACTGTTGGCGGATAAAAGAAACCCTCTTCCTTAGGCAGCACACCGCCTGCGAGCAGCTTTGCGCCCTTACGAATCGCCTGCTGAACCCGTGCATGAACCTGCGCACGCGCATCTTTTCGAATCATCGGCATCGTACTCTTTCCTTGAATTTCCCGAACGCACTTCACAAGACCATCAATAAACTCCTTTGCAATCTCTTTCACAACATACACACGCTTGATACGAATACATGACTGCCCTGCATGCGTGAACGTCCCAAAACACACCCCGCGCACTGCCAAATCAATAACCGCATCCGCACACACAATCCCCGCATCGTTCCCGCTCAATTCAAGAACCAACGGCTTAATCCTTGCATTCTTCACAATCCACTTCCCTGTCTCGATTCCCCCTGTAAACACGATCGCGTCAACATCCGACTGCACGATCAGTTTTCCCACACTCGCGCCCCCAATCACCGGAATAAAAACATCTTTGGGAATTCCCGCAGCGTAAAGCAAATCCGCGATTTTAAGACCCGTCATTGACGTATACTCCGCAGGCTTATACACCACTGCATTCCCCGCAAGCAACGCAGGAATCACACTAATCATCGTCTGCCAAAACGGATAATTCCAAATCCCAATATGCCCGATCACGCCATGAGGAACAAAATCCACCACTGCACTCGTCTTGGGAAGCAGCTCAGGAAGAATCGGAACATCCACAGACTTCAAACGTGCATACCGCGAACAATAATAATCAATCCCAAGCGCGATATCAGTTAGTTCACCCTCTTGCAACGGCGAATAGCCAACCTCCCTACGCACCACATCCTCAACCTCATCCGAATACTCACGAATCACTTCCTTAAGTCTTTGCATAACGACAATACGCTCATTCTTCGTCTTCGCCGCCCACACCCTTTGCCCCACTCTTGCGCGCGCTATCGCTGCAAGCACCTCTTTTTTGCTCGCTTCCCTGAATTTCTTAACAATCCTGCCCGTCGCAGGATTGACTGAAGCAATCATATCCAAAATAATCATTCAAGAACATATTAAGCTTTCTTTTCTTCATCGAACCCTGGAACGATCAACGATTGCAAAACGCCCATCTTCGTATACCTGCTCGCAGCACGCTGTTCGGTAAAAAAAACTGAACGCGGGTCGTCATACACCTCGCGCGCAAGCTCAGAACCCGCCGGAAGCGGCGCCATCACAATCGCCTCTTTTTTCATCTCATTAACCCGCCTCGAATCAACCACTGCACTACCGAAAGAAAGAGGAGCCGACTGCGTCACGTACAACACATCAAGATCCTTAAACGAATAATCCGGCACGACCACCTCACAACCCACATTCCGCTCACGCAAAAACTCCCGATCCTCATCAAGCGGAGCCGTATCCGCATAAAAACGCACCTGCACGCCCTCGTAAAGAGCAAGCTTACGCACGAGCGAGTGAATGATCCTCTTCTTGCCAAAATCCCCCACAACACCCACCACGGCACCCGCTATTTTCCCTCTCTTCTTTCGAATCGTGTACAAATCCTGCAACACCTGCGTCGGATGATCCATCTCATCCCCATCGACCCCTCCGCCCTCCCCTGCATTAATGATCGGCACGGATGAAAACTTCTTTGCCGCTAACGCAGACCCACGCTTGGGATGACGCAGCACAATCGCGCTCGGATAATTCCTATCCGCATCCATTGGTTGAATACTTCGAATCGTCTGCTCCAAATCCTGCCCGGAAACCCCTGCAGAAAAATCACCCGCCTTATCACGCAGAACATACCCGCCGCCAAGCGCACGCGTGGCAAAATCGAAGAATAGCGACGTGCGCATACTCGTCTTGTACGCAAGCTCAAGAACGGTCTTATCAAGCAAACTTTGCGGCGCCCGCCCCACAAGCTCCTCTTGCCTACGCAACTTATCCGCAAGATCCAAAAAATGATCGATCACTAATCTATCAGATAAATCATCCACGCCACACACATGCTTCAACTGCATAACACACGCTCCTCAATTCTTATCCTCTATCGATGCAACATACAACTCCCACAACTGCTTCGCTTTCTGCTTGGTTTCCTTGCGCGTTTCATCTTTTGCCTGAACCAAATCTGCAAACTTCGTTCCGCGCTTCTCGTAAATATCACGAAACTCTTTATCCCAATACGCCGCTGCAACCTTACGCTGAAACTCCTTCTCCTCAAAATGCGAATCGTCCTTCTTCTCCCGACTTTCTAAACGCGCCTGCGCAACATCAACATCCGCATGAAGCAGCATAATCATTCCCGGAACAAAACCCATCGCATACTTATTGCCCGGCAGTTCCTCAACTACCTGCGCAAACGCCCTACGATCACCACCACGCCGCTCTGCGTCAATTGGCTGATAGACCAAAGACGTCGTCACCGCCCTATCAGAAACAACATAAACCCCATCGCGCAACGCAAGACCCACCAAAGCCTCATAAAGCACAAACCGATCAATTGCAAACGCGTGCGCGATCGTCAACGGATCAAACGCCTTACTTTTATTCAACCGCAAACGAATCGTCCTACCCACACCCTCATGCGTTGGCTCGGCAACAAACAACACATCAGGATTCTGCTTTTTCACCTCATCCCACGACGGAATCTCATGATGGTCAACCGCGTGCTTCCCCGCATCAAAAAAACGCAAACCCCTCTCTTGCGCCCATTCCTTCACCACTTCGGGAATTGCACCCTTGCCCGCACCATCAATCGCGTCACAAATCATGAATTTAGGAAAGAACTGAAACTGCATCTTGCTCAACGCCCCTCCTTAATCTCGCTCCCATACCGCTCCTTCCACAACGCATCAATATGCGGCTTCATCCGCGCAAAAACATCACCAGCAGAACCCAAACCATCAATTATTTCTATTCGCTCATCAGGCAAGAGCGCTGCAAGCGCAGCATACCTGCCACGCAGATCCTCAATTTTTTCAACTTTCGCACCCGATTCGCCGCGCTTCGTTAGACGCTCTGCTGCAACGCTCCCAGGCACATCCAACAGCAACGTCAAATCAGGACGCACAATCGTCTTCTGGCGCTGCATTTCACGCATCTGATCAAAAGGCACACCCTGCTTGACCTGATACACATACGTTGAATGATAATACCGATTGCACGCGACATGAACACCGCGAATAAGCAACGGCCAAAAAAAACAGCCATGCTCCAACCTATCTGCAGTAAACTCGCGCGCAAGCGCAAACGGATCGGCCTTCCCTGACGCGCGAAACTCCTCTGCAAGCAAACGCGCCTTACGCCCATACACCCCATCTGTTGGCTCACACGTCACGAGCACATTCTCGTACACACTGCGCTCAAACAAATCGCGCGCAACATAATGTACCTGCGTATTCTTTCCCCCTCCGGAAATACCCTCGAGCACGATGAACAACCCTCTTTTCCCGTCAATCATACCAATTTCTCCAAATCGAGCACGCGCGCAATCGACGCCGTCGCAAGCTTTGAAACACCACCCACATACACCGTTTTCCAGCCCAATTCATTAGGCCGAACAATGTCATCCTTCTCACTATTGCCAACAAACGCAATCCGTTCAGGCTCAAGACGCAAATACTCCTGCACATACCGAAACGCTTTCCCTGTCTCCTTCTTCAACTCACCCGCAGGCAAAGGCGCATCCCAACAAATAATCGGAGAAACCATATGCGTCGTCACACCAAGCGCGTCCAATTTCTTCTGCGTGTTCTCCCGACGCCCATCAGTAATAATGAACTGAATATACCCTCGCTCACCAAGCCTTGTCATCATATCAACAAGCCCATGATCACGCTGCAAAAGACGACTCACATCCGCCGTATCCAAACAATCCCTCACCGCCTCACGCGGGTCTGCAATCCCACACTTCATAAACGCAGGACTACTCGAACCCAGTTCCGCGTACGCCGCTTCAAACTCATCACGCGCCTTGGCGACATCGATACCGCGTTTGAGCGCAATAAACTTGTAAAATTCAGCGCGCACCGCATTCTTAAACTCAGGCAAATCAGGATACAACGTCTGATCCACATCATACCCGATAGCCCGCACATCAAGCGTCATTTTTTCTCCTCCTTTGCAGCACTCTGACGCGGATCTCCCACGCCAAACACGCCAAAATCACGATACCACGGATACGGATTTTCAAAACGAAAATTCTTCTTTTGATCCTTTGGCGGAGTTTCCGACAACACCCGCACTTCATCCCAACGGTTTGGCACAGCGTAAAACGGATGCGCACGGGACAAATCACTCACGTGCAACACCTTACACAACTTGTCCAAATCACGCCCATGATACAACCGATGCAAACCGTCCACAATCACATTCATCTTCACCACTGTAGAATCCGCGTACTGAATATCGCCTCGCGTGTCATGGAATTTCATCGACTCCTCAGTCACTTCAACAACCGGAGGAATCAACGTATGCCGCTTCCCCGTTTCATTATCCAAAAGCACATACCCTCCATTAAGATTCAACACGTCAACACCATGATCGCGCAATAATGCCTTACGCAGCTCACGCTGACGACCCAAACCCTCATGCAACACATATTTGCTTCCCGGATTCAACTCCTCGGGATGCATCTCGCGCAACAAAATCCGCGCCTTTTCGTACACACAAATAGGATTTCCCGCAGCGTCCTTCTTCTCTTTTAACGTCACCTTGCGACACATTTCCTCCAAACGCTGCGGAGAAATATACTGCACAATCGTAATGTTCATGCCTTGCCCCGCTGCTCATCAAACCACGCATACCCACGCTTCCACAAATCAGCAGGATAATCCCGCGAATCAGCCTTGAAATACTTTGCCGTCTCGGGCATTATTTTACCCACCTCGCGCATGAGCTCGCGCACCATATACACATAACTCAGATTGCCCTTCTGAATATCAGAACGAAGCGCGCCCACATAACCCATCTGGTTTGGCTGCCAAGAATGCAGTACACGACAGTTCGCGCCAAACGGAACAAGCTTTTCCGCGGCATGCGGACTTGCCTTGCGCGCCCCCTCATACAATTCAGCCGCGCGCTGCATATCAGTTGCGTATTCCTTATCCATTCCAAAAATCTTCAACATCTCCGGCGTCTCAAAACCCAAACGCGTCGACAACAACTGCGTTGTGCGCGAGCCACGCCGGTGACGGTAAATATCGCGATACCCATGATAACCCATCACGCCTTCAAACATGAGGCCGCCGTGTGCGATCGCCGGATGCAACACGTCATGTTTCCCCCGATGCTCATGCGCCTTTGCAAGCACTTCCCGAACGTCTGCATCAGTTAACTCCGCCATAATATCTTGCAAGGCAGCGTCCGTATATTGGAAAACAACAAGCGCCGCGTTGAACCGATCCGTGTACATCTCGATATTTTTTGGATGCAGCAGGTTTACCGTTCCGCTTACACTGCGATTACGCGCAAGAATACTCCCAAAACGCTCCTGGCAATAACCACGCAATTCCTGCTCGTTCTTCACACGCCACTCATCAACCCTGATATGGCCTCGCTCACCCAGGAGCACCGGGGCGATCTTTTTTGACTCCCGCCAGAGCGCGTTCCCTTTTGCCTGGTCCTCAATACGCGGGCCTGAAAGCAAGCCCGTAATCGTTTCCTCGAGCGTTCTTGCATCCGCTGAAAAAACAACATCAGTACGGTTGCCCGCGGTCAAATATACTCTTGCATAGTCCAGAACGAACTTTGCAAGATCTTTTCGCACGCCCTGCGCTTCCAAACCCTTCAAAACCTCTGCCCGCTTCTCATCATATCGCTCTGAAGTCAACGTAAAATCATCATCAATCTTACGCTGATCGTCCGCCCATTTCAACACTTCCGCCTCAACATTCTCAGGACGGCGCAAAAACGCAACAACCTCCTGCGTCTTCCTATCGCCTGCAACCGCATCCGCAAGCCGGTCGATCAATGCAAGATATTTCGCATTCATGCCCGCAAAATATTCAACATACTTATCCGCACCCGGCAAGGCACGCACATCAGGATCTTCAAGAACCCGGTCAAGCACCTTCTTATACGAAATATACCTCGTTGATTTCACCTGCGGATGGCTTAGCGGATGCCCGGTAATTTGCTTCACCGCAATATCAGAAATATCCTCACAATGCCCAAATGCCATCGTGCCCTCTTTAATCGAGCCATGGCCATGCAAAATAACCCACTCCTTGTTAAACGTCGTCGTCTTGCGCGAAGTGTTCAACGTCCCATCAGGCAAACGGAAAATCTCGATCAATGGACGAATCATGGGGATCATCGCACGCGTCTGTTCTGACTTTTGCTTGTCAAGAAAATCAAGCGTCCGATCCTGCATGGAAACGTGCGTTCTTGAAACCGCAGACATCAGGGGAGAAAGCTCCTCGCCTGCAACAAGCGGTTGCGGATAGACAAAACCATCCTTGCCATTTGGATTCGTAAAAACAAACGCACGAATAAGCTCTGCTTCTTCATCACTAAAATTCTTGTATTTTGCCATTTCAATCACCTGTTTGCTTTACAAACGACTTGTACCCCTCATAACCTTTACTTGCAAAAAAACAGTCACCGTGTTGTATTTAAACACTGTTGGAATGCATTCTATAGATAGGAATACGTAATTCGCAGTGCCACACGCGAGTGCCTATGACAGGCTCTGGTGAAAATCTCGCTTTTTGCTCGGGTTGCCAGCTTCTCGCCTCTGCTGTTTGCTCAACCATTGACATACCCCGAAGTCTCGACATTTCATGTCGGGACCTCACCTCGCTACGCTCGGCGAGGGGACCAACTCCCTTGTCAATGCACACTATTCACTCATGAGGCTCGCCTGATGCTGGCAACCAATATTTTCACCAGAGCCCCTATGACAGCAATCTTTTTAAACCACCCCCTGTTTTCTCGTCCTATAACTCACGAGGGGTGTTTGTATGATTTGGATTGTTTGGACAATAAGCGTGCTATCATTACTGTTTGCCGGCTGGCTCATGAAAGATGTTCTAAGACGCCCAACAGGCTCTGAAAAAATGCAAGAAATCGCAGACCACATCCGCGTCGGCGCAAACGCCTTCATGAAACGCCAATACATCACCATCGGCATTCTAAGCATCATCTTTGCAATCATCATCTTCGTCGCCTACAAATACACCGGCCACACACAACTTGGCATCACCACCTCCGTTGGTTTCTTATTCGGAGCAATCTGCTCCGCATGCGCAGGCATCATCGGCATGTGGATGTCTGTACGCGCGAACGTTCGCGTCGCAGCAGGCGCGCACAAAAGCATGAATGACGCGCTCACCCCTGCCCTTCGCGGCGGCGCGGTCAGCGGCATATTCATCGTTGCCCTAAGCCTCATTGGCATCGCATCACTTTACAGCATCCTTGGCATTTGGATGGACGTCACAGAAATCCCCTTCATGCTTGTCGGCTACGGCTTTGGCGCCTCATTCGTCGCCCTCTTTGCCCAACTCGGCGGCGGCATCTACACGAAAGCTGCAGACGTTGGCGCAGACCTTGTCGGCAAAATCGAGAAAAACATCCCTGAAGACGACCCAAGAAACCCCGCAGTCATCGCAGACCTCGTCGGAGACAACGTCGGAGACTGCGCAGGCAGAGGAGCAGACCTCTTTGAATCAACCGCCGCAGAAAACATCGGCGCAATGATCATCGGAGTTGCACTCTACCCCGTATTCGGAGTCAACGGCATCCTCTTCCCCCTCATCGTTCGAAGCTTTGGCCTCCTCGCAAGCATCGCAGGAGTCATGGTTGTCAGAGTTAAAGAAAACGCAAACCCACTCTGGGCACTCATCAAAGGATACATCGTCACGTCAATCCTTGCAACCGCCGCGTTCTACTTCATCACCATGCGCATGCTCCAAAACATCTGGTTCTTCTACGCAGGACTTGTTGGCATCGTCACCAGCATCCTCATCGTCATCATCACGATGTACTACACGGAATCAGAATACCGCCCCGTACAAAAAATTGTGAAAGCATGCAGCACGGGCCACGCAACAAACATCATCCACGGATTCTCCATGGCACTCGAATGCACTGCAGCGCCCGTCATCGTTTTAAGCGCCGCACTCATCCTAAGCTACCACTACGGCATCCGCTCAGGACTTGAACACGGCGGCATCTACGGAACCGCCGTTGCAACCATGGGCATGCTCTCAACCGCCGCATACGTCCTTGCCATGGACACCTTTGGCCCAATCACGGACAACGCAGGAGGCATCGCGGAATTTTCCGGCGCTCCCGCAAACGTGCGCAAACGAACCGACAAACTTGACGCCGTAGGCAACACGACAAAAGCACTCACCAAAGGATACGCCATCGGAAGCGCAGCACTTGCCGCATTCCTCCTCTTTAGTGCATACCAAGACGAAGTCGTCAAATACGTCGGCGACGCAGGAAGAATCGTCAACCTCGCAAAAATCAACGTCTTCGTCGGAGCCTTCATCGGCGCAATGCTCGTCTTCCTCTTCAGCAGCATCGCCATCCGAGCCGTCGGAGACGCCGCACACGAAGTCGTCAATGAAGTACGCAGACAATTCAAAAGCATCAAAGGAATCATGGAAGGCAAACGAAAACCCGACTACGCCAAATGCGTTGACATCTGCACCAAAGCCGCGCTTCGCGAAATGATGTTCCCAGGCATCCTTGTTGTCGTCGTCACACTCTTAGTTGGACTCCTCCTACGCGCAGAAGCCACCGCCGCATTCCTCATGGTCGGAACAATCACCGGAATCCTCATGGCACTCGTGCTCAACACCGGCGGAGGCGCATGGGATAACGCCAAAAAACACATCGAAGAACAAGGCGGCAAAGGAACCCCCATCCACCAAGCAGCAGTCACCGGAGACACCGTCGGCGACCCATTCAAAGACACCGCAGGACCAAGCTTACACGTGCTGATTAAACTGCTTGGAACGCTGACACTTGTGCTCGCGCCACTGTTTATTTGAGTTTTTTGTTTTATTATTCTTTTTGTTTTAAGTTGATTTTTTTAACATCTCGTTATTGTTACCGGTCGAAAAACATATAAACAAACCACCGTGGGATAACTTTATGGAAAAGAACGAGTCTGATCCGCCCAAAATACCGCTTGAACTCACCGCTTCAAAAACCGAACATCACGAGTTTCGCTGCGGCTACTGCACGCACACAATAACTGAAGGCCAACATTTTGCATTCATTCAGATCCGCGCAACGCCACTGCCGCTCCATAGCTCGTGCGTATACGAATACCAACAACAACTCGAAGCAACACCTGACGCACAAAGAAAACGACAAGAACACTTCGAAAAAGCACAAGCCATCATGAATGCAGTCCCGCAAGAAGACGCATATTCGCTTGTGAGAATTGCAAAACTCACGCTTGCCGCACTTACTCCGTTTTCAAGCGCTCCACGACAAGACCATCTCGCGGACAAAGCAAAAGAAGTATTTGAGCACACCTTCAAAAAATATGCCCTGGCAGGAACACTTACCACCCGCATAAGCGAAATATTTCAGGTCTTTTCCGGGACTACTGCCGCACTGATTCTTCTTGGACTAGACCGTGTCGAGGAAAGTGGCAAGGTCGAGAAACTTGCACTCTTTAGTGCCAGTTATTTTGTCGCAGCACTCACAAAGACCATCGGAAACTATCGCTTTAGAAAATCATACGCACAAGAAGTAAAAAACGCATACACCCCTCTTGAAAACCAAATACGCCTCCTTTACGCACCAGAAACAAGCACTCTTGAAGATCGCTGTTCTGAAGAAACCACCACCCGAGAACCAAACACGCGCGCCAAAACACGCCTGTGAATACCATTCCTTGCTTCATCTTGTATCTCAACAAATAAAAAGCGCGCCGGGGCGGGGAGTGTCAACCCCACAGTTTGGTACCGAAAGATTTTTGAACCCCGAATCCCGTAAGGGAGACAGTGTATCAAACTGTTGCCATACCGGATTAGGCGACCCCGGCGTATTATTCTTTTTATTTTTTCAATTAAAGTGCGTTTGCCTTCAGAATCCGAAATAATTCCTACCCTTGTTGTAAAGAATACGAAAAGAAACGAAAAAACCAGAAAAAACTCACTTCTTGCTCAAACCCAACGCGCCAGGACCTGAAAGCCAAAGTGATACCAGCCCTGAAAGAATCACTGCGTCCTTAAGCGCGCCTGAAAGACCTCCTGGATGCGCAACAATCGCAACAAGAAGAACAATTGCAAGCGGAACAGTCACATACTTGAGCTTGAAACCCACCACCACTGCAGCGCCACAGACGAGCTCGACAACAATAAGCAGCCACGCCCAAAACGTTGCCACAGGAAAACCGATGTGCGAAAGCATTGCAACAACGCCCTGCGGCATCATCAACTTCAAAATACCAGAAACAACAAAAATACCACCCACACCAATCCTTAACGCAAACGGACCATATTCCTTCATTCAGACCACCCTTAACAACCCTTAACGAAAATGAGAACAGAAGTTGTTAATAAAGATTATTGGACTGCAGAAGAGACTACGCCAAACGCTTCAACTGATCATACACGTGCGCGCTTGCGATGATACACAACGGAATTGTCAGGATGAGCCCGATCCCAAAGGGAATCAGCCCCAGGATGCAAATCCCCAACAAAACGAGCAGGAACACGAATAAATGCGGTTTGACACCCGATGTGATCGCAGCACTCTTTCGCAATGCCTGCAACGGGTTTGCACGCTCGTCAACAATCACGAACATGAAAAAACCAAAAGTCAAAAGCCAGAGAATGCCTGGAACGATAAGGAGGAACAATCCTGCTGAGACAACCAACAAATAACTTATTGAACCAATAATGTACCACGGAAGCAAGCCAAAACACGAGAACAACTCTTTGAACTCAGGCTTTTTGCCCTCAACAACATCCAACGCCATCTTCACATAACCCAAATTGATACCCAGAACCAAAATACCAAGCACAATCTTCGAACCAATCCCAGAAACACGCATCGCCATGATATTCAAAATCGCGATCAAAAAGAAAAGTCCCACGAAAAACCAGACATTCTCCTTCACCGCTTTCCAGCCAAACTCAATTGCGGCACCAATCTCAAACGAACGGCCAAACGAATCGTTTTTCTTAGATGAAGAAACTTGCACGGAAGAAGAATCATCCTCATCTTGCGCCTCGTCCTCTGATTCTTGCTCTTCGTTCGAGTCTTCAGCCGATTCTTCTACAGCGGCATCTTTTGTACTTGATGCTTCACCTTCCGCCTCTGCAGGTTCTGCAACTTCTTGCTCCCCTTCGGGCCCTGCGAGAACTTCTGGCTCTTTCATCTTCGGCGTAGATGCAGACGGCAACGTCCGTGACGCTACGGGAATAAGTTTCACCGTATCTGCTACTTGCTTTTTAGCAACAGGATGCGATTTTTGCGGCTTTGCCTTTTCCTTCAAATGCCGCTCGGTCGCCTTCTTAAGCGCTTCAACTGCCTTCTTTTGAGCGGATTTACTCGTTACGGATTTGTGAGCGTGCGATTTAGCAAGAACTCTCTTTTTCGAGACTTTCGTCTTCGCCATAAGTCCAAGAAAAGACGCTTTCTCACTATAAAATTAGCGTATGGACAGTACGAAAAACGTATTTCCCGAAAGACTTATATACTCTAGAATATACGTCAAACCCATGATGCGAGTTGATTGTCTTCACCAACAATAAGCCTGTTTTCTCTAGCTCGCAAACCATTCGTGATTGTCTTCATCACTGATACAACGACTTCTTCACCCGTTAACCCACAACCTTTAAAAACAACCACGCGGAGGAAAACACCATGAACTACCAAACCGTCAAAGGATGCGAAGACTTTTACCCAGAAGACCAAGCCAAATTGAATTACATCTTCGGAAAACTACGCGAAACAGCACTGCGCTTTGGCTTTCTCGAAGTTGAACCACCCCTCCTTGAAAACTTCAAACTCCTCTCCGCAAAAAGCGGCGAAGAAATCAAAGAACAAATCTTCATGCTTGAAAAAAGAAGCAACGAAGAACTCTCCCTTCGCCCCGAATTCACCCCTGGATTTGCCCGCATGTTCATCGCAAAACAAAAACAACTCCCCAAACCCGTCAAATGGTTCTGCATCAACCGCGTTTGGCGCTACGAAGCACCCCAAAAAGGAAGAGCGCGCGAGTTCTTCCAACTCAACGTCGAACTCTACGGCTCGGACAAACCCGACGCAGACGCAGAAATCCTACGCCTCGCCATCGAATCGCTGCGCGCATTTGGCCTTACGGAAAAAGACTTTTGCATCAAAATCAACAGCAGAAAACTCCTCACGGCACTCATTACGCAAACCATTCCAGAAACACTTCTCGACGCTGTTCTTCGCGTGATTGACAAAGTCGACAAAATAACCCCCGCAGCATTCGATGCAGAACTTGCCAAAATTGGGCTTGCAAAAAAACAAATCGAAACCGTGCGAGACATCATCACCTTGCGCGGAAGCCCAAGCGAAATCTTGCCAAAACTTGCCGCGCGCAAAGACCTTGGAACTGCCAAAGAAGCACTTGAAGAACTTACCCAAGTGTGCGCACTTGCACCCACTGAATTTGTGCGCATCGATCTCTCTATTGTTCGTGGACTTGCCTATTACACCGGCATGGTCTTTGAAGCCGCAGACAAAGACGGAAAACTGCGCGCGATCGCAGGCGGCGGAAGATACGACAACTTAATCGACGCCTACGGCGGAGAAAAAACCCCTGCAACTGGATTTGCCATGGGAGACAAAGTACTCTCGCTATTCCTTGACGAGAAAAAACTCCTTCCAAAAGCAGAACTTGGACCAGAATATTACATCGCGCCAGTCGATGAAAAAATGATTCCCAAAGCAGTTGAAATCGCAAACGCGCTACGCGCAAAGTACACGGTCGACATCGACCTCATGCGACGCAAACTCGCCAAACAATTCGACTACGCGAACTCCCTTGGCGCAAAAAAAGTCGTCGTCGTCGGAGAAAAAGATCTCAAAGAAAACAACGTCACCATCAAAAACCTTGCAACGGGAAAGGAAGAGAAGGTTCTCGTGAACAGCCTTCTGAAGTAAAGGCCTCTGAGTCGTTAACTGGTGAAAACGTGCCAAGATTTTGTACCATTTGCGTGCTTTCTTTTTGTTCAACAGTATTTTGAATTGCGCTCACGAGAAATAAAACACTGAGCACAAGCAAAATTACCAACACAAACGTTTTCATAACTATCAATAACCATCAACACTAGAAAAAGATTTTGATCAGAACGCAATGCGGTCAAAGATTCTTACGTTTCTAGGCGCATTCATGCCACTCTAATACAGCTCAATTTTCTTGAGCGTGATGATTGAATAGTCCTTCTCTTTTGCAGAAGAGACCACTGAAGGACTATGAGCTGCGCCTCCAATGAGAAGGGTTTTCCGATAGGGCTGGACGTTTGCAATCCACGAGGCGCTGCGCTTGTCACAGACCAGCTCATCAAAACCTTGTTTTATGCCCCCATTTATGAAAAACAACTGATAGCGTTCCGGAAGCTGTTGAATGCGGGCATCTTTTGTCGATTGCATTCCCGCAAGGACATTATTCCACGAACCAAGGTAATCCTCAAGACGTTTGCCTAAAGAGACTGACAGCGCAGGATACGCTTGAGCAAAACGGATGTTAGCCTCGCGAACCCACTCGCGCTGTTGTGCGATCGTGTGTATGCCTTCGTCAAGCTGCATTGCCCTGAAATAATGGTCCGAGAGCGTATAAAGCTCGTTTTCAATTCCGATTTTTGGAGCGCGTGTTGCGACAATGAGGTACGGGAGCCCAGGACTGATCGCTGACTGACCGCTACTGTCCAAACTCTTGATGTACGTTTCAAGGTAGGAATCTGATTCAAGCCACTGGTTAATTGAGCATTGAACTCTCTGATGGGTTGCAAGACGGCCCAGCTGCATTTGAAGATCGAGCAAGGATTCATATCCCTTACTCTTTTCCTTCAATCCCACCTGGACCTCTGCACTTTTGACCAGAGCGTTCAGAGCACGATTCAAGTGCACGCAATTCTTCTGGAGCTTAACGACCTCAGGATCGCTTTCTTTAATCGTAAAATCATACGTATCAAAACCAGGATCAATGGCCAATTGAGGCACTGCGAACCGACTTTGGTGTTCTTTTGTCTGTTGGAGCGCGCAGGAGATCTGCGCCGCATCAGGAATGCCCACAACTCCTTCAAGACCGACCGCGTCAAAATCAAGAACGGCATCCAGAGAACTGATACGCTTGCGTTGCTTGGCTTGATATTGTCTCGTGTGTATATCCGGTAAAAAGACAACCAAATGAGAGGACGTGTGCGAGTAGAACGTGTGCTGCTCATCAATTGGCAACCCCAACTCCTTGATTCTTTCAAGCGTGCCCAGATATTCTTTGGAAGTGATACGTCCCGGGGTTTGCACAGAGGATGCACCCTTATGATTTCCCAGTCCAAACAGAGTTGACACACCTGTAATGACACCTGCAGCAAGTAAGGCACGTCTTGTCATTCCCCGAGCATTGCCCGTTCGCTCATCATCTCCTTCGCTCATATAACTATTGATGAAAAAGGAATATATAAATCTTCCTATAATAGCCCCTATTTAGTGGTAACTATCAGCTGTCCGTTACACCTGGGCGGATAAAACTCCTCATCATTACTTCTTGGCAGCGCAGAATAGACCTCAATTTCAAACGTTGTTGTCCCAACCTGCGACTTCCCCATTGACATGGACTTAACAGAACAATGCAACTTCCCATGCGCAAGCTTTGCATAACTATCTGAGCACTTCAAACGATCTTTAATCACTTCTTTCAACCCCTTGATTTCCTCTGGAGAACCAATATAATGATGGGTCCTTGTTCCTGTGCGCGAACCCTCAAAAACCACATCGCCGATCTTGATTGGAGCGAAAATATCATCAATACTCTCTGGCGTACGCACATCCACCATCAACGTCTCAAACTTCTTCGGTTTTGCACCTTCATTCTTCCGATACGCATCCATTTGAACCGCATACGCATCACAGAACCTGCGATGCTTTTGCCCAAAGGGCTCTTCCGATCTCTTTGGCATATCAGAAACCGGAGTATTTTTCTCCCACAACCAACTCAGCAGGCGATTATCTTTGCCCCTTACAAAATAGGATTCGACAACACTTGCAAGCGTTGACCGTACCGGAACCACCGCACCCGTTCCAGGGACGGGAGGTGCAAATAATGCATACACACTCGACAACATACAATACCCCATGCGACTTTTACATATTTACTTACTTCAAACTCAATTTAAGTAAAAAAATGTGAAAAAATAAAATAACTACAGCATTTCAATGCCAAGCTCTGAATTCAAGCGCTGCGTGTGCAAGCTTGGCTTCTTTGGGTCTGCCTTGCCCAAAATCCAAGGGCTATGCACGCCCGTGATAATCGTCATTACCATGAGCTTGCCCTTCATGTCATCGCTGACACGCGCGCCCCAAATGACGTTCGCATCCGTATCCATGCTCTCTGTGACAAGAGTGCCTACACGGTTGATTTCTTCAAGCGTTAAGTCCGGTCCTCCCCAGACGTGAATCAGCGCGCCCGTTGCACCCTCGTAGTTGATATCGAGCAATGGGTTTGCTAAGGCGCCCTTGACTGCTTCTTCAACACGGTTGTTCGTGTCGGAACTGCCAACACCGATTGCTGCAACACCACCGTTGGTCATAATTGCCTTGACATCTGCGTAGTCGAGGTTGACAAGACTTGGGATTGCAATCGTTTCCACAATACCCTTAATCATCGTCGAAATCAATTCGTTTGCGACAGCGAACGCCTGTTGAACCGGCAAGTTGCCTGCAATCTGCACGAGGCGGTTGTTATCGATAACAACTACCGTGTCTGAAACCTGACGAAGCTGCTGAAGACCATATTCTGCCTTGTCGATACGTGCGCGTTCAATACTAAATGGCATTGTGACTGTTCCAATAACGATGGAACCCATCTCCTTTGCCACGCTTGCAACAACAGGAGCTGAACCCGTACCGGTTCCTCCACCCATTCCTGCACAAACAAAGACCATATCTGCGCCACGCATCACTTCCTTAATCTGCATAATCGATTCTTGTGCTGCTTCCGCACCTTTTTGCGGGAACCCACCACAGCCAAGACCACGAGTCAATTCTTTACCCATGATAAATTTCTTGTCTGCTTCAGAAATATCCAAGTGTTGCTTGTCCGTGTTACACACGATGACTTCCGCACCCTTAATTCCTTTCTTGTAGAGCCAGCTCACCATATTATTACCGGCACCACCACAGCCAATAACCTTAATATTTGCCTGACCAAAATCGTAATCTTCACGCTTGGTCTCTACCTGCGCCATCGCGCTCTTCACCAGGAAATCCATTCTCTCTACCTCCATCGCTTCGTTGGTTTTAAATGAAAAGGAAGACAGCAGGAACCATCGCTCCTGACTGCCTAGGAATAAAAGAAAGGCCCTCCCTGTAGGTTTGGGGGGTGGAATATGGGGAAAGAAACAGTGGAGAGCCCTCTTTTGATTGTCAAAATGCTCGCATGGAACCATACAAATGGCTCGCATTTCGAGCACTCCAAACTCCGCATGTTCAATGATTTTATGAACGCGGAGTTTGCAGCGTAACCTCTTTTTCCCTTGACTACATCAACTGCCCTTTTGAGGCAATATCACTAAAATGTGCAACCAGTGCCGTTAAACACCAATTGTCACATTTCTGTATACTAGCATAGCATAGCTTCTATTTAAATGTTTCGTTTATAAACGTATAAATAGACAATACGTACATTAGTTTTTAAAGAAGAAATGCCTTATTATTGACGACATCCATGTTCAAAACGTTAGACGAAAAATTTGCCGAGCGCTTTTTTCATTGGCTCCCAATAATGTTCAATCCAGCCATGACACAAATCATCATACCACTCCTTGGGAACCTTTTCGTGCGTGAACGTTAACTCCGTACCATCCTTTGTCTTCTTGAACTCAAACGTGACTTTTGACTCGTGACCTTCTGGCCACTCATCATCGTTTGCCGCCCAAGTCTGCACGATCTTTTTATCCTGCACGAGTTCAACATTCTTCCCAAAAATCCAACCATCGTACGCAGAAAATGCACCATCAATTTCTCTGCTCACTTTCGCTTTACCGTCCGTGAACTTCGCATGCTTTTTCTCATCCATAATCAACTCGTACACGTCATGCGGACTTGCAGCGAATATCACTGTTTGCTCGATCGTCCTTGTTTTCATTTCTCGCCAACCAACGACTTCCAATTTTCCTTGTAGTGATGGAATTTCTTGTCGAATTCTTCCTTTGACGTTTGTTTCACCTTGAGCGATGCAAGTTTTTGTCGCAGCACGTTAAGCACTGCCTCTTTCTCCTTAAAATCACACACCTTTTCTAACTCGATAATGTAGCCGTACCCTTTGGTGTAGTCAAGCGTGACGATTATATCCTCCCAATCAAAACTGTGGCGCGTTCGAAACCACTTGATTCGCACTGCATATCCAAGCGCGGCAAATAACTTCTCCAAACGCTCAAACTCCTCGCGCGGACACGAAACTTCAAACTCGTCACGCGCCTCTGCATGCATCGCCCCTTTCTTGAGCACGATCTTCGAATTCGTTTTGTTCTTTTGAATCCGCAAATCATCCTTTCCATCAAAATAATACGTCACCTGCTCATCATCACCCTTAAACTCCGCATGCTTTGTAAAAAAGTCGCGCAGCTGCCGATACTCATCCTGCGAAATAAAACTACGAATCTCAACTTCCACCGCCATAGACGAGAAAAAGACGAGCGAGTATATATAAGCTTGGAGAATGAATGGCCTAAACGCCGCGACTCGGATTTCTCGGAGAACGCTGCGGCGTTTCCGAGCTTTCCTCGTCTTGCGACTTCGGAAATGAACCGAGATAAGAGTTCAAATCACAGGACTTCTTATTTTTCGAAGACGCTTCGCGCCTCCATGTACGCCGCGACTCGGATTTGAACCGAGACATCCTTGCGGAAACGAGGGTTCGAGCCTCGCGCCATACCGGGTTAGGCGATCGCGGCAAATATTTGAAGCTTTCCACGCTTCTTTAAGTGATCAAACCCGCTTTCTTTTAAAAAGGTTTTCTGTCTTCTTTTCGGGAAGAATGCCCTTCTTCAAAACATAGGACCCCGCAACATATTCTGCATTAAAACCAACTTTCCAGTAGTTGCACAAGCTTAATATAACCGCGAACGCGCATCACGCACCCATGGAGGACCGCGCACTTCTCACAGCAGCAATTTTTAGCATCATCGCACTTCTTGCGATCGGAACGTTCATGTTTCAAGCCATCGAAGGATGGCGATTCATCGACGCATTTTATTTTGCAGGTCACACGATGGCAACCATCGGCTATGGCGATATCACCCCGAAAACAGACCTGGGAAAAATCGCATCCGTCTTCTACGGACTCACATCTGTTGGGATCGGCCTGTACTCAATGAGCATCATCGCACGCATGACCTTTCGCCAACATCTCGAAGATAAAACATGGTTCTGGCGCAAAAACGAACCGTTCAAAGAACGCCGCAAAAATCAGCGTTGAGCAAATGCCTGAATACGTTCAACAAGCAAATCACTGCCGGACTTTTCTGTTGGAACGTACGTAACAACGTACGATTTGCGTGTTTCTTCATCATTTACCACAAAGAGTCGCTCTCCTTGCTCAAAGACACGATATATCCCGCTCTGCTCCTCAAGACCATTGTGTTCATTTCGAAGATGCACATCACCCCCGTCACAAGGGGGACCAAAATAACACGCGCCCCGTTCAAGAAGCTCAGCCATCTCCACCAAATCAAAGATTCTATTAAGCTCTGCGTAGCACGCAACGAGGATCCTTGGAGGTTCGTTGAATAAACGATTGCCAACCCGCGCTCTTGGAGGAATGAGCCCCTCTTCTTTGTAAAATTCAAACACTTGATCCAATGAATCCATCTTTCGCTTACCCTCCTCCCGATATTTATATATTGCCAATTTAGATATTGAAACATATAGTAGTCACTACTAAGTTGTAAATATAGAAAGGTTTAAAAAGGGAAACGCGCAGATATTGACTATGGCATTATCCCCTGAAAAGAGAAAAGAAATCCTGCGAAAAGACCCCCGTGCAATCTGGTCGCTCTTAAGCCCGTCCGTTCAAGCACGCCTTCAAAATAATCCCGACTTCACAACCGCACTTCGCAACCTCCCACCCACCCAATTCGAACAATGCCTTAGACCAGACTACCTCGCCCACCTCACCCAAGTAAACCCTGCAAAACAACAAACACTTCCCCTTGCTGAACCAGAAACCCCCCGCACCCTAGAAAACAAAATCGACAAATACACTCTCATTAGCGAACTTGGACGCGGAGCCATGGGCGTTGTCTACCTCGCCCAAGACCCCGACCGAGAACAAAAATACGCACTCAAAGTCTCCCTTGCAACCGACAAAACCAGCCTTGACCAGTTCCGCAGAGAAGCACGCAACATGGCACAACTGCAACATCCCTACCTCCTTGAAGTCTACGATGTACGAGAACACAACGGCAAACCATTTTTTGTCATGCCCTTCATCGAAGGATCACGCACCCTTGAAAAAATCATCAAAGAACTCCCCACCAAACAAAATCGATACCAAGAAGCAGCAAGACTCATCAAAGAAATTGCAGAAGGACTTGCCCATGCACACGAAAAAGGAATCATCCACCGCGACCTTAAACCCGCAAACGTCCTCACCATAACAACCAAGGAACAAGGAAAAGAAACAACCCATCCCAAACTTATAGACTTTGGACTCTCCAAAGCACTCGACATCAAAAAAGGCGCCACCCAAGAAGGAGACATCATCGGAACACCCACTTACATGT